>OFGA01002185.1_pt1 | contig 12388 bp, 9 predicted proteins | sample 1521471 | NCBI WGS metagenome assembly OFGA01 (sample SAMEA3504086, study PRJEB24116) | mouse gut metagenome | biome: mouse gut; feature: mouse-associated habitat; material: faeces | place: Denmark | collected 2011
CCGTTACCCGGGACCGGCAGAGATACAAGCATCAGCCCATAGCCGGACACCGCCAGCACTGCCATGATCCCCAGCAGCTTTTTCCTGTGCAGCCGTCTGGAAATGGCCGGATAGAAGATCATCAAAAACGCCGTGGCCGACATCCCCACCAGCTGGTCATTGCGGGCAATGGTCCTGAAAACCGCCTTTAAGGAAAACCGCTCCCTCGTCCGCTCCTCCGGCACCACCGCCCGGTTCTCCTGCACCCCGAACAGCGTAAACAGGATAAAAAGCGGCGAAAGAACGGCGATCACCATTGCGATCCTCCCATAAGCCACGGCCGTGCTGCCGCCGATGGCCGTCTGGCCCGTACTGAGCACGGGAATCAGAATGGAAGCCAGCACGCCCCCGATCCCCGCAAAAAGAGTCGCCCTGGACGTAAACCGGTTCCTGGCATCGGCGTCCGACCCCAGCGCCGGGATCATCCCCCAATAGGCAATATCACTCATCGTATACGTAATGCTGAAAGCAAAATACAACAGCGCAAAAAACCACACAAAAGCCCATCCCTGCAGCTGCACATTAAACAGCAGGCAGATCACCACCGAAGTAGACAGTCCCCCGGCCAGCAGCCAGGGTTTGAACTTCCCGTACTTCGAACGGGTCCGCTCGATAATATTCCCCATCACCGGGTCGTTTAAGGCGTCAAATACCCGGGCCGCGATCATAATCCCCGTGACAGCCGCCACCTGCGCTCCGCTTAACGTATGCGTGAACAGCACAAAAGTCAGCAGATAGCTGTTGATCATGCTGTAGACCATATCCCTTCCCACTGTCCCCAGCGGAAAATACAGCAGATTCTTTCTGGTTCTCTCTTTCTTCTCCATCTTTACCCCATTTCCGGCCAAACGGCTCTTTCTACTGCTCCTTCTGTTTCTCACTCCAACCCCACGATTCCACTCTGCAAATCCGGTACTCCTCACACTATAACACACTTGCACCCCCATGTCAGCCTTTGACACAAATACCCCGGAAAATAAAAGACGAACAAAAGACGGAGAAGCTATTCTTCCCCGCCCTTTTTCTCATCTGCCTATTCTTCACGATATCTCCGCATGGCCTTCCGCAAACCGAAGCAGCGTTATGACCGGCACGATCAGCATACCGCACATGAAATTACTCACGCCATGGATCAGATCCCAGGGCAGCCCCGCCACGATCCACGCGATCATTCCCCGAAAACTCAGCCCGAACAAAACTGCCTGCGCCGGGGCATACAGCGTACCGAACAGAAATCCATGCGCCGCACAGACCGTCATATAGACAAACGGCTGCACTTTCTTCGGCATATGCCGCGGCAGAAGCATGACCGCACCCCACAGGACTGTCCAAACATACAGATAGGGTACCCACCATGTGGCAAATCCGCTGAAAATACCGTTTAAGATCACATAAATGTAAATCGGGTACAACGCCTTTTTTCGGTATACCACCGTGAAGGCCACCACAAAGGTGCCAAGAAGATGCACATTCGGAAGCACCTCCATCAGCATCTTGGAAGCGTACATCACCGCACCCAGCATGGCGAATACCGCAATCTCCCGGGTCGTAAGCCGCATGCCGCTTCTGCGCATCTTACTCCACCTTGAGGGCATAGCTGTCTCCCTCTGTAATCTGCGTAACGTCAACCCCCGAAGTCGCATATTCGCCATTGACATAGAAAGCCCAGTATACACCGTCCGTGTCATAATCAGCGGTAATACCGTTCACTGTCTTCACAAAAAGGCCATACTCTCCTTCTTCACCGTCGATCAGGTTAAGCTCCTGCAGCGCCTCGCCCACCATCTCCTTGTCCGTGTGGATCTCAAACTGGGTCTCATTGCCGTCCTTGTCCGTCACGGTAAGGGCAAATTCTTTGCTGCCCTCTCCCAGCTTGCCGCCTTCCCGCTGCACCTCTGCACCGGCCTGTGCTCCCGCATCTCCGGAAGCTGCTCCACTGTCTTTACTGCCATTACAACCAACTGTACTAAGTGCCATAGCCACAATAAGCACCATACAAAGGATGAATGACGATACTTTTTTGCCTTGATTCATCTGCATGTTCTTTGTCTCCTTTGTTTTTATTTCACCCGAAGATCTCTGTCAAAATCTTCCCGGTCGTTCTCTTCCCTTCTTAACCGGCCCTCGCGGTCATGCCAGAGAAGCCGTAACAGCTTTTCTCTCCTCTTTGCCGTTACGAAAAATGTCTCTGTCCGGATATTTCGACTTGACACAAACAGACTGCCGGCCTTCTCGAATCGCTTCAATGACTTGTCCCGGATTGTGGCTTCCGGTCAGGCAGACGTTATCGCACTTTTCCATTTGAAGAGCTGATCCGGACTGCAAAAGGCAGCCGGCCTCCCAAACGGAATCTGCAGTTTATCACGTGTCTCACGGCGACGGGCTCGTACAGGATTTTCACCTGTTTCCCCGAACAGATTCTTTCCTATCATAATACTTTATCTTTGTTTGGTCAACGAAATCTTCACAATCAGGAAAGACCACCCCGGCCTCATATACCATGAAGCCCCGGAGTGGTCTTTCCTGTATTTTGATCTGTATTTCCTTATTATTTACTATAAAAGTCTGCTCTTTCCTTCTAAGTCCGGCTTCTATGCCTGACTGCCGATGTTTATTTCTTCTTCGCATCCTTATTCAAAGGACGTACCATAAACAGGCTGATCAGCAGCGCCACGATATAGAGCACGATCGTCAGATACAGCACATTCTGATATCCCACCGGATTAATGCTGTTGCCGTGGGAATCCTGCATGAATTCTCCGGTACTGTTCACGATCAGGTTCGCCACCTGGTTACCCGTAAGACCTGCAAACGCCCAGGCTGACAGCGTAATACCATGCAGCGCACTGATGCTGCCCATGCCGTAATGGTCGGAAAGCAGTGTCGGCACGTTAGAGAAGCCGCCGCCGTATCCCGCATTGACTACGAAGATCAGTCCCAGTACAAGCACCACCAGAAGCATGTTGCCCTGTCCGTTCTTGATACCGCCCGTCAGCATTACCAGAGCGGTAAAGATGATGGAAAGCACGAAGATCAGCTTGTAGATGGTGTTCCTGTCTTTCATGGTATCCGCCCATGCGGAGAAGCCGAGACGTCCGCCCGCATTGAAGATCGCGGAAACCGTAGAGATCACGCCTACAGCGCCTGCCAGACCGATACATTTCACGATCATCTTCTCCTGAGAGATCAGCGCCAGACCGCAGGTGATATTGATGTAGAACATCAGCCAGATACCGATATAATTGGCTACCGGTCTGGTCTTGATCACAGCCATGATGCTCTGACCCTTCTCCTTCTTCTGCGGCTCATGCCATCCTTCAGGTTTCTTCAATAAAATGTGACCGGTGAACATCATGATAAAATATACCACCGCCAAGATCAGGAACATCTTGTAGATGCCGCCTTCCCCCAGATTCTCCAGCATCGCCTGCATGATAGGGCTGGCAATCGCCTTTGCCGCACCGAAACCTGCCACAGCCAGACCGGTGGCAAGACCCTTACGGTCTTCAAACCAGAGCATAAGCGTCTTGACCGGGGACAGATAACCGGTTCCAAGACCGACACCCATGATAAAACCATAGCATATGTAGATACCGATAAGCGCCAGAGGGCTCTGCTGATGCTGGCCGCCGTAATAAATAAAGAATCCTGTTCCGGCCATACCTGCCGCGAAACAGATTGCGGCGATCAGGGATGATTTGTGAATATCTTTCTCCACCACATTTCCCAGGAATGCCGCCGACATACCCAGGAAGAAGATTGCGAAACTGAACGCCCACTCCGTCGCACCTTTGGAGAAGCCGATGTAATCTGCGATCTCCTGGCTGAAAATCGACCAGCAGTACACCGTACCGATACTGCAATGGAGTAAAAGCGCCGGGATCGCGGCACAAATCCATTTGTTTTGACTCTTTTTCATGTTGAATCCTATCCTCTCTTTCGTCATTAAAATCTCTTATCTATTTTACTCTTAATCAGAGCAGATTTCAATTCCAAAAACACGCTTTTCCTGAATCATTTCCCTCATTCCTTACGTTATAATAAACAAATAACAGATAATCAGGAAGGCAGGATATCACTTTGGCGCGCGAAGACGAACTGATCAGACAAATTCAAAAAGGCCGACAGGAATGTCTGGATGAATTGATAGAACTGTATTACCCTGCCATCCTGCGCTATTGTCTGTGGCATATGCCGGATTCGGAGAGTGCACAGGATGCCGCCCAAGAAACCTTCTTAAAGCTGGTGCGTTTTATCGGACGCTATGAGCACAGAGGACACTTCAAAGCCTTCCTCTACCGGATCGCCGCCAACGCCTGCATTGACATAAAGCGCAGTCTTCCGGCCGCGGAACCGCTTTCGGAAGAGCCGGACCACATTATCTGCCGGCCGGAATCCGGCTATCAGGCTGCCGAAGACAGACAGCTTCTTGCAGCGGCTTTCACCTGTCTGCAGGAAGATCAGCAGGAGCTTATCCTGCTTCGTTACGGACAGGAGCTGACCCTGCGGGAGATTGCCGCCGTCACCGGACTGCCGCTGCGCACGGTGCAGACCCGCCTTAATCGAACCTTGAAAAAGCTGCGGTTGCTTCTGAAAAACCCCTGAAAGCACATGGGAGGGCTTATGAAAAAAAGAAAACAATGGAACACCTTTTTTGCCATCGAAAAGAATCTTGCCTATGATTCCTCTATGCAGACCACGAAAGAACTCGCAGCGCTTTGCCTGGACGCCGCTGCTGCAAAGCACAGAGCATCTTTGTCTTTCGGTGCCCTGATCCGAAAGCAGCTTGCTTTTACCTTCTGGAAGATCTGGTTTTTCCAGGGCCTGGTACTGGCTGCGCTCTGCGCCACTTTCCTTTGTCTGTACCATGAAACACTCCTGAACCAGATCACTTCCCCGCTGCCGGAATTCCTCTGCCTGAGCAGCGGTATCGTAGTGCTGAGCGCCATTCCGATCCTTCGAAGATCTTCCCGGTATCGTATGATGGAACTGGAACAGTCAACCCGCTTCTCTACCCTGGGAAGCCTGGCGGCACAGCTTATTTTTATCGGCATCGGGGACCTTGCCATGTTGTCCGTTCTGGCATTTATCGTATGGCAGCATGGTTTGACCGGTTCGGTCATATTCATCTATCTTATCATACCGTTCCTGACTGCTGCCACCAGCTGCCTGATGTTGTGGATCCGCAGCGCTCCTTCTGCCTTTGAGCAGCGCGCAGTGCTGCTCTGTGCAGCCGCCACGCTGCTGATATGGCAGGTTATCGACTGGTACAAAGATTCCCGGCCAGACGGCGGACTCTGGTTCTGGTATCTGTACGCCTTTTTCTGTCTCGGCATCCTGTACCGTGAATATCGGAAGCTGCGGCTTGTCAGCTATACGGAGAAAATGCTCTGACCCCATGATCCATGTCCCTATCCCGCCCAAACCAGACCACGCAAAGAAAAAATAAACAACACCCTGTAAGGAGGCATCTATGGAACTCACATTAGAACATGTATCAAAGCAATTCAAAGACAGACAAAACAGTAAGATTGCTGTAGACGACGTCAGCCTGAAATTTGGCCCCGGCGTCTGGGGCCTGCTGGGCGCCAACGGTTCCGGCAAGACTACCCTGATGCGCATGATCTGCGGCATTATGAAGCCCACTTCGGGCCGCATCTGTTACGACGGCGTGGAGATTGATCATCTCGGCGACGCTTACCGGGATGTGATCGGATATCTCCCCCAGGAATTCGGCTTCTACCCCGAATTCACCGTACAGCAGTATCTGGAATATATCGCCGCCCTGAAAGGCCTGACGGACAAACAGACCCGGCAAAAGATCGACGAACTGTTAACCCGCCTGTCACTGGAAGACGTGCGGAAGAAAAGGATCTCCAAACTCTCCGGCGGCATGAAACGCCGGGTGGGCATCGGTCAGGCGCTCCTGAACGATCCGGAATTCCTTGTGCTGGATGAACCCACCAGTGGCTTAGATCCCGGCGAACGCGTCCGCTTCCGCAATCTGCTGTCGGAGTTCGCCCACGACAGGATCGTGCTGATCTCCACCCATATCGTGTCCGATATCGAATATATTGCGACCTGCAACGCCATTATGAAAAACGGCACTATCCTGCAGACCGGTTCCACCCGGGAACTGGTCGTCCAGATGGAAGGAAGGGTCTTCGAGGCTTCGATCAACCCCCGGGATTTAAGTCGTCTGGAAGAAAAGGTGCAGGTAGTCAACGTGCGCAACGAAGCCGACGGCAGTGTCTCCCTCCGCTATCTGGGAACCCCGGACGATATCCCGCAGGCAAGGCCGCAGGAGCCCCGGCTGGAAGACCTCTACCTGGAACTGTTCCCCAGAAAATAAAAAAGAAAAATATAACAGCAGAAAGGATAACAACTATGTGGAAATTATACAGACAAGAACTGAAACGCATTCTCTGCACCAGAAGCACCCTTCTGTTTCTGGCGGCGGCACTGGCACTGTCGGTTTTCATGGCCTGGGTACCGGTCACCTTCGAACGCTATGCCTATGAAGAAAACGGAAAAGAAATCGTTATAGAAGGCCCGGAAGCCCTGGCCCTCACAAAACAGATGGAAGCCCCCTCCGCCGGAGAAGTGACGCCCGAAAAGCTGGCGCAGGGACTCTCTTTTTACCACAAAAATCTGGAAATCTACGATGATTTCTATAATGAGGAGTTTCCCTTAAACCTCAGAGTACAGGAAATCTATCCCTGGCGGCCGCTGATGATGAGACTCAGGGAAGCCATGGCCGATCCGGTAAGCGGCATGGCGCCGGAATATACGGACATCTCCACCGACGACGCACTGGCATTCTATGACCGCTGCCAGAGCCACATTGCCGACTTGATGAAGCTGGAACAGAAAGACAATCCGGCGGCACAGCAGACAGCGGTACAGATGTATGAAAAGGTCAGAACGCCTTTTTACTACTATCCCGGCTACGGCAGCAATGTGGCCGAATACGAAGGGTTCTGCCTCTTCCTGCTCATGTTCCTTTGCGTGATGATCACCGCGCCGCTTTTTTGCTGTGAATACCAGACCGGCGCGGACGATATCCTGCGCAGCACCAGACACGGGCGCAAAAGACTGGCGCTGGTCAAGATCCTGGCTGCCCTCAGCATCAGCATCGCCGCTTTTATTCCCTGCATGATCCTGTTCCAGCTCATCTCCAACAGCCTTTTTGGCTGGGAGTGCCGGCAGACCTCCATGCAGCTCCTGTTTTCGGTAGTCAGCCTGCTGGATCTGAATGTGGGGCAGCTGCAAAATCTTGTCATGCTGGGTGGCTTTGTAACACTGCTCTCCAGCATCAGTTTCGTGCTCTTTCTCTCCGCCGCGTGCAAAAACACCACGATAGCCACCGGTCTGACCATCGCCTCCGCTCTCCTGCCGTCCCTTTTCTATATGCTGATCGGCGGCAGTCTGGGATCGTATCTGCGGGTACTGCTTCCTTCCGGCGGACTGGGCGGCAGCAATGCCCTGCTGTACGCCCTGACAGATTTTGAATTTCTGAAAGTCGGCCCGCTCTCGGTGTGGACGCCCTGGCTGCTGTTCATCGTCCCGGCGCTGGAGATTCCGCTGTTTCTCTTCCTGACCGTACGCACCTACTGCCGCCGGTCCATGTGAGCTGCAATACTGAAAACTGCATCACTCCTGCCCGGCCCACACTACGGATTACACTTTTTGCAGGGAATATCAAACCCGGCCGCTACCGCCTCTTCCCGCGTATTAAAATACGCACGGTTCTTCTCATCCGGAAGATAACTGCAGGCCGCTTTGTGCAGACGGTCATTATTTTTATTTCCTATATAGTTTCCCGTCTGCGCAGCCTCCTGCGGCGGCTGTACCGCTTCAGCATCTCCACCCTCTTCCTGCGGCTGTTCCTGGGGATTATCCGTCCCTTGTACACTGCCCTGTGTGGATACCGCGGCATCAGCTCTGTCAACACCTGCGCTGTCACCTGCATCATTTCCGGTGGTATTCCCTGTCTGTACGTTTTCATCTGTCTGCGCGCTGTCACCTGCATCACTGCTCTGTCCACTGCTGCTCTCCCTGTCAGGCTGCCCACTCTGTGATCGGTCACCCTCCTCCGTATGGGAACCGCCTGTCGGTTCTCCCGCCTTCCAGCTCTGTGACGGTGCACTGTTCCATGTGATCCCGCTGCCGTCCGAAACGGCTGTGACGGTTCCCTGTTCATCATTTCTGAATACTTCTACCCCCATGGAACGCAGCTTATTGAGCGTATCCGCATGGGGATGTCCGTAGCTGTTGTCCTCACCACAGCTGATCACCGCATACGACGGGGCGACTGCATCTAAAAAGGACTGCGAGGAAGAATAGCGGCTTCCGTGATGTCCCACTTTAATCACATCCGCCTTCACATCTGCGCCGCCTCTTATGATATCATCCTCCGCTTCGGCTTCCGCATCTCCCATGAATAAAAATCTGTTCGTGCCGTGCGTAACCAACAGGACCACGGAATTATTATTGGCGTCTTCATAGGATGTTCTCGGCCCCAGGATCGTACAGACGGCACTGCCCAGCATAAATTCATGCCCTGCCGCCGGAAGCGTACTTTTATAGCCTTTCTGGTCCATCGTATCCAATACATCCCGATAGGTCTTCGTGTCTTTGGATACATCCGGCAATATGACCGTCTCACAGTCAAATTTGTAGAGTACGACATCCAGTCCCCCTACATGATCTGCATCCGGATGTGTGCCGATGACATATTTAAGCGTCTCCACGCCCTGCTTTGTAAGATAATTCTGTACGGCAGTACCTTTGCTGTTGTCGCCTGCATCGATCAACATATATTCGCCGTCGCAGACAAGCAGCATACAGTCCCCCTGCCCTACATCCAGATAGTGGACAGTCAGTTCCGCAGCTTCCGGTTTCCAATCGTCCGCCGCGTCCCCATTTTCCGCCTCCGATGAGACCCTCTTTTCTTCCGGAATTTCTTCCTGCTCCGCCAGCAGTACGGAATCCGATTCCGTCTGGCCCGCCGTCTCCATCACATCCGTTGTCTGACCGAAAGTCTGCTCCTTATCCTGCTGTGTTTCCAGGGGCGAAGTCAGGATTGCCGTAAAGAACAGTACGACCACTGCCGGAACGGAAAAATATGGTTTGATCTTTTTACCGCCCCTGGCAATTAACTTTAGAACAAGCGGATTGCACAGCATGGCGGCCGCAAACATCAGCAGGCCTCCATGAATGCTTTCCGTAAAGAGCACTGCCGCCATCAGCAGCAGAAAAACAGACACCAGCCACAATACAATATTTTTGACCGTCTTCATGTTCACCTCCATACCGGATCCGGACAAGGCCTGCCGCAAAATACACACAAACAGCCGGCTCATGCCAGCACGGCTCCCGGCCCGCCGGGTAAACAGCCTGTCACTGGATTCCTCTATGCAATTTCATTCTCAGGATAATTTTGAAGATTACCCTCAGTGAACACTGAGGGTACTATATAATATTTTACAGATTTCCACAGAAAATGGCAAGAGATAATTCAAAAGATGCCGTTCACGATCCGGCCGGATGCCCTGCGGAGAAGGGCCGATGCCCTCCTGGTACAACAAATCTTAATTAACCGGCACACAGCGCCGTTAATCGACGCAGCACGCTGCGCCTCATTCCTCTGTCCTGCTTATGGAATGATCATCCTGCGCCAATGTATCAGAAATCAATGATTCGTTGTACCGGCCAAATTTACATATTCTCAGGTAGCAATCGCATTCCCTGTATACAGCTGATAGTATTTTCCCTGTTCCTCAATCAGCTGGTCGTGGGTACCGCGCTCGATCACTCTGCCCTGTTCCAATACCATGATACAATCGGAATTCCTGACCGTTGAAAGCCGATGGGCAATCACAAACGTAGTCCTGCCCTTCATCAGTTTATCCATGCCGTCCTGCACGATGCGTTCCGTTCTGGTATCAATGGAGCTTGTGGCTTCGTCCAGAATCAGAACCGGAGGATCCGCAATGGCCGCTCTGGCAATGGCCAGCAGCTGTCTCTGCCCCTGGCTCAGGTTCGCGCCGTCACCGGTCAGCACCGTATCATACCCCTCCGGCAGATGTCTGATAAAACCGTCCGCATTGGCCAGCTTCGCTGCCGCAATAACCTCTTCATCCGAAGCATCCAGCTTTCCGTAACGGATATTCTCCATAACAGTGCCTGTGAAAAGATGAGTATCCTGCAGCACGATACCAAGAGAACGCCGCAAATCCGCCTTTTTGATCTTATTTACATTAATACCGTCATACCGGATCTTACCATCCTGGATATCGTAAAAGCGATTGATCAGATTGGTTATGGTTGTCTTGCCGGCTCCGGTAGATCCTACGAACGCAATCTTCTGGCCGGGCGTGGCAAAAAGCTCCACATCATGCAGCACGATCTTCTCGTCATTATATCCAAAATCCACCCCGTCAAACACTACGTCGCCTTTCAGCTCCACATAATCTACGGAATGATCCGCCTGATGCTCATGCCGCCATGCCCATCGGCCGGTACGGGATTCACTCTCTGCCAATTTGCCATTTTCCTCTTTCACATGAACTAACGTCACATATCCATTGTCTGTCTCCGGCTCTTCGTCCATCATCTTGAAAATACGCTCCGCGCCTGCCATCGCCATCACAATGGAATTCAGCTGCTGGCTGACCTGATTGATGGGGCCATTGAAGCTCCTGTTAAAAGTCAGGAAACTGGCCAGTGCCCCCAGCGTCAGACCGGAAATCCCGGAGAGTGCCAGTGCACCGCCCACAATGGCGCAGACCACATAACTCACATTGCCCAGCTGCATATTCACCGGCCCCACGATATTGACCAGATAATTGGCCCTGTCCGCGCTGTGATACAGATTGTCATTCAGTTCCTCGAATTTCCGGATATTTTCCTCTTCATGACAGAAGACCTTTACCACCTTCTGTCCTTCCATCATTTCCTCAATAAATCCATTCACTTTCCCGATATCCCTCTGCTGCTGCAGGAAATACCGGCTGCTTAAAGAACCGATCTTCTTTGTGGCCACCAGCATAATGCCCACCATCAGCAGTGTCACCAGCGTCAGCGGGATATCCAGGACCAGCATACACACCAGGACACTGACTATGGTTATGGCACTGTTGATCATCTGGGGAATGCTCTGGCTGATCATCTGGCGCAGGGTGTCGATGTCATTGGTATAAATGGACATAATGTCACCATGGGCATGGGTATCAAAATATTTTATGGGAAGCGATTCCATCTTTTCAAACAGATCATTCCGGATATTCCGCAAAGTTCCCTGTCCCACGTTAATCAGAACACGGGACTGCGTAAAGGATGCCAGTACACCCAGCCCGTAGAAGAGTGCCACCCTGCTTATGGCGCCGGCCAGCGGCGTAAAATCCGGGTTATCCCCCCCGATCAGCGGCAGGATGTATGCATCGATCAATGTTCTCATGAACATGGTTCCCTGCAGACTGGCATACACCGATACAAAAATACAGATTACCACAACCACCCAGCCCGCTGCGTAATCCTTTAAAGTATAGCGCATCAGACGTTTAAAAAGCCTGCCGGGGTTTTCTATTTTCGGCCTGGGCCCCCTTGGGCCGCCCGGGCCATGTCCCCCGGGACCACGATTTACTTTCTGGTTTCTATCCTCTGCCATTCACAATACCTCCTGTTCCATTGCCCTTGCGGCAATCTGCCTCCACCTTAATTCTTTTCGTCAAAATCACCGCTGCCGCTCATCTGCGCTTCATAGACCTCACGGTAGATCTCATTGGTCTCAAGCAACTCCTCATGGGAAGCAAAACCGTTTATCTCCCCATCGTGCATGACAATAATTCTGTCCGCATGTTCCACACTGGAGATCCTCTGGGCGATAATCAGCTTTGTGGTGCCCGGTATGGCCTCCGTGAAAGCCTTCCTGATCCTGGCATCCGTGGCAGTGTCCACCGCACTGGTGGAATCATCCAGAATCAGGATTCTGGGTTTTTTCAAAAGCGCCCTGGCAATACAGAGTCTCTGTTTCTGTCCTCCCGACACATTGGTGCCGCCCTGTTCTATGTAGGTATCATAGCCATCCGGCATTTTCCGGATAAACTCATCCGCGCAGGCCAGCTGGCAGGCATGGCGGCATTCTTCCTCCGTGGCCTCCTTGTTGCCCCAGCGCAGATTTTCCAGGATGGTTCCGGAAAACAGGACATTGTTCTGGAGCACTACCGCCACCTGGTTCCGCAGTGCCTCCATATCGTAATCTTTTACATTGACGCCTCCCACCTTAAGCTGCCCTTCCGTCACATCATACAGTCTGCTGATCAGGTTCACCAGACTGGACTTGGCG
>OFGA01002186.1_pt1 | contig 12387 bp, 17 predicted proteins | sample 1521471 | NCBI WGS metagenome assembly OFGA01 (sample SAMEA3504086, study PRJEB24116) | mouse gut metagenome | biome: mouse gut; feature: mouse-associated habitat; material: faeces | place: Denmark | collected 2011
CTATGCTCTGCAATAATTGATTAATTTTCTTTAATATCTTTTTATCCTGTGTCTGCCAATAGAGATACTCACTCCATCCGTCTTCCGCAAAAGTGATTTTCATAAACTATTCCTCCATGGCCAGAAGTTCATCCATGGTTTTTGTTACCACCTGCCCGTTTTTGACCTGTTCATCTGCCCTGTTTAATTTTGCCAAATACTCAACATTCTTTTTGGCCTTTTCTAATTCATTGTACTCTGATTCTGATATAATAACCACATTCTTATTCTCTTTACGAGATACGATTACCGTCTCCCCGCTAAAAGCCATATCAAAATATTTTTTTATATTTGCTCTTACATCCATCTGTTTTGTCGCGATCATAGCGCACCCCTTCCAGTACTTAAAACCGTACTATTTATTGTACTAAATATTATATGTTAATTGGTACATATTAGTCAATAAAATATATATTTTTCTTTATTCCCCCATTTGCTTCAACTTTCTTCTGGCTGTTCTCCGATTTCTCCTCTTATATTTTCTATCAAATTTATCTTCGTAGAATAACTGTTTCCAAAATCCCTTCCGCATGATAATTGCCTCTTTCCAATTCTCATTCCTCTTTCAGAGCTATCTCCAATAATTCTGCCGCTATCTGAGCCGACCTAACCCTTATCAAATTGTCCCATACATCTTCCTTGCCAAGAAGGTTCATTCCGCCATGCCAGACAAGTTCATCATCCAGGACAGAAAAGTGCTCTTCCACATTTTCTTTTATGATAACATGAATACCACTTTCCCGCATAGTATCAATAAGTCTTTGGCAAAATTCCGGACTGCCATAGGCAATATTCTGCGGCTCTGTCGTAATTACCATAACTTTGCAGCCTGCTTCCTGCCTTGCTTTCACAAGACATAAAAAACGATCCACCTTGTCTTCGGTAATCTCCGGGCTGGACACGATAATCTTCTTCTCAGATTCTACAATATCCTGTTCGAATACATCCATATAGCTGCCGCTGTCATAAATTGCGTTCACGTTCTGCTTTGCCAAAACACCATTTGCAATCAGTTCAAAGCCTGTTCTCTTATAGGTACGAAGCCTTTTTACATACATATTGTCAAAAACCCGGATATGGGAATCAATATAATCGTAGACAATCACTTCCTTCTTTCCCTCATAATCCCGGTTTAGTCTGCCAATGTACTGCTCCAGCCTTCCCTCAAATGATACTGGAGCCGCCAACATCAGGGTATCAAGTCTTGGGTAATCGAATCCCTCGCCAATCTTCTGTCCCGTTGCCACCAAGATCAGGCTCTCATCCTCTGAAACTTCTTTAAGGCGCTGCCTTATGGATGAATTCTCTTTATCACTGTTATCTCCATAAAAGAGAAACACATGGTCTGCACCTTTTTGTAAATTCTCATACAAATATTTCGCCTGTTCCTTATATCTGGTCAAAATAACCGGAGTCCTTCCATCCTTAACACAAGCCCTGGTATCTTCAAGAATCATGTCATTTCTTACCGTGCTATTGCCAATCAATGCATAGGCTCCATTGATATCTCCCCTATCCTCTCTTGTATCTATTACCCTCGTATATCTCGGATACACATAATGACCGATCCCCTGCTCTATAGCCCGTTCTTTTGCCGTGTAGCTGTGCCGGACCGGCCCAAGCAGCATATGGATGATCTTCTCCAGATTATCGCCCCGCTTTGGAGTTGCAGTTACTCCATAAACATATCTGGCGTTTACCTTTTGCAGAACTTGGGTTGCAGTTGCGGAGCCTGCGTGATGGCACTCATCCATAATGACCATTCCATAGGAATTGATTCTTTTATTGAATTTTCCTTTGCTGTACATGGAGCCAATCATGGCTACATCAATAATACCCGTGAGAGTATTCTTGTTTCCATGCAGGATGCCGATCACACTGTCTCTTCGTTTCTCACGCCCTGTTTTCGTTTTATAAAAAGGCGGTTCCTCATCTATGGTCAGAAACTTATTCAGTTCTTCCACCCACTGTTCCAGCAGATCTTTACTTTGAAGCAGAATGAGCGTATTCACTTTTTTCTCCGATATAAGATAACTGCACACCACCGTTTTACCAAATGCGGTAGCCGCGCTTAAAACACCGTGGTCATAGGCAAGAAGCCTATGCGCTGCCAAATCCTGCTGTGTTTTCAAGTCTCCCTGGAAAGATACCCGGATTGGTCTTCCCTTTTCTCTCTGATCTTCTATCTCACATTCAATCCCCGCTTCTTTTGCGGACAAAATCAGATTGTCTCTCAAGCCCCGGGGAATGGCGATGTAGCCATCCACATCTTTTCCCATATACACAGCGCTGAAATTATTATAGTTGGAATAGCCTAACCGCTTATTTTTATAAAATATAGGATTATCGAAAGCCGCCATGCTCCTGATCTGGTTCTGAAGCCTGGGCATCAGATTCAGAGTGTCAACATAGATCCCGTCGCCCAGTACAATGTGCATTTTCCCTACAACATCGGACTTTATAAAACCGACTTTTTTCTTCCAGGGTTTCGGTCTGTTCTGTATCGTTACAGCAGCCGATATCCCCGTAGTTTGTGACAGTTCTCCCTGCCACTTTGCCATAAGACGCTCTATCTCATCATTTCCAAGCTTCTCTGTCCGATTTAACAGAACGTCCCATTGATCCGGATATGCATTCCAGTTCTTATCCACAAAAGCGCTGTTGCCGTTTTTAAGCGCCCCTCCCTGCAATGGCAGCGCGATCAGATTTCCAATACCACTTGCTGCGTCCTGAGAGGGATACATTCGGTCATAATAATGGAAAGACTTTAAATTGATGGAAGCAGAACCTTTGTCCAGTAACAAAAATCCAAAGTTTCTTGCCAAAGACGCAGATATGGGTTTCTTAAAAAAAATCCACACATGGGCCCCTCTCCCTGACCGGGATCTCTCTACCAATGGTGTAATGCCGTTAAGTTCACACATCATCCTGATGGCATCCACTTCCTCATGCCACTCCTCATCCATGTTTGCGAAATCTGTCTGCTCCGCGTCTTTTTCATGGTTGTCAAAATCAAATACAAGAAACCGGCATGTGCCATCTGCAAGAAGAGGATATACCCCTAACACATCAGAACCATCTTCTTTCATCCCAAGTAAATGGTTCATGAGTTTCTCCGGTGTAAGCTTTGTCCACTCCCTATGTTCACATACCTCGCAGCTTTGCTTCTCACCCTGCTGCTTTGGACAAAGGCGGTTATCCCAGCGATTATTACACTGCGGAAAATACCCGCCTTTCGCTCCTCTTTTTGCATATACATCGGTTCTGCCCCAGAATATGGAAAAATACCGGTTTGCCAGTTCCCGCGTGATAAATTGGTTCTGAATACGCCCTCCCTGATCCGGATCGTATTCCTGGGTGTTTTCTATTTTTCCCGCAAACATATTTTCCGTTTCATAGGGAATATTGGCTTTATCCAGCTGTTGTTTCAGTCTTTTATTTTCATCCTGAAGACTCCGTACTAATCTCCGAAGAGAATCCAGATTATATGCTTCTATATTCATGAAATCTACACCCCTGCAATGTGTATTTCTGTATTTTATCCCCAATCCTCTACTATTAATCCGTTCACTTTGACAAAGTCATCTATATGATTGCTCATCAATATTAACGTCTGATTTTTCACACACTGTAATCAATGCTTCCTATAGACTTATAGGTATCCTCTCTTCCTCAGCGGCTCTGCCTTCTCCCTGCCCAAACCTATGCTGTCAGGCTTCTGCCATTTTCAAATATTGGGGCTGTTGCCATAATGATCTGCTCCTTATGACTGCAATTATCAAAAATCGGAGAGAATTGCACTTAAGTTCTCCTCTCCGATTGCTTCCAACATGTCCCATATATTGACTACTCTGTATTCTTTCATTTTATCGAACCCTCTTGGACATCAAGCTCCGTATCTCGTCTATATTTGTCATCTGGCGACTCACCGGTGCGGATGGCTCTCTTTTGGGATCATCTGCCAAAGCATCAAAATCTTTGATAAAAGATTCAATTTTTTCGAATCAGTAATCTTTACATTGGTCAGTATACTGGATGTAGCCATTCTATCGCCTCTTCTTCAACAAAACACTTGTTTTTCTACTTTTATTTTTATCTTATCATCTCAGGTCCCTTTTTTCAATCGGGTTATGCAATTTTCAGATTCTCAATCATTTGTTGTCACTTTGCGATTATTTCCTATTTTAATATATACACCTCACTGAAGCATCTACGCCATCCCCAAGTTGTCCAATTCTCCCAATTCAGCAACCTCCATAGCCTTTCCAAACTTTCCACTTTCTTCCTACTTCTCATCCGCCATATAAGTATAAATGTCAATTGTTGTATTGTAATGCTGATATTCTATGATACCCTGCACCACCTTTGGCTGCATATCTGCCTCAAAGCATCAGCGGCAGAATATGTGACATATGGCATGGAAATATAAATCCTCAGAATACAATGTTTTCATAGGATTGATTTACATATTCCGTCGTGAATACTGGATATTTTTAATTTCATACTGCTTCACTGTTTATTTTTCGGTCAAAATAATTTGTTTTTGAACTATTTTTCACAAATATTTTCTTGTGCTACAATCCAAATTCCAGTTTCATAAAAGAAAAGAGCCCCAGATCTCTCTGAAGCCCTTCAATCTTTACTATTAGATCCAAACAGACTATCTTACATAGCCCCCATCTGCTTTGCGAACTTTTTGATGGAATGTTGGATTTATGCGAGGTTGAGAGGGGTTCTGTTTTGAGTTTACCAGTTTTCGAGATGGTAAAGAATTTTTGCCTCTTATTTTCTTCCCTAAATCCAATGGTTTTAAAAATTGGTAAATCCGTTTTGAAAGTTGGTAAAACTGCTTTTCTGCTATATACAGAAGAAACAAGCGAAGTTTTCCCCTTTTACTTCCCCTAACTATCCAACATCATTCCTCAAGATCTTTAAACTGCTTCATGCAGTATGTTTCAGCCAATTTTATAAATTCATCTGCTACGGCAACCTGCCTTTCAGATTCTTCCCGACTGGCAATATAGAAATCATCATAGTCACTCGCATGACGAATTTCTTCAGCCTCACCGATTTTTCTCCCTGTCTCTCTGGGAAAAATCTCATTTTTAACATAGTCCTTATTAAAATTTGCGATAGCATCTTTATGGCGTTTATAAGATTTTCCGCTCAACGCATGAACCGCATTGATTGAATGAAAAATAGCATAGTAAGCTCGATTATTTGCTCCCTTATATTCCTCTGCCGCCAATAGTATTCTTGCTGATTTCAAATCAGCTTTAGCGGTCTGGAGCCGATAGAGCACAAGGTCTTTTCTCGTTCCAATATCTTTTTTAGGTCGCTCCATATAAAACCACCCCTTCTTTATTAATATTTGCATAAAACGGATAATTAACTATCCATTTTCTAAAATGATCCTCACTCTTGGCAATAGGCTTTATATCCAAGTCATTATCCAGATTAAAATCAAAGGTCATATAGGAAAGCTGCTGGCTGTACACCTTTAAGTCCATATCAGACATATCAAGCAATATCATAATATCTATGTCTGAGTCTGCTTTGAAATCGCCTCTGGCATAAGAGCCATACAAAATTATCTTGCGTAAATGCGTACCATATATCTTTTTGATTTCTGCAATATACTGTTCTATCACGCTTTTCATTGACTGTGGCATAGCCATACCTCCTGCCGATTGCAATCACTTGCTTTAATCATATACACTATCAGTATGTCTTATATTCTAATTTATTGCTTCTCTGTGTCAATATATTTTCACTCTGTTTTACAAACTAGTAAATGGCATTTATTTCAAATACATCCTTTCAGATAAATACTCTTCAAATTTCAAAATCATAAGGTCAAAAATTTCTTGTAACATGCTAATCTTATCCGAAATATTCGCATACTCCACAGTTATCCCATTTTCACCATGTGCTATTCTATTTCTTTGATTAACCAATTGATTAATTTCTCCTTGATACTTTGTCAAACAATTCTCCATTCCAAATTTCCCCAAAATTACAACCAACTGTTTATAATTCAAATTAGATTTAGCAGTAAGCAATGCTGGATCAATATATAATGCTCTATCATAGTTTTCTGTAAACTTTTGAGCGAACTGGCAGGTTTGCTCAAAACTTTGCTTGCCTGCAAGGGGCTTTAATATGTCTTGTAAAGAAAATGCATACAATTCATTACGAACTAGTTTTTTATCCAAATGCAAATCATTTAAAAACGAGATAAGTTGCTTAAAACTTTCAACAATAAAACCTTCCCAATGAGCATATATGTATGGAATACACATTCTATAATATTGATCTTTAACTTTTTGTGGATAAGTATTCAACGCTAAAATTCCAACTTTTTTCAAATCTTCCAGTTCTCTCATACGCCATTCTCTACTAGCTATTATTTCATTGGTAAGTGGATGCATTTTTATGCCTCCGATATTCCTAACAAAATCTGTTTTGCAATTTTAACTTTGTTTGTTATGCTCGTAGGATTACTGCTAGCTGAACCAACATATCTTGTAAATTCTTTTCTTTCCTTTAACTCCGCAATTCTTTTTCCTAATTCATCGATATTTATTTGTGATAGATTTGCTCTTTCTTCTGATAAACTTAACATTATTGCATCATACATACTTGTCGTAAAATATCTTCTTCCAAGCTTAAAAATATATTTCTCTTTTAACCCTTTAAGAACATTCATAATATTTTCAAACAGTTGTCTATCACTATTAACTATACTTTCATTAAACTCCCTACACTGGCTTTCTAAATAATCGTCCATATAATCCTGTATATTAGCTTGAGCATATCTAGTTCCTTGGTTCTTCAAAGTCAAGTATCTCAACACTAATTCTTCATAATACATCATCTCTTCATTTAATGTACTAATATTTACTATTTCTCTAAAAATCTCATTATTAGATAACTCTGCCACAAAATTACTATATCTACTATCCAAACCTCTAAAAATACAATTTCGTATTTCTTGTCTTGACAAACCTTCTCCACCTGTATTTAATCTCTTAAAAAGTTCATACCGCATTTTGAATTCACTTTCTTTAAGGATTATTTCCACTCTACATGGTGTACGTTTTATTTGAAGTTTATACTCTAAAGGCAGAGTATCTATAGTAATGCCTTTTAGCCCCTTTATTAAACTCCCCTCAACTAATTCTAGCCCATTTTTAGGATATGGATCTCCATTTTCATCTTTAAGTTCATTAAAAAATGCCAAAACCGTGGAGACTCTTTGAAGACCGTCAATTAATTCCCATTTACCATCTGGATTAGTTGCCACAAATATTGAGGGAAAAGGAATTCCCAATAATATTGATTCAATAAAATCAGACTGCCTCTGCTCATCCCACCTGAATGCCCTTTGATATTCTGGAGATATTATTATTTCCCTATCTTTATACATATTGATTATTTCTCCAAAAGACATATCCATTCTTTCAGATTTTATCTCTTGACGATACTTTTGAATTTCATCGCTAATATCCATATAAACTTTCCTCCTTTTACCACTTATATTTCCCTATATAAAAATATCTTTTATTGATATAATATATTAGCAGTAGCATCTTCTTATATTCCAATTAAATGAGTTTTTATATTATACCCTCTAATCATTTTTTTCAAAACCCAATTTTTCGGCTTCCAATTTTAGCACATGATGGTGTTCTTCCAACTTTAATTTTTCCTGTCAGTGTCAGTTATCCAAATCCGTTTTCTTATTATTTTCATTCCCCATTTCTTCCGGTTCCATCGCCCTCCCAATTTTCCCAGCTTCTTCCTGATATTTGCTCTCCGACACATGGGTATAGATATCAATGGTTGTGCTGTAATGCTGGTGCCCCATAATGCTCTGCACCACTTTAGGCTGCATCCCTGCCTCAAAGCAGCGGCCGCAAAAAGTATGCCGGATCGTATGTGGATACATGAGTCACAAGTACAGATAGCATTCCGCAAAATCTATCCTTTCAACATCCCTGCATACTTAACCTTTTCCTCTTCTGGTACCTTCAACGCCTCCATCGCCTGCTCTGCTGTCAGCTTCAAAGTCTCCATCAATTTCCGGATTGCATTTAATGTTCCTGTCTCCAAACCACGTTCCATACCACGCTCCAAGCCAATTGCAATTCCTCTTTCCTCTACCCCTTTACTCAGGTTACACATAGCCGACACCTCACTCTCCATTGTCTTTGTCATCGCAATATCAAAATCTTCCTGCAGGATTTTCTTCTTCTCTTCCGCTTCTTTATCTGAAGATAAAAGCACATCCAGCAGCTTTAATATCCCTGTATAATTATCATCTCCTGCATGACCCAGGCAGATCATGACCACAGTTAACAGATCATAATTTTCTTTCTGTTCTAACACCTGGCTTGCCAGATTTTCTTCCTGAACACAGTATCTGGTGACCGTATTCTCTCTCTTCTTCGGTGGATTGGGACATATCCATATGGAATATACCTTCCTTATCTTTTCATAATGGGTTTCCGTAAATTCCGAACCGTACTGGGAAGAGATCATCCGGCTGCAATAATATAACGCTCTCTTAATGATCGGATATCCTGGATAAAAATCATTTTGCGCTTCTACGTTAATGATCAAGCGGATCGTCTCCCCGGTTCCCGGAACGATTGCCAAAAACGGATATCATAAGTGATCGTTCCTTCCTGTATCGTACTGTCCTCGTTCTTCGCTCCCCGGATCTGTTCACTGCCCTCATATCCATCTTCATCCGGATTGACAGCTGCCTCTGCAATCTGAGGGATTCCCTCTATATATCTTTCCGCTATCTCATTGATACTATGAGCCTTATACTCTTCCATACAGCTTTTCATGATCCACGCCAGAATGACCTTATTGGCCAGGAGCCGTTTACATGCTGCATCATAAGCGGCCTTTTCACCTGCCGCTGTAATATTTTTTGCCAGTATATTCTCAATCTCCATAAAACAGGCTCCTTTCTGTTATCCCTATTTTAACATATGTATCTCTGATAAGCTATATTTTAAGTAAATACTTTAAATCTTTCGTATACACTGGTACTTTATTTGCTTCTAAAAATGGAAAATATCTTCTCTTTCGTTCATCTGCTAATGGGTATGCTCCATTCCCAGTCCCTAATTGAATTAATTGTGAAAATGAATCCACACAATTAAACCATCCAATCACAAATGCAACCTTTCCAGCCTTATCACTATCTATCTCATCCATTAACCAATCAAAATCTTGTTGAAATACTGACCAGTTTTTGCTTGCCGCTCTTGTATTAGCTGAACTAATCCAATTTTTCAAATATTTAACTTCAATTTTAAAATCTCTTTGTGCTATATACAAATCATGGTTTATTTTCTGTGCTTTTTTTTATCCGGGCACTTTCTCCTACCGTATAATGAGCATTTTGTTTAAAAGAATAGCCTATTCTTACTGTTATATCCATTTCATTAAACTTTTCATCAGCTTCAATTTTTAATTCCGGCTTATCCCATCCCCTATACAAGATATTGAATTCATCTATTGTATATAAACAGTTTGCAACTATGTATTGGTCAATTGTTGATCCCATTATATAATATCCCTTTCTGTTTCTAACCCCTACACTTATATGAATACTGGACTTTGTTATAAAAAGCCTCTTGGCTCGCCTTACACCATTCATTTTGAGCAATCAAAACAGCCGATACAGTGTAAGAATTCGTATTGCCATCAAGCTATGCATATCGGTTCAACTTTTTCGTATTGTTGAAGAAAGCTCTGCACTACCAATCTCTACTGCTTTATGTACCAATGTAAAAATTGCAACAATTTCTCCACCTGCGTCCACGAGAAAAAATGTAATAGACATTTTCTTTTTAGCGAATTCTATCGCATTATGCCATACAAAAATGCATTCCCAGAATAACGCCGCCCCCCATAGCAGCCCCATACTGTATTGTCAGCCGCCCTCCGGTATAACCCATGGTTTTCAGAATACCAAGATTTTTCCATTCCTGCTCCACCAGCCCGGAAATACTGTGCCCCATCACTGCCATAGCCACTCCAAACAGCACCAATGCAAAAGCCGCTAATATTGCAGAAAAAGCATTCTGGAGAATCCCAATAAAGCCAGCCATCGTATCCGCACTGTGGATAAATTCCGTATACATGGAAAGAGGCGTGTTTTCCACCTGGATTCTGTTTACTTCCGAAACCGTAGTGCCATCCTCCACCTGGATATGGATCATGAATCCATCCCTGACCAGAGCATCCATCCCCGTTTATTCTATGACGGAACCTATTTTTTCATAAGTCTTCTCCGATATCAGAAGCCCTTTCATCCCGATCATGGAACTGCCCATGCCCATTCCCTTTTGCACCTTCCGCAAAAGCATTTACCATAGCCGCCGTATTCCCGTTTGGGCGGGGGCTTCCATTTAACACTAAAATCTTCATACCTGCCTCCCCATTTCATGGGCTTTTTCCAAAGCGTTGTGCCCCCTTGCCATTCCCGGAGCGTCAACGCCGCCTGCAAAGATACATCCCGCAAGATATGCCCTCTCAAAGCAGGCTATAAATCCCTCCAGTCCTTTCTTCGCTCCATCTATGGCATGTTCGTCCTCATCTGCCGCTGCCGCCAGAAGATACATACACATAATCTGCCGGTATATAAAGGATTTGCCCGATCAAGAAGCGTCTTCATCTGTCCGCTCATCTCATAATAGTAAACGGGCGTGGCAAAGACCAGTACATCCGCATGCAGCATCTTTTCCACAATTTCACCGGCATCATCCCGGATGACACAATTCCCTGTTTTCTGGCAGGCCAGACAGCCTTTGCAGAATCCAATGGTTTTATCTTTCAGGCTCACTTTTTCCACTTTATGGCCCGTTTCTCTGGCACCGTTCATAAAAGCCTCTGCCAGCAAATCTGAATTGCTGTCCGCTCTCAGGCTGGTTGAAACCACTAATATTTCTTAACTCGTTTTCTCTCCCTTCTTCCTTTTAAAGTTATCTTTTTCCTGCCGGTTTTCCCTGAATCTGATAGATCAGATAATCCAGGCATGAAATCCTTTTTTCATCCGTGTGTACTCTGCCAAGCAAATATCTTCTCTGATGTTCCAAAAGTTCCAGCTGCTTCTCCTGCTGTCCTTTATCAAACCATCCCAGAAAATCCTCAATCATTCCAGGCTCACATCCGGCATCTTCCAGATTCTTTACAATGGATTCCCTGCTCCCTATAGCTATCATTCCTACACCTCTTCTGATGTATTTGGTAACTTTTGCAGACAATGGCGCTGTGTGCCAGTGGCGCATGTTTAGCGCAGACCGGAGTGAAGGCTCAGGCACGCATGCCTACAGAGATGCAACGCTTCTCTTTCCTATATTGGCGGCTGCCACAAAGTCAGTAACTACACAGCTTTTTGTTGGGTTACTGACTTCACTATAAATCCATATATAGAAAATAGCAAATATTTATATATGATTCGTTTCCTAACAATATTATTCACCATTTAAATATTCTATTTCATATATTAACCAAATCCTATTACTGATGTAAATAAAGTCAATATATGTGTTGTAGTCCTACCTTTCTTTCAAAATAGAAATAATATAATAACCCGCTCAAAACATGCAGGTGGTCAAAGCCTGATATTCCAAATGTTACTTAATCATTAATCTACTGTAATGGTTAATGTTTTAACAAAACTCAGTAATAAAATCCAAATCTGAATTTTCTATCTCTAATAATACAATCTTTTTTCTCCTACGACTTTGTTCCTCAAGCTGATCGTAACTAGCATCTGTCATTTTATGTAATACTGTGACAATTGAACAAATGTCATAAGGATTAGCATAAAATGATCCCGATCTTAAGACTTCTGGCATTGCTGTTAATGACGATGTCAATATTGGCTTTTCATACATGCATGACTCCACTAGTGGTAATCCAAATCCCTCACTTTTTGATAAATATAATATATACTTACAATTTGTATACAATTCCCTCAGTCTATCATCATTAACATATGGCAAAAATTCAACAAACTCATTAATCAGTTTGATTTCAATTCGAGGATGTTTTAACAAGGATATCTTAGTATCTTCTGTTATGCCTGTGACAATAAGTTTTAATCCTGAATGATCCTCTGCCTTATATTTTTGAAATGCAATTAAACAACGCAGAAGATTTTTCTCTGGTCTTCCACCACTAACAAAAAGAACATAATTTTGATGTTGGCTTTTTTCTTCTATTTTTATTTCATCAGTATTTATACTACCACAATAAAAATGTTTAATATATTGGGGATGGCATATATTTTGAATTTTTTGCATACTAATCAGGCATTAG
>OFGA01002187.1_pt1 | contig 12387 bp, 15 predicted proteins | sample 1521471 | NCBI WGS metagenome assembly OFGA01 (sample SAMEA3504086, study PRJEB24116) | mouse gut metagenome | biome: mouse gut; feature: mouse-associated habitat; material: faeces | place: Denmark | collected 2011
TTTTTCCCTCACCTCCGCCACAATTCTACATTTTTTCCTCGGCGTTTTCTTGCATTTTAGCACTGGCGTTGACATACGTAACACAATTTATCATAGACGCGATTGATAAGGAAATGCAGGAAAACTAGCAGGCGCACCGGAACAAACCGGCGCGCCTGCTGTTTTTGATATGTAGGTTTTACTCTTTCGACTCCGACCGCTCCAGCTTCCAGCGGGCGTCCTTGATGGTAAGGGTCCGCTGCTTCTTCTTGCCGCTGACCATCCGCTCCCGGATGGCGCGCCCCGTAGGCGTGGCGGCCAGGCCGCCCAGGGCCGTCTCCCGCAGCTCCATAGGCAGGCGGCGGCCCACTTCGCCCATGGCGTCGATAACCTCGTCCACCGGGATGCGGCTCTCAATGCCCGCCAGGGCCATGTCGGCGGCGGCCACGGCGTTCACCGCGCCCACCACGTTCCGCTTGATGCAGGGCACCTCCACCAGACCGGCCACCGGGTCGCAGGCCAGGCCCATCAGGTTCTTCAGCGCCATAGCCACCGCGTGGCACAGCTGCTCCGGCGTACCGCCCCGCAGGCACACCAGGGCCCCCGCCGCCATAGCGGAGGCGCTTCCGATCTCCGCTTGGCATCCGCCGGCGGCGCCGGAAATACAGGCCCGGTAGGCAATCACCGCGCCGATGCCGCTGGCGGTGAACATAGCCTCCAGCACCTTCTCCTCCGGCAGGTTCTCCCGCCAGTAGAGGGGGATCAGCACCGCCGGCAGCACCCCGCAGGCCCCCGCCGTAGGCGCGGCCACCACCCGGCGCATGCAGGCGTTGCTCTCCCCCATGGCCAGGGCCTCGGCAACGACCTGGGCCATGAACTCGCCGCCGATGGGAGCCTTGGCGGCGTAATCGTGCATCAGCTTGCCCTGTCCGCCGGACAAGCCGCTGAGACTGCGCCGTTCTCCGGTGTATACCTCGCTGGCTTCCTTCATGGTGTGCCAGTTCAGGGCCATCTTGTCCAGGGACTCCCCGCGGGAGACACCCCGGTTCTCCATATCCGTCTCCAGGATGATCTCCCAGAACCGCTTTCCCTCCCGCCGCGCGGCGGTCACGATCTCCTGCATGGAATCCAGGTTCATAGTCAATCCTCCTTTACATAGTGGATGACCTGCAGGATGCCCGGCTGCTTCTCGATCAGCTCCACGATATAGCCAGGCACCGGGTCGTCCGTCTCAATGATCATCATCACGTTGCCGCCCTTGGCGCTGCGGTGCATACTCATGTTGGCCACGTTCACACGCGCCAGGGACAGGGCGGTGGATACGTCGGACAGGTTGCTCTGGTTGTCCAGGTTCTGGATGATCAGCGTGTGGTAGTCCCCGGAAAAGCTGACCTCCACGCCGTCCAGCTTGTCTACCATGATCCGGCCGCCGCCGATGGAGCTGGCCTGCATCTTCATCTTCCTGCCGGACTCGCCGGTAAGCGCCAGCTTCACGCTGTTGGGATGGGCGTCCCGCAGATCAGTCTCCTCGAAGGAAAATTTCAGCCGCCGCCGTCCGGCGATTTCAAAGCTGTTGGGGATGTCCAGATCGTCGGTGGCCATCCCCAGCAGTCCGGCGATGAGGGCCTTGTCCGTCCCGTGGCCCACGCCGGTCTCGGCGAAGGAACCGTGGAGATATACCTCCGCCTTCACCGGCTTTTCTCCCAGCAGCGTCCGGGCCATGCGGCCGATGCGCACGGCCCCTGCGGTATGGGAACTGGAGGGGCCCACCATGATGGGACCCATGATGTCGAATACGTCGATCACGACCGTATCTCCTTTCTCCTCCGTCTCTATCCTCTCTCGATCCGGTCAGAGCCGGACCACCCGGCTGCACCCCACGGCCATGGAGCCCGCGCCGATATGGCAGGCCACGCTCAGGGACAGCCGGTCCATGTGGATCTCATAGCCGGGGAACCGGGCCTCCAGCTCGCCCTTCCACTCCTGGGCCTCCTCATCGGTGCAGGTGTAGGCGGCGGCCAGATGTATCTCCTGTCCGGCGAAGCGCTGAGCGATGTCCCGCTCCATGGCGTCCAGCATAATCTTCTTGGCGGCCTTCCAGCCGCGGGCCTTGGCGAAGGCATCCAGCTTCGCCCCCTGGATGGTCAGCACCGGCTTGATGTTCAGCACGGTGCCGATGGCGGCTCCGGCGGCGGTGACCCGGCCGCCCTTCTTCAGATACTTCAGGGTGTCCACGGTGATGTAGATGCTGGACTCCAGGCGCTCCCGGATCAGCACGTCCAGGATGGCCTGTCCGTCCATACCGGCCTTGGACATCTCCAGCGCGTCCAGGACGCTCTGCCGCTGGGTGATGGAGATGCGCTGGTTGTCCGCCACGAACACCCTGCCCCGGTAGTCGGAGGCCAGCATCAGCGCCGTCTCGCAGGAGGCGGACAGGCCGCTGGACATGGGGATATAGACCACCTGATCATACTCCTCCAGCAGCTGGTCCCAGATGTCGGTGACGTCCCCCGGGGAGGGCTGGGAGGTGGAGATGTCCGCGTCCTCCGCCAGGCGGCGGTAGAACGCCTCCTGGGTGAGGGTCACGTCCTCGAAAAACAGCTCCTCGTTGATGTAGAAGGGCATGGGCAGCACCCGGATGCCCAGCGCCTGGGCCTCCGCCTGGGTGATGCCGCTGTTGCTGTCGGTTGCGATGGCTACTTTTTTCATGAAAAAACTCCTCTTGACCGCAGTGGCGGTTTTTTTGATCAATTCCGGCACACCGGAGACGCGCTTCAGCGCGGCTCCAGCGCGGTGTGCAGTTTATCGGTGATGGCGCCCTGGAATAGGGGGGTGGAGTGCCCGTGGAGGGTCTCCAGTCCTCCGGCGGCCATGCGGGGGTCGATCTGTCCGCCCATGAAGAGGTCGATGTCCAGGATGAACTTCACCTCCGGGTCCTGGGGGGCGTTGGGGGCGTTCTGCTTGACCATGCCGGGACCGGCGTGGACCTTGGCCCGGCAGGTGCTGTCCAGGCCCATCTCCACATCCACGGAGCATTTCCGGGTGGTGGTCTCGTCCACGTCCTCCTCGGCCAGGACCCCCAGATAAGGCGCGGCGATCAGCTCCCGCCAGGGCTCCCCTTCCAGCTCCAGAGTCCGGCGGGAAAAGATATTCACATACCGTAGCCCGATGCGCTCAAAAAAGGCGGGCTGATAGAGCTTGATGAACTGGGCCAGGGGCAGGTCGAAGCGCTGGCCGAAGCCCTCCCAGCCGGGATAGGCCACGGTGCTCAGGGAAATGAAACCCTGGGTCAGGTTCAGCTTCCAGTGCCCGTCGGCGGAGATGAAGCTGTGGTTCACCACCGGCCGGGGGGCCTCCGTCCGCGCGCCGGGGGCGGAGGGAGGGGCCGGGGGCTGCTCCTGCTTGACGGCGTACCGGGGGAACATGCCCCGGACCGCCTCCTGGAAGTCTACGGGCTCCCGGGAGCCGATGGACAAAATGGCGGGAAAGCGGAGCTGGCAGATGACTTCGGCCAGCTGGGGCTTATCATAATGGACGCGGGGATGGTCGGAATAGAGCATGGGACATCCTCCTCACAGACGTTTTTCCCTATTGTATCCCGTAGAGAAGAAAAAGTCAAACAAAATTGCCCTCCAGTCCTTTGACTGGAGGGCAATTTTCGCGGCGTGCTTCCGCTGAGGGCCTGTATTCATAGACGGGGATGCCGGATGGGCAGGGGATCTTGCCTGCCTGCAGGGCAAAAAATATCCGGAATACTTGGCGTATTTCAATATTTTTTTACGCGGCAGGGGCGGTAAAAAACCCGGCCGGACGGCGTTCATCACCTGTGAACGCAGGTCCTTACTTATAGAACCGGTGACAGCCGATGGTCATATGATAGGTACGGTTGGCACGCACCCACTTTCCCTGGGACAGGGCGGGGTTGAAAAAGTAGAGGCTCTCTCCCGCCGCGTCCACGCCGGCCATCACCAAGCGGGCCGCCAGGACGCTCTGCTCCGTGGGCTCGTTGTAGATGGTCCGGTTGGAGACCGGCTCGAACTGGACGCCGTTCTTCTTGTCGAAGACCACGCCCTTTACCGTGTCCGGGAACTCGTCCGAGGCCACGCGGTTGCAGATCACGTTGCCGACGGCGATCTGGCCCGCAAGGCTCTCCCCGCGGCTCTCGGCGCTGATGATCCGGCTGAGCCAGTAAAAGTCCTCCTCCGTCCAGCTCCGCTCCGTCCCGTCACGCACCGTCACGGGGCTGTCCCAATCCACGAACTCCACCTCCGCGCCCAGCAGGTTGGCCACGCTGCGCAGAGGCACGTATGTACGATCCGTCCGCAGCAGGGTCCCGCTGCTCATCCCGTAGAGATATCCGTCGGCCAGCACGTAATCGCGCCGGGCGGGCACGTCCAGGGTGAACAGGTCCGTCTGCGCCGAGGCGGTGCGGGCGTCGTGGTCCCACTGGGTCTCCCATCCGCCCAAATGCTCCAGGAAGGGCGTGAGCTGGACGTAGGTCACGCCCTCCTCCACGAAGGCCGGGACCGGCCTGCCCTCCACCGTTACCGTAATGTCCGCCGCCTGGGCCGTGGAACCCAGCAGCAGGCCCGCCAGAAGCAGGCCCAGTATTCGCTTTCCTTTCATGCCGCAGCTTGCTCCTTTCTTCTTGAATGTTCTGACGGCATCATACTCTCTCAGCGGCGGAGCCGCCGGGCCGTATTCTGCGGCCCGATAAAAGAACCTCTTTCTTTTATTGAAGATCAGTATAAAAAACGGGGGCCGTCCTCCCCTACGACAGTATACCGGAGAGTTCCCCCCGGGACAAGGCGTAAATCCTGGTAATTTTCCCCCGGAGGAAGGAAATCTCCAGCAACTTTTTCCAAAACCCTTGAAAAATCGGGCGATCCATGGTATTCTGACGCTACATGCTGAAGAAGAGAGGTGCGCATTTATGATCTACACCATCACGACCAACCCCTCCCTGGACTATACGGTGGAGGCGGAGCTGCTCCCTGGACAGATCAACCGCGCCGAGAGCGAGGCCATCTATCCCGGCGGCAAGGGGATCAATGTCTCCCTCTTCCTCCAGCGCCTTGGTGAGGAGACCCGCGCCCTGGGGTTCGCCGCAGGACGCATCGGCCAGACCATCCGGGACCTGCTGAACGATCTGGGCTGTCCCCACACGCTGCTGGAGCTGGGCGGCGGCGGACAGAGCCGCATCAACGTGAAGATCTGCGGCTCCACGGAGACGGCGGTCAACGGACGGGGGCCGGAGCTGGGCGCAAAGGATCTGGTGCGCCTGCTGGAGCTGCTGCAGGACGTGCGGCGGGAGGACGCGGTGGTGATCTCCGGCTGGGCTCAGAACATCTCCTTTTATGTCTCCATCCTGCAGCAGCTGGAGGACACCGGCTGCATGACGGTGCTGGACTGCAGCGGCGAGGCCCTGTGGCAGTGCCTGGGGTGCCACCCTTTCCTCATCAAGCCCAATCTGACGGAACTGGGCGCCCTGTTCGGCGTGGAGGACCTGGAGTACGCCGAGAGCGTGGAGCTGGCCCATCAGCTCCAGCTGGAGGGGGCCCGCAACGTGATGGTCTCCATGGGGAACGAGGGCGCGTTCCTGCTGACCGAGAGCCGGGAGCTGTACGTCGCCGCCGCCTGCCACGGCCAGACAGTCAGCACGGTGGGCTCCGGGGACTCCCTGGTGGCCGGGTTTTTGACGGGACTGCGGCAGACCGGCGATTTCGGCAAGGCCCTGCAAATGGGCGTGGCCGCGGGATGCGCCACGGCCTTCAGCGGATGGCTGGGGACCAAGGAGCTGACCATGGAGCTGCTGGGGCAGATCAATGTGGAGAAACGCCTGCTGTAAAAGGGGCGCAAAGCGGCGCGCCGTTCCAGATCAGGAACGGCGCGCCGCTTTCTTTGTCTCACGACCGCCTTTTCATCGCCAGCCGGACCGTTATGAACACGAACACCGGCAGCGTTATCAGAAGCACGACGCCCAGGGTACGCACCACCGCGTCCGGCGCGCCGGCCCACAGCAGACGGGTCAGGCCCATCAGCACTGCCGCCGCGGCCAGGACGGTCAGGCAGACCGCCCAGATATGTTTTTCCTTCATCGTATCGTACTTCCTCCTCCCTACCGGCTCTGCCGTTCCAGCTCGCGTATTCGCCAGGAGCATTGCCAGACGGCACGCAGCATGACGGCGAGGATCACAATGTAGGTCCCCACAAGCCCTCTGGAAAATATATCCTCCGGATACTGGAACAGCAGGGACCATGCGCTGAAGGAACACAGGAAGATCATCCCAAAGGCCCAGAGGAACATCCGCCGTATCCGGCGGTACAGGGCTATTCTGGATTCCGCGTCGGTGTAGACCTCGAAGGGGCCGTCCCCGGCCCGCTTGCGGAGGTACACCCACCGCCCCCAGCGCTGGAGGACCTCCACGCCCATCTCGTCCATGAAGATGACGTAGCCCTCGTAGTCCTCGGCCAGGAGCCCCTTCCCCGGCAGGAGGTCGATTTGGTAGATGTACTCCCCCGGCTGGCAGGGGACGAAGGTGACCACCCCCAGCCAGAACTTGGTCATGGCCCAGCCCTGCCGGGCGTATTCGTTGAGCCAGTCCTGTTCCTCATCCTTGTCATAGGTAAACTTCCAGCGGATCATGTCTCATCCTCCATTTTCTCCCCGTTGCGCACCAGCTCCCGCAGACGGGCCATTTCGGCGTCGAAGGCCGACCGCCCGGCGGGGGTGATGACATACTCCTTCTTCTTCCGGGAGCCCAGCTCCGCACTGTAGAGGACGATCCATCCCCGCTCCAGCAGTGTGTTGATGGCCCCGTACAGGGTCCCGGGCCCCAGGGTGACCCGTCCGCCGGTCATCTCCTCCACCTCCAGGATGATGCCATAGCCGTGGACCGGCCTGCGGACCGCCAGCAGGATGTAGAAGAGGGCTTCGGTCAGCGGTTGATTCTTATTCTCCACGGCGCTTCCACTTCCTCAGTCTCCGCCAGCCCTCCCCGGGCAGCAGGCCCAAGAGCAGGAACACCATCCCCAGCCCCAGAAGCAGGCCCAGCAGAAAGTCCGGAAAGGCAGGCAGAAGATCGTTGAGCGCCAGATATGCCGCGCCCAGCAGGCCCCCCGCCAGGGCAAATCGTCTCTGTGCCGCTGTTTTCATTCCCCACGCTCCTATTCACCATGATATATCGTCTATCGATGGGTCAAATATATCACAGGCCGATAGGTTTGTCAAGCGGGGCGGCGAAAAAATCCGGGACGGATCGCTCCGCCCCGGACCGTGTTACTGCTCAGCACCCCTGATATAGGCATCAAACAGCTTTTTCAGTTCTTCCTGGGTATAGGTCTTGTCGGGATCTTCCTCAATGATGCGCATCAAGTCGTAGATCGTTGCCTTTTGGATCAGAACAACTTCTTTCTCGTTGAGCATAGCGTTGACCTTCTTTCACTTGATACGATCATCTTACCATAAATTCAGTTTGTTTACAATCACTGCAGAGAAATTATATCTGTTTCAGTTCCAATGAATAACGCCTGCTTTTTCAATATCCGCTACAGAACGTCCATCCGGCGTCTCATACTCACTATTTGTGAAATGGATCTGGTCCACGGTGATGTCATGGTCTGTTTCGTTGGAAAGAAACGCCCAGTACACACCGACCTTGTCAAGCGTGATCTTTTCGCGGACATGTTCGCCTTCGGTTTTTACCGTTTTCGTAAACTGATCCAAATCGGTGATGCCCAGAGTGATCTCATCATCGCAGTAGATCGAGGCGACCAGGTATGAGGCGTCCTCCGTCGTTTTGATCTGAACGGGAAGATACAGCGTCTCATGCGCGGGGATCACGGTATTCGGCTGCCCGAACATACTGTTCTTGTCGCAGGGGAAAAATTGAGACACGTCCGGATTCTCCTTGGCAACGCTCAACCCGGTCAGCTTCCCATCCTGGTCATACTGCGCGGTCACCGTCAGTCCTGTTTCCGCGTAGGGGTCCTCATAGCTGAACGCGCCGCCGTCGGGCTTCTGATCCGCGAAGGAGCGCACAGGCTGGCCGTTGAGGGTCAGCGCCCCCATGCCGCTCTCCCGGGGATGATAGGTCAGGCCGTAGTCCGCGTACCGGGCAAAGATCTCCTCGAAGGTCTTCCCTCCCCTGCCGCTGCTCCCTTCGGCATAAACTGTCTGGGGGCCTGAGACAGGCTCCGCACCGTTCTGGTCCTGAATGGGAGAAATGTCATCGGTATAGGCTGCCTGGGGCCCGGAAAATGTTGCGGCCTCGATCAAATTCTGGTCAAATCCCCGGTCTCCCTCCGCCGCCACGCCGATAAGGTCTCCCATGGTGTCATAGGAACCGTCCGGGTTGTAGATGATGGAGCGCAGGGTGTGGACGTCTACCGTGCCCTCCTTGTTGGTGTAGACATACTGGACGGAGTACCCGTCGTTCCCTACCGGCGCGCCGTCCACGAAGTGACGGATCAGCTGGCCGTTGTAAGTCATCAGATTGGCATTGCCGCCGATACCGAAGGCCTTCAGTTCCTCCGCCAGGGCCGCCTCGTCCAGCTCCTTGGGCGCGGTGAGGGTGCCCTTGCCCTCTTCAAAGGTGGACGCAATCATATAGCCGTCAGACCCGAGGGCTACGTCCTCCACCTCCCTGCCGTTCTTGTCGATGATGGTCTTGGAGTGCAGGGCGCCGTTCTTGATGTCCTCCAGGATGCTCTCATACAGGGCGATGGTCTCGTCCACCTTCTTCTGGTCCCAGGTGAACCAGCCGTCCGTGCCGTTGTAGCCCTGCTCGCCGATCATGCTTTGCAGGACCGCCTTCTCCTCCTCCAGCCAGGTCTTGTAGTCCTCGTAGGTCCACCATTCCACCTGCCAGTCGTCGCCCCAGCTGCCGTACTCGGCATGGTAGCGCTCCTCGGTCATCCAGGTCTTGCCGTCATCTGTGGAGTACAGCTTCTCGCCGTTCTCTCCGCCCTTGGACATGATGGACACGCCGTTGTCCTCCACTATTCCAAGATGGTCATAGACATAGCCGGTCTCCGGCGCGTTCTGATGCTGGTCCTCCCTGTCCTCCGGCGCGGCGGAGGCGAAAACGGTAGTGGTGACGCACATCACCACCAGCACCGCCACAAGAGCGGTGAACGAAATATGCTTGCGTTTCATGATCGCTTTGATCCTTTCCTCCAGCGCGTGACCGCTGAAATGACTGCCGGAGGGGCTCCAGCGGCCCCGCCGCTCCTCCAGTCCCAACAGAGCCAGGGCGTACCGCTCCCGGTCCGCTCCGTTCCGCAGCACCGCCTCGTCGCAGGCCAGCTCGATGTCCCGGTTGGACAGGGCGTACATGACCCACACAAGGGGGTTGAACCAGTGGATGCACAGCACGGCGGCCAGAAAGACCTTCCGCAGCGCGTCAAAACGCCGGATATGAGTGTGTTCATGGGCCAGGACGCAGGACAGGGTCTCCCTGTCCTCCCAGTCCATCCTCGCGGGCAGCAAAATCACGGGATACAATACGCCGTAGGTCAGCGGCGCGGCGATCCGGTCGCTGATCCGGGCCTGCACCGGACGGCGCAGAGGATGGTCCACTATCCAGTCCAGGATAAATCCATCCCGGCAGGGCAGCGAGGCGTTATAGACCCGGCGGCTGCGCAGGTGGCTCCAGAGGAATCCTCCAGCCAGCAGCAGGGCGACGCCCAGCCACAGCGCGCACAGGATCGTCCACCAGTCCAGGGACGCCGGGGCCTGGGTGCAGGAAGCGGAACCCTCCAGCAGGTACGCCTGAGAGGTCCACTGCCCACTGGGCACCATCCTAATATCCGTCACAACGGCATCCAGCGCCTGGACTTCCCGGAAGGCGGTGGTCTCCACCGCCGGTCCCGGCATCCAGCGCCGGACGCTCACCGGCGAGGGCAGCGCCCCCAGCACCAGCAGACGGACCAGCACCAGGTCCCACAGCAGGCAGAAGGCCTTTCTGGGCGTCCGGTCCTGGAACCAGGCGCGGAGGGTCAGCACCGCAAGGATCATCACTCCGGCGGACAGGGACGCCTCCCCCGCCGCTTTCAGCACGTTCTCCATCATTTCAGTTCCTCCACCAGACGCCGCAGCCGGGCGATCTCCTCGCCGGAGAGAGCCCTGCCATCCAGCAGGGACGCCACCAGCCGGTCGGCGGAGCCGCCGTACATCCGGTCGATGAGCCCCCGGGTCTCCCGCTGCCGGACCTCCTCCCGGCTCACCAGGGCCCGGCACAGGAAGCCCGGGTCCGTCCGCTCCACAAGGCCCTTCTCCACGCACTTTTTCAGCATGGTGTAGGTGGTGGTCTTGCTCCAGCCCACCAGCTCCGCAGCCCGGAGGGCCACGTCCTTGGCGGATGCTTCCCCGCCCTCCCAGAGGATCTCCAGGATCTTCAGCTCGCTGTCAAATATCTTGCATTCCATATCTGCCGCTCCTTTGCATGTATTCTATCGCGATAGAACGTCGTTATTCTACTCCGATAGAACCGCTTTGTCAAGGGGGTTTACAAAAAATTAACAGGAGCCGTTTCAGACGGCTCCTGCGGGTGAAATGTATTTACTTAGCCTGCCGCCTGCTCCGTCTTTCCGCGGTTTTTGCGGCGGGCCCCCTCCTGGAGCTTCCGCACGGTCTTGCGGTAGCGCTCGGCAATGGGTCCGGCCTCCTTGTAGATGGCCCCCTTGGCGGCCCACCCCCTGCCGTCCTTCTCGATGGTCAGCGCCAAGTACAGCCGCCGGTGCTCCAGGCACTTGCACCGCAGGACCTGCTCCGTGGGCGTGGTCCGCACCCAGCGGCCTGCCGACAGGGACTTACCGCAGATCGGACAAGCGGGGCGGGCGATCTCCCGATGGTTCTTGCAGCCCCAGCGGGTGTCGTAGCTGCCCAGATCCTGCTCCCACAGCGGGGGCACGCCCTTGTGCTTGGGCGGGCGGTGGAACATGGACATGTCCTCGAACCGGTCGAGCATGGTCTGATAGACCATGATGGTATAATAGGTGTCGTTCCAGGCGGAATGGAAGTCCAGGCCGGTCTCGATGCCCAGCTCCGTCACCGCCTTCTCCAGGGAGGGCTGGCAGCCCAGACTGCCCTCGATGAGCTTCTGATACATATATTGGAGATCGAAGTACTCGCACTTCCAGTCCTCGTCGAAGGAGAGCCGGTGGTAGGCGAAGTTGTCCAGCAGGACCTCCACGTCGTTGTTCCCCCACTCCACGAACACGGGGCTGGGCCCGCACCAGTGGAGGAACGCCGGTCCCAGGTCCAGGAAACCGGGGGCGTCGGCCAGCAGGGCGCGCAGCTCCTCCCGCTCGTAGGGCAGGAGGCGGTAGGTGCGGCTCTCCAGCTTGCGGCTGGCCTTGGGATGGATGTAGCTGTGGAAGGAATCCAGCATGATGCCGGTATCCTGCTCCACCTTCATAGCGGCTATTTCGATGAGCTCATGGAAGGGAACCCTCTCCCCGGATTTGTTGCGGTAGAATGTGGTGTTCCACTCCAGATCCAGAAAAATCAGTTCTGCCATTGTTTCAGCTACTTCCTCAGCTTCAACCTTCGGGTCGATGCGTGCCTGAAAATACAGGTCAATATAGTCCGTGTTCAGTCTTTTCAGAGAACCCTCCACAGATCTGCGGATTCCTTCGCGGCTCGAATCATAAATAAGCGGCGGAACATAGGGATCAACCGAATAATCAAAATCAACCCCGCACTTTGTGGCAATGACTACCTCGTGGCGGATGCCATTCAGAGCTTTCCCTAATATTTTTTCATTGTGATGGGGATCGTCCTTATATCCATAATTCTTTGCCGTGTCAAAAAACGTATATCCCATATCTGCCGCTTCCCTGACTACCCGGACAGCATCTTTCATATTCATCGGCTTGCCTGCCGCATGGGACATTCCCATACACCCCATGCCTATCGCCGAAACTTCGAGCGTTCCTAACATTCTTGTTTTCACTTCATTTCCCTCCCTTTATTTGATAGAGCATATAATCTAACCGGTCTAACAGTTGCTGTTTCCCATGAATTTCGTCTAATAACTGCGCCCTGTTTTTTCTTATGATCCTGATCTTCTCATCCTTTGTACTGCCATCACGCTCCACCTGCTTTGTTATTTCCTCTAATGTCATGTCCGGCCTCCTTATGCTTAAAAAACAGCTCTCACAAGCTTTCGGTTTCCGCAAAAAATATAGGCGCAGAAGAAAAGTGCCATACACTTTTTTCTACACCTACATTATAAGCAAAGCCAAAGGGTATATCAAATACTTAGTTTTTATGATTTGGTTATGCCTAAAAAGCATTTGATGTGTTCGATAAATTTTGTCGCTGCCAGACTAAACGGCTGCTGCTTTTTCCATGCCAGCGCACTGTTTGCCGTAAGTTCCGGGGATAATGGACGACAGGCAATT
>OFGA01002190.1_pt1 | contig 12374 bp, 11 predicted proteins | sample 1521471 | NCBI WGS metagenome assembly OFGA01 (sample SAMEA3504086, study PRJEB24116) | mouse gut metagenome | biome: mouse gut; feature: mouse-associated habitat; material: faeces | place: Denmark | collected 2011
ACCACCTGGCCGCGGTCGAATACCGCGATTTCATCGCAGAACCGGCAGGAGGACAGGCGGTGGGAGATATAGATGGCGGTCTTGTCCTCCACGATGTCGTTGAACTTGGTGTAGACCTCCGCCTCCGCCTCGGGGTCCAGGGCGGCGGTAGGTTCGTCCAGGACGATGAAGGGCGCGTCCTGGTACAGCACCCGGGCCAGGGCGATCTTCTGGGCCTCGCCGCCGGAGATCTCCACGCCGTCGTCCTCGAAATCCCGGTAGAGGCAGGTGTCCAGTCCCTTGGGCAGTTCCGCCAGCCGCTGGCCGAAGCCCGCCCGCTCCAGGCACTGGGACGCCCGCTCCCGGTCGTAGTCGATGGACGCCGCCACGTTCTGCCCCAGGGGCTGGGCCAGGAGCTGGAAGTCCTGGAACACCACGGAGAACAGCGCCAGATAGTTGTCGTACTGGTACTTCCGGATGTCGATGCCGTTGAGGAGGATTTCCCCCTCGGTGGGGTCGTAGAGGCGGCAGAGGAGTTTAATGAACGTGGTCTTGCCGGAGCCGTTCTCCCCCACCACCGCCAGACGCTCTCCCACGTCGAACTTCATGGACACATGCCGCAGGGCCCAGGTATCCGTGCCGGGGTACTTGAAGGACACGTCCTTGAACTCGATCTCGTACTTCCGGTCGGAGCGCTTCTCGGTGGTGAGGCTGCCCTGGTACATGTTGTTGGGGGTGTCCAGCAGCTGATAGATCGGCTTGAGAAACTCCGCGTTGGCCCGCAGCTCCCCCAGGGTCACCAGCAGCCTGGTGGTTCCCTGGGCCAGCCCCGCCAGAGCCCCCACGTACTGGGCGACGGAACCCACTCCAAAGGCCCCGCCCAGAGCCTTCAGTCCCGCGAAGAGGTAGATTACCCCGGTGAACGCCTGGGAGATTCCCTGGGAGGCCCCGGCATAGAACCCCATGAGGCCCCGGGCCGCCCTGCCGATGAGGGAATTGGGTCCGAAGGAGGTTTCGCTGTTCATCTCCGCCCGCGCGCCCGTTTCCAGGTAGCCGTCCTGGGCGTAGGTGCGGATGTCGGCATTCCGGCTCCGCTCCGCGAAGCCAATGAAATAGAAGAAGTGAAACGCCCGGTTTCCCGCCGTGCCGTCACAATTGGACCAGTAGGCGTTCCCCTTGTTGGACAGCGCCGAGGATGTGACGACGGACAGGATCAGCAGCGCCAGCATCCCCGCCAGGCACAGCGGGTGGTTCAGCCAGGTTAGCGGACTGCCCTGGGGTACCGGCAGGGTGAACAGGCTCACCGACAGGGCCACCGCTCCCAGGATGCGGAACACCGCGCCCACAGCATCGGAGAAGATCATATACAGCTTGTTCAGCCCCCAGCCGTTCCACTGACGGACCTGCTGGATCTGGGTGAACAGCGCCTGATTCTTTGGATCGTCCACGTCGCAGAAGTCCATGCTCAGCAGCTTGTCGAAGAAGATGCGGTTCCAGGTGGGCCACTGGTGGGCCCGCCGCATGGTCTCGTCCCAGCGCCGGGCCGCCGAGCGCAGCACGCCCACCGCCGCCGTGGAGGCCAGCAGGAGCGCCAGCATGGTCCACACCTGCTTCGCCTCCCCGCCCCCGGCGATAGCGTTCACCAGCCGGGCAGTGAAGTACAGGGGCAGAAAGGGGGAAAGGGCCTCCACCGTCCGCTGCACCGCCGCCGCGATCAAAATCTCCGGCTCGGCCTTCCACCAGATAGCGAAGCCCCGGCGGCTGTAGGCCATGACTGTTTTGAAGGGCAGACGCTCATTTTTCTGCTTATTCATCCTCCATCGCCCCTTCCTTGTAATATTTGCTCTGGATGTCGAAGAGATAGGCGTACCGCCCTCCCGCCGCCAGCAGCTCCTCGTGGGTGCCCTCCTCGGCGATGCCGCCGTTTTCGATGAGCAGCACCCGGTCACAGAAGCGGGTGGAGGCCAGCCGGTGGGAGATATATACGCTGGTGCGGTCCCCCGTCAGGTCGCTGTACTTCTGATACAGGTCGCTCTCGGCGATGGGGTCCAGGGCGGCGGTGGGCTCGTCCAGCACCACCACCGGCGCGTCCTTGTAGAGGGCCCGGGCCAGCATCAGCCGCTGCAGCTGTCCGCCGGAGAGGTCCACGCCGTCCAGATAGACCTCCCGGCCCAGATGGGTGTCCTCCCCCTGGGGCAGCTCCCGGACCTTGTCCGCGATGCCCGCCCGCTCCAGACAATCCCACATTTTGGGACGGTCTACATTTTCCCCAGTGGTCTGGGCCACGTTTTCCGCCATCGTTCCCGCCAGGATGGAAAACTGCTGGAACACGGCGGCGAAGTGCCTGTAGTAGTCCCGGCGGTCATACTGCCGGATATCCTCCCCATCCAGCAGCACCTGTCCCTCCGTGGGATCGTAGAAGCCGCAGAGGAGCTTGATAAGGGTGGTCTTTCCCGCGCCGTTGCGGCCCACCACCGCCAGCTTCTCGCCGGGATGGAGCGTCAGGTTGACATGGGACAGGGTGTCATGGTCCGCGCCGGGGTAGCGGAAGCTCACGTCCCGCAGCTCCAGGGTATACAGATGGTTCTTCTTCACGGCCAGAGGCTTGCCGTCCCCGAAGCGGAACAGCTCCGGCTCCTCCATAAATTCCCGCAGGGCGGCAATGTCCAGACTCTCCCGGTGGAGAGCCCCCAGTCCGGAGAAGATGCCCGTCACCCACTGGGCGAAGCCGCTGACCGCTGTGAAGTATAGCACGAACGCTGCCGCCGTCAGTTCTCCCCGCAGGGCCATGGCAATGAGCAGGCCGTAGGCCGCGCCGTTTCGTAAAAATGCCAGCGCCACGTCCAGCAGGTCCGCCCACATGTCCTGACGGTAGGCCTTGACGTAGAAGTCCTGCATCAGCCGGGTATACTTCTCGTACAGCTCCGTCAGCCAGGGGCCGATGCCGAAGATGCGGATGTCCTTGGCCAGCTTCATGTCCCGGCTGCGGTAGATCACGTAGTCCGACTTGTGCATCAGCGCGGCCTCCTCCTCCCGGTGGCGGTAGCGCCAGGCCCGGATATGCTCCCCCGCGAAGTAGCTCGCGGCGGACAGGGCGATGCACAGCGCCGCCACCCACGGCCCCACCTGGGCCAGCAGCAGCAGGTAGATGACGAAGCAGATGACGTTGGTCAGCAGCTCCGCCAGAGTGGTCCAGATGTGTTCTCCGGCGTCGCTGTTGCTGTCCAGGCAGCGGCTTGCCTTGCTCGCCCGCTTCACATAGTCCGGGTCCTCGATATGGGGGTAGGAGGTCCGGCAGAAGGTCATGTGCATGTCCAGACACAGCCCGGTGCGGACCCGGACACGTCCAAACAGGCTGTTGGCGTCCAGATAGGACCGCAGGGCCCGGACCGCCGTCATGCCCAGGGTGAACCAGAGGATCATCCGGACAAATTCCCCGGGGTTCACGCTCCGCCCCACCGCCTCCAGGATGGCGGGCACCACGAACAGCTCCAGCAGGCTGGCCGCCACGCCGCAGAGGATGATGCCCAGGACAATGACCAGCACGCTCTTGCAGTCCCGCCACGCCCGGGAGATCATGAAGGCGCAGTTTTGAAAAATGTTGTAGGTTTTCCGCTTGGTTTTTTTCATTGTTCCTCACCTCGAGAGAGAGCATAGCACATCGTCCCCCGTCTGTGTGGATCGGGGGACGAATCGTCGTTTCCGGGGGACGAATTGCAGGGAGCGCGCCCCCTCATCCCACAGGCAGCAGGATCTCCGTCGTAAACGCCCCCTCCTCGCTGTTGCGGGTGAGATATCCCCCCAGCCGCTCGATAATGGCGTCCATCCGCACCAGCCCGAAGCCGTGGCCCTCCCCCTTGGTGGAGCGGAAGAGCCCGCCGGTCTTCTGCCGCTTCCCGGCGGCGGTGAAGTTGGTGCAGGAGATATACAGCTGGGTCCCCTTCATGTCCATATATACCCGGATGAGCCGTTCCTCCTCCGGCAGGGCCAGACTGGCCTCGATGGCGTTGTCGAAGAGGTTGCCCAGAATGACGCACAGGTCCAGCTCGGAGATGTTCAGCTTCACCGGCACGCTGGCGTCCGCCCGGACGGGGATGCCCTTGGACCGGGCCAGAGATATCTTGCTGTTGAGGATGGCGTCCGCCATGGGGTTGCCGGTCTTCACCACCGTATCCACGGCGGCGAGGTCCGTCTCCAGTGTGTCCAGATAGGCCCGGACGGCCTCCCAGTCGTTTTCGGCGGCGTGGGCCTTCATGGTCTGGATGTGGCTGCGGTAGTCGTGCCGCCAGCCCCGCATCTGGCGGTACATGTTCTCCACCTCGGCGTAGTGGATCTCGATGAGCTCCCGCTGGTAGGCGGCGAGGCGCTTGTCCACCAGCTTGTCAAACAATTTCATAGGCGTACCCTCAGATTTGATGGATGATGGCCTGGTTCAGCTTCTCGTACTGTCCCCGGGGCAGGGGGATGCGCTCGCCGGTGGTCAGCTCCGCCTCCGTCCGGGTTACCCGGCGGATACAGGTCAGGTTCACAATGCAGCTCCGCCCCACCCGGAAAAACCGCCGGTCCAGAACCGCCTCGAATTCCGACAGGGACCGCTTGAGGGTGTAGTCCCGCCCGGCGTGGACGGTGGCGTAGTTCTGCTGCACGTCCAGATACCGGATCTCCGGCAGGGGCACCCGCACCGTCTCCCCGGGGAGCTCCAGGGTCAGGAAGGGCTCGTTCCGGGCCAGGCGGCCGACGGCCCGGGTGAGGACCTGGTGAAATTTCTCCTCGTTCACCGGCTTCATCAAATAGTGCAGGGCGGACACCTCGTAGCCCTCGGCGATATAGTCGGAGTAGCCGGTGATAAAGACGATCTGCACCGCCTCGTTGTCCCGCCGGACGGTCCTGGCCAGCTCCACGCCGTCCATGCCGGTCATTTCGATGTCCAGCAGGAGGACGTCGAAGTCCTTCTTCTCCTCGTAGCGGAAGAGGAATGCCTCCGCCGAGGGAAAGGACTCGATTTCCGCCTCCGCCCCCGCCTGCCGGGCCCACCGGGAGGCCAGGCGGGCCACCAGGCGGCTGTCCTCCGGCCGGTCGTCGCAGACGGCGAATTGGTACGTTTGCATGGGCTTCCCCTCCTTTTCCGTTCTACTATAGCACAGGGCCCATGGCGGTGCAAGCCCTGCCGCCGGACCGGGCGGCGGGAAGGGTTCATAAAATCTTAATACATTTTTTCAAGATATACCTTGACAGATGATATATATCCTGCTATGATAAGCCCATCTGAACGGACCGGGGCCGCCTCCGGGCGGTCCGGACCAGCGAAAGGAGTGTTTCGATTGTCTATTTCCGCCGATACCCTGCGGGGCCACACGGATACCATCATTCTGGCCCAGCTGATGCAGAAGGATAACTACGGCTACGAAATCAACAAGACCATCCAGCAGCGAACCAGCGGGGAGTACGGCTTCAAGGAGGCCACCCTCTACACCGCCTTCAAGCGCCTGGAGGGCGCGGGGCTGATCTCCTCCTACTGGGGGGAGGACGGGCCGGGGGCCCGCCGCCGCTACTACGCCATCACCGACGAGGGGCGCCGCCGTCTGGAGGAAAACAAGCGGGAGTGGGAAGGGACCCGCGCCCTGCTGGACGCCTTGATTTTTTTTGAGGAGGAATGATCCCATGGAAAATATGAGAACGAGATTTATCATCGCGGTGACCGGCCGTCTGTCCGCCGCCGCCGATTCCACCGCCAAGGTGGAGCTCATTGAGGAGCTCAGCGAGAATCTGTACAGCCGCTGGCAGGACCTGGTGAACCAGGGCATGGACGGGAACCAGGCGTATGACAAGGCCATGGAGGACCTGGGGAGCGTGGAGGAGCTGCTGGCCTATCTGGACAGCCTGGGCCCCGAGGGGGAGCTGCCCCGGCAGGAGGCGGGAGCGCGGGACTACGCCGGAGATTTCCTCCAGGGCGTAAAGGACGTGCTCAACGAGACGGTCAGCCAGACCAAGGACGCGATGGACCAGGCCAAGAGCATCCTGCGGGATATGGAGAGCAAGCTGCGGGAAAAATACCCCAACGGCTTCAAGGGAAAGGTTTCCATCCACTTTGACGGCGACGAGGACGCCGTTGTCCGGGAGGCCGGGGCCGCGGAGGCAGAAGCGGACGCCGCCGTCCGGGGGGCAGAGGCTGCGGAGGCAGAGGCGGACGCCGCCGCCGCGGAGGCGGAGGCCCGGGAGAAGGGCTGGACCTTCTCAGTGGGCTACAATAAGGACCGGGGCGGCTTCTTCTGCGAGAACAGCCGGGTGCGCCGGGTGGAGGGCACGGCCTTCCCCTCCCAGTCCCTCAAGGGCGTGGACGTGCAGATCGTCAACGGCGACGTGACCATCGTGCTGGACGACGACCCCGGCGCAGACGTGCGGCTGGACGGCGACCTGGAGAACCTGGAGCTGAGCATGAGCGACGACGGCGTCCTGTCCGTGCGGCAGGGGAACACCGCCAGCTCCTCCTTCTTCTTCCGCCGGGGCCTGGCGGCGGCGGACGTGGAGCTGGTCCTGCCCCGTCGGTTCTGGGACTTCGTGCAGATCTCCACGGTCAACGGCGACGTGGACGTGGGCACGGGCCTGGAGGTGGGCCAGCTGTCGGTGAAGACCGCCAACGGCGACGCCCAGGTCAACGACCTCGGATGCCAGGAGCTGCTCTTCCACTCCGCCAGCGGCGACCTGGACGGCACGGGCATCAACAGCGTCAGCGTGGCGGCGAACACCGCCAGCGGCGACGTGCAGCTGACGGGCGTGTTCGGTACGGTAAAGGTGGGCACCGCCAGCGGCGACGTGACGCTCACCGGCTCCGTCCGGGAGCTGCGGTGCTCCAGCGCCAGCGGCGACGTGGAGGCCGAACTCCAGCAGGTGCCCGAGCAGCTGGAGCTGGGCTCCAAGTCCGGGGACTGCGAGGTCGTCATGCCCGACGGCCAGGGCTTCACCCTCCAGTTCAGCACCGTCTCCGGCGAGCTGGACAGCGACTTCCCCCTGGTGGGGCCCATCGGCAAGCGCTCCGGCGAGGCTATCTACCTGGACGGCGGCGGACGGGTGTTCCGGGTGTCCAGTGTCAGCGGCGACATCATGCTGCGGCAGAAATAAACGAAGGGAGTCAGAGAGAAAATGAGTAAGCGCGCAACGGACATTGTGGCCTATTTGTCCTGGCCGGGCCTGCTGGTGGCCTTTTTGATCGGCGACCGGGCGGGGAGCCGGTTCCACCTCAACCAGTCCCTGGTGATCTGGCTGGCGATTACGCTGCTGAGCATCGCAACCAGATGGATGCCCCTGATTGGCTGGATCGTTCAGATCGCGGGGGGCCTCTTCCTGACCGCATGCTGGTTCATCGGCTTCATCAACGCCATTCAGGGCGTGGAGAAGGAGGTCCCCCTGGTGGGACAGTTCCATCTGCTGTAACGGCCCTCCCGCCGCGCTGAAGAATCCTGAAAGCGGACCATCAGCCGCCAGGATGTGCGCGGAGATAGGAAACGGATCATAAGAATCCGTGAATACAGTAAAGCCCAAGGGGCGTCCAGGCGGTCTTGAAACCTGGGCGCCCCTTGGGTTTTCATATGAGCCGATAGAAAAAGGGAATCTATTGTTTCCCGGCGCCGCCCCATCGGCGCCGGCGGAAACACAAAAAAAGCCCCGCGGCCAAAACCACGGGACGCACACGGCCTCCCCGCAGATACGGTGAGGCCGAAAACAGAAACGCATCCTTCCGGTTCCGGCGGAAAAACTGCCAAGCTGCCCATGTATCTGACTTATCCCTCTTCCGGCGGGAGGCCGGGGAGGGCTTCACAGTGACCGACTCGCGGGGCGTTTCACCCCATTCCATGCTGCCGCGGACGCGGCAGGCAGCTGGCGCAGTATTTGATTCTGAAAGCAGTATACCACCCGAGGGCGGGTTTGTAAAGAGCGGAAACGCATTTTGCGGGACAAATCAGAAGAGGCGCATCTGGTCCTGGGACTCCTTCTCCTCCAGCGTATGCAGATACGCGAAGATCCGCCCGTTATCGTGGACGATCCCCTTGTCCGCGCAAAAGATGTGAAACAGCTTCATCAGGCGGTCGTGGCGGGGGCTCCGGACTTCGTACCGCATTCCGTAAGTATCCATGTACCGCCGCTTCATCCCGGGGAACAGCCGGTCCAGCTGGCTGTAAAAGTATTCGCGGTTCCCCTCCCGGAGGGTCAGCCCCATGCCGAAGCAGATCACCCCGTACACCTCCGCCTCCGCACAGCAGCCGAGGATGCCCAGGATGTTTTCCTCCGTGTCGTTGATAAAGGGCAGGATGGGGGAGAGCCACACGACGGTGGGGATGCCCGCGTCCCGCAGGCGCTTGAGGGCCTCGACCCGCTCCCGGGTGGCGCTCACATGGGGCTCCAGCTTCCTGCACAGCGCCTCGTCATAGGTGGTCAGCGTCATCTGCACCACGCATTTGGCCTTTTCATGGATGGCCGTTAGCAGGTCCAGGTCCCGCAGCACCCGGGCGGATTTGGTCTGCAGGGTAAACCCGAAGCCGTACCGGCAGGCCAGGGACAGCGCCTGCCGGACATACCCCAGCTCCTCCTCCAGAGGAATGTAGGGATCGGTCATGGCGCCGGTCCCCAGCATGCACCGGGACCGCCTGCGCCGCATCGCCTGCTCCAGCAGGGCGATGGCGTTCTCCTTCACCTCGACGTCCTCGAAATCGTGGTCCATGTGATAGCATCGGCTTCGGGAGTCGCAGTAAATGCAGCCGTGGGTACAGCCGCGGTAGAGGTTCATCCCATTCTGCGCCGACAAGATTCCCTTGGCTTGTACGAAGTGCATCCAAACGCCCCCTGTCCCGGCGGAAGGCTACCGCTCCTCCGCCAGCAGTCCGTAAAGATAGAAGTCCGCCCAGCCGCCCCGGTTGTCTCCGGTGTGGCTGCGCTGGACGCCCTCCCGCTTCATGCCCAGCTTTTCCATTAAGGCCACCGACTTTACCCCGTCGATGGCCTCCGCCATGACCTTGTGGGCGTGCAGCTCCTGGAAGGCGTAGTCCATCGTCCGGGAGCAGGCCTCGTAGGCGTAGCCCTGCCGCCAGTACGCCCGGTGGAAGATCCAGCCGATTTCGTAGACGTCCTCCTCCGCGTTCTCCCCCAGGGCCTTGAGGAGGATATAGCCGATGACCTTGCCGCTCTCCCGGAGGGCGGCGGCTACCGCGCCCCGCCTGCCGATGCAGAACTCCGTCAGGAACTGCCGGGTTCTTTCCGGCGTGTAGGCCGGCTCGCAGTTGATCATCGTCTCCTCATCGCCGAAAATTTCGTGGAGATCGCCGGCGTCCTCCGGCGTGAAGTCCCGGATGATCAGCCGCTCCGTTTCCAGATACATTTTGCACCTCAGCTTTTCCCGATGATCTTCCCGCCGCACTTGGGGCAGGTGATCTCGATTTTTCCCTTGCCCGCCGGAACCCGGCAGATGGCCTTACAGTTTTTGCAGGTAAAGTACTTATGGGCCTTATCCAGCCGCCGCTGCCGCGCGCCGGAGAGCCGGTCCCTGATGGGACGGCACCAGCTCAGGAATCTGGCGTTCTCCGCCCGGCGCTTGGCGAGGTTCCGGGAAAAGGTCCGAAACAGCACCGCAGCCGCAATCAGGACGGACAGCGTCTCCAGAATCATACGCACCGCGAAAATCCGGCCAAAGAACAGCTGCACCGCCCAGATCACCAGGTACGCCGCCAGCAGCGCCATATTCAGCTGGTCGGAGCCGTTGCGGCCGTACATAAACCGGGCCAGGGCGCTGGATACGCGATAGAAGAAATTCCGCATGGACAGGACCTCCCTCTCGGAGCCTTCCCGGCGGAGCCGCCGGCCGGAAGGCCCTCTTTTTTATATAGTATAGAGGCCAAATATGAACAAGTAAAGAACGCGGCCGATTTATTTTTTCCAGGGCGGCAAAAAGCGGCGGTTACATTTAATACTTTTGTAACAACATACGCTGGTTTTCTTAATACCTTTCCTGTATCTTAATTCTTGCAAGAGACGATAACTTCTTTTCATCCAATCTTCCAAACCATATAAGAACAGCGAGAGGCCAGCCGCCTTTCGCTGTTCTTATTTTGTCCCGCGGCCTCCGGCGGGCGGGTTTTTCCCCGGCTCCGCCGGCCCCTTTACAAAATATCTTTGGAATGTTTATAATCTTTCCGCAGTTTCTTCATATTCTTGTCATAAATCCCCTGTATCCTAGCACCATCAAAAGCGAACGCCCCCGGCGGGCGCGCACAAGACATTTCACAAGGAGGACATTCCTATGTATGACAATTATAATGAGCAGGACAGAAGCGGCAGCGAATACCACTACAGCTACCGTTCTGACAGCGACGGCTTCCAGCCCCAGACCCCCTCGCCCGAGATCAAGCCCCCCAAGAGGAACCGTGCGGGCAAGGTCATCGCAGCGGTCCTCTGCGGGACGCTGCTCATCGGCGGCGCATTCGGGGCCGGATGGTATGTAAACAGCCGCCGGGATACGGTTCCCGCCGCCGAGGACGTCCAGCCCGAGGACCGCGAGGACGCCGCAAGCGCGGACGGCAAGCTCCACGTCAGCGACCGGCCGGAAACCAAGCTGGACGCCGTGTCCGTCACAGGCAATAAGAAGCTTTCCTTCCCCGAGGTCTACCAGGCCAACGTAGACAGCTGCGTCAGCATCAACTCCTCCGGCCTGGCCACTGTGGGCTATAACATCTTCGGCCAGCAGATCCAACGGGAGGCCGTCAGCTCCGGCAGCGGCTTCATCCTCACCAGCGACGGCTATATCGCCACCAACTGCCACGTGGTCAGCGGCGCCACCGCCGTGCAGGTGACCTTGAACAACGGCAAGAGCTATGAGGCGGAGATCGTGGGCAGCGACGCGGACTACGACATCGCCGTGCTGAAGGTGGATCCCGGCGAGGATAAGCTGACCCCCGTGGTCCTGGGCTCCTCCGCCAATCTGAACGTGGGCGAGGACGTGTCCACGATCGGCAACCCTTTGGGGGAGCTGACCTTCTCCATGAGCAAGGGCATCGTCTCCTGCCTGGACCGGGCCATCAATCTGCAGGGCACTCCCTTCAACATGATCCAGGTCGACACCCCCATCAACCGCGGCAACTCCGGCGGCCCCCTTTTTAACTGCTACGGCGAGGTGGTGGGCATCGTCACCGCCAAGACCTCTTCCGACGGCAGCGGCGACGCCGCCGAGGGACTGGGCTTCGCCATCCCTATTGACGACGTGCTGGGCCTGATCAAGGATATTATGGAAAACGGCCAGGTGACCAGCCGCGCCTACATGGGCGTCACCCAGGGCGATGCGTCCATGTTCCCGGAGAGCGGGATGCGCAGCGGCTCCTATCTGGTGGAGGTCGTGGAGGACGGCCCCGCCGATAAGGCGGGCCTCCAGGCCGGCGACGTAATCACCATGCTGGGCACCACCACCATCACCTCTTCCGACGATCTGTCCACCGCCGTCAGCAGCAGCAAGACCTACAAGGCCGGCGACACCGTCACCGTCACCTATGTCCGCAGCGGCAAGGTCTACACCACTGAGCTCACCTTCGGCAGCACGCTGGAGAAGCCCCAGGACCCTGAGCCCCAGTCCGCCCAGTCCCAGCCGGAGCTGCCGGAGGGCTACGGCGGCGAATACTCCGGCGATATGGGTGATTTCTTCAGCCAGTTTTTTGGCAGCGGCTATGACCGCAGGGCCGCCTGACCGTATGACCAGGCGCTGAATCCGATTACGAGAACTTTCTCTTCTTTCTTCTCTTTCAAGGCAGCGCCCGGGATCTTTCCGATCCCGGGCGTTGTCCCCCGCCCGGCCTTGGGGGCCGCTCCCTCCACTTTGTGAACTTTTTGTAAAAGGGCCAATTTTTTCAAAAAACCCCTTGCAATATGGATGGGAATGATGTAAGATAAGCGCTGTTAGCACTCAAGGATTTGGAGTGCTAACAGCATCCGGACTTGTTTACAAAATAATTAATATAGGAGGAATCTCATTATGAAGCTCACACCGTTAGCGGACCGCGTCGTACTCAAGGCCATGGAGGCCGAGGAGACTACGAAGGGCGGCATCATTCTCACCTCTTCCGCCAAGGAGAAGCCCTCTGTGGCTGAGGTCGTTTCTGTCGGCCCTGGCGGCATGGTGGACGGCAAGGAGGTCGTCATGTCTGTGAAGCCCGGCGATAAGGTCATCACGGATAAGTATTCCGGGTCCACTGTGAAGATCGGCGACGATGAGTTTACTATCGTCCGGCAGGGCGATATTCTGGCCATCGTTGAGTAAGCAGTAATCTTCGCCGCCTCCGGCGGCGAACGGGATTTCATCTGCGGCTCTGCGGGCCGCGGCCGCTTCCCTTCTTTCCGGAAGCTCCGGGCTCCCGCGCCCG
>OFGA01002192.1_pt1 | contig 12361 bp, 9 predicted proteins | sample 1521471 | NCBI WGS metagenome assembly OFGA01 (sample SAMEA3504086, study PRJEB24116) | mouse gut metagenome | biome: mouse gut; feature: mouse-associated habitat; material: faeces | place: Denmark | collected 2011
CATAATGGAGATATCTTCCGGGGTCACATGCACACAGTGGTATCCGCCGCCGCCATAATCAAACATCCCCAGGGAATCCAAAAAGACAACCGGGGTGGCGCCATAACGCTGCCTGCACCCTTCCACTTCCTCCTGCGTCTCTGCCATATGGGTAAATACCGGCGCTTTATATTTGTGGGCCAGCTCCGCAATTTTCTCCAAAAGTTCCCTGGAACAGGTATACTCCGCATGAAACCCCAGGATATAGGACTGGAGCGGACTTTTCTTGTTCAGTTTCTCATACATTTCCTCTACCAGCTCTACCGACTGGCTGAAATTATTTACGCCCCCTGACTGCACACAGCGCATCCCCATGACATCAAAGGCATCCGCAATGGATTCCGGCGTCAAATACATATCAAACACAGCCGTGATCCCGCTGGTCAAATACTCTAATACCGCCAGCTTGGAAAGCTCATGGACATCTTCCGCCGACATTTTTGCCTCAATAGGGAACACCCGGTTGTTCAGCCACTCACTAAGGGGAAGATCATCCGCAAAAGACCGCAGCAATGTCATCCCTGAATGGGTATGGGCATTTTTAAAGCCCGGCATCAAAAGATTACCGCCACAGTCTATTTCCCTGTCCCATTCCATGCCGGGAACGCCAAGTTCCTTACAGGCCATGTCCGTTCCCTGTTTATCACCCACATAAATAATCCTGTCATCCCTGACCCAGACTTCCCCGGTGAAGAGATCTTTCCCTTTCTCCATAGTAAGGATCCTGGCATTGTGTAACCTGATATTCATAATGATTCCCCTCTGTTAAAACCTGCCGATTGCTTCTGTGATCAGTTTCCTGAAAAGAGGCGCTGCCTGATTTGCTGCCGCCTGCACTTCATCATGGGTAAGGGGCTGATCCGTCATCCCTGCCGCAAGGTTCGCCACACAGGAAATACCGCAGATCTTCATACCCATATGATTTGCGGCAATCGCTTCCACCACCGTGCTCATGCCCACTGCATCCGCCCCTAACGTCCGCAGCATCTTGATTTCTGCCGGAGACTCAAAGGAAGGACCGGTAAGCTGCACATAAATCCCTTCCTGCAGCGGAATCTGGTTTTCTACTGCCGCAGCCTTGATCACTTCCTGCAGATTTTCATCATATATCTTGCTCATATCCGGAAAACGACATCCCAGTTCATCAATATTCGCCCCAATCAGCGGATTAGGCGCAAAACATGAAATATGGTCTTTGATCAGCATAAAGCTTCCCGCCCCGAAAGAAGGATTGATCCCCCCTGAAGCATTCGTAAGGAACAGGACCTGTGCCCCCATCATCTTCATCAGCCTGGTAGGAAGCACCACATCCGTGACCGGATAACCTTCATAATAATGGACCCTGCCTTTCATGCACACCACCGGCACGTCCTTCACATAACCGAAAATAAATTTTCCTTCATGCCCGGGAACCGTGGATACCGGAAAATTCTTAATATCACTGTATGAAATCTCTGCCCTGACATCCATGGTATCCGCATAATTGCCAAGCCCTGACCCTAACACCAGCGCTACTTTCGGCGTAAACGGAATCTGCTCTTTGATACTGTCGTAACATTCTACTACTTTTTGATAAACTGTGTTCATATCATACCCCCATTTTCCATTGTATGGTTATTTTTCATGTAACCATCATATCACAGAATGCAGGCTGCCGCAATAAAGTATCTCCTTTGCACCCTGATATTGACGTATCTTCTGACAAATATTATAATGGTACAGAATCAAAAAAAACATAAAAAGAGGTTTTCCATGAATCATTTAATTATTCCCCAAGATTACCGGTCCGCCTTGAATCTGCATGACACGCAGATCGGTATCAAAACAGTCAAAGATTTCTTTCAAAACCTGCTGGCAGAGCGTCTGCATCTTTTGCGTGTTTCCGCACCTTTGTTCGTAGAGCCCTCTTCCGGGTTAAACGACAACCTAAACGGCGTGGAGCGGCCAGTCACCTTTGGAATCAAAGAACAGGGTGACGCTGAGGCTGAAATCGTACACTCCCTTGCAAAATGGAAGCGGTTTGCCCTGCAAAAGTACGGTTTTTCCTACGGTGAAGGTCTCTATACGGACATGAGCGCCATCCGCCGTGATGAGCAGACCGACAATATCCATTCCATCTATGTGGATCAGTGGGACTGGGAAAAGATCATCTCAAAAGAAGAGCGCTCCATTGATTTTCTGAAAGAAACGGTACGCACGGTCTATAAAGTCCTGGGCAAGACAGAAAAGTACATGGCGATCCGGTACGATTACATAGAAGAAATCCTTCCCCATGATATTTTCTTTATCACCACCCAGGAGCTGGAAGACATGTTCCCTGAGGTATCCCCGAAGGAGCGGGAATACAAGATTTCGAAAGAAAAAGGCGCTGTCTGCATCATGCAGATCGGTGACCTCTTAAAATCCGGTGAAAAACACGACGGCAGAGCCCCGGATTACGATGACTGGGCATTAAATGCGGATATTGTCGTTTACTACCCGGTACTTGATATTGCATTGGAGCTGTCCTCCATGGGCATCCGCGTGGATAAGGAATCTCTGCTTTCCCAGCTTGACAAAGCAGGCTGCCCGGAAAGGGCTTCTCTTCCATTCCAAAAAGCGGTTTTGGAAGACAAAGTGCCTCTTACGGTAGGCGGCGGTATCGGCCAGTCCCGTATCTGTATGTTTTTCCTTCGGAAAGCGCATATCGGGGAAGTGCAGTCCTCGCTGTGGCCTGCGGACATCGTGAAGGCTGCGGAGGAACATGGAATCATGCTGTTATAAACATAAAAACCAACAGCCACCAGCTCAGCTGGTGGCTTGTTATTGCCATTTCTATACATCAGTACTCCAGCCCGTTCTCCTTTAGCAGGAAATCAAACAGGTTCAATATCAAAATCCCCGCCTCATTGTAATGCGTAGGCCCATCCTTCACGATAATGATTTTCTTAAATGAATCATTGATGTTTTGTAAGGGCAGTTGCTCCTGTTCTTCTTTTTCCCGTGTCGGCAATGCCAGTGCCGACTGGATATACAGCCTCTTTGAGCCCTGGTTACATATGAAGTCAACCTCCAGCTGTTTCTGGGCTTTTTGTCTGCCCGCCGCAGCATAACTATACTCAACCACGCCCACATCCACATGATAGCCCCTGATCAAAAGTTCATTATAAATAACATTTTCCATAATATGGGTTTCTTCATACTGCCGGAAATTAATCCTGGAATTTCGCAGCCCGCAGTCTGTAAAATAGAACTTCATCGGCGTGCTAATGTACCGTTTCCCCTTTACGTCATAACGTTTTGCCCTGCTGATGAGAAAGGAATCTTCAAAATAGTCCAAGTACGTCTTGATCGTGTCAGGGTGGACGGATACATTTTTTACGAACTTAAAGGTGTCCGCAAGTTTCTTGGGGTTTGTCAGGCCTCCTATGGCGGACGACAGATAGTCCAATAACTCTTCCATTTCCACCGGATTTCTCACATCATTTCTTTCCAGAATATCTTTGAGGTAAGTCTCTGTAAAAATATCCCTTAAATAAGCCGCTTTATCTTCCTCATTTTCAAATTCAAGGATTTTCGGCAGCCCGCCATACATGGTATATTCATACCATGCCTGGTATCTGTCCGTTTCCCTCCCCTGCATAAATTCAGCAAACGACAGCGGATACAGATGTATCTGGTCGCCCCTGCCGCGGAATTCCGTAATAATATCCTTGGACAAAAACTTTGCATTGCTGCCAGTGACATACGTGTCCACATTCTTCATATGCAAAAAACTGTTCAGTACGTCCTCAAATTCCGGCACCATCTGAACCTCGTCCAGCAGTACATAGTGCATTCTTTCATCTTTCACTGCACCATGGACGTATTCACACAGCACATCAGGGTCACGGTATTTCTTATTGACCCTGTCATCTAAGGCGATTTTTATTATATGCCCCTGATCAACTCCCGATTTCAGCAGATAATCATAAAACAGCTCAAACAGCAGGTAGGTTTTCCCACATCTTCTGATTCCGGTAATCACCTTGATCATTCCATTATTTCTTTTTCTGATAATTTTTTCTAGATATAAATTTCTCTCCATAATGATTTCCCTATTGAAAATTCAGTCTCCACGCTAACCATTTTTTCAATAGTATGTCTTTGATACCCGCAATTATTCTCAAGACACAAAAAGTTCCGCCAAACCCATGCAGCCATGGCCTGGCGAAACTTTTCCATCCGGCAGAGCCGGCACCACTATATAATAATGCACACCATGCCGCCGTTAGAGTCATTGACGATCTTCTGCATTGTCTCCTGGAGCTTTAACTGGCTTTCCTCACCGATCATGGTAAGTTTTCCGGTAATGCCGTCGTTTACCAGCTGTTCCACGGATTTTCCAAAGATATTGGTATCCCAGATGCCATCCTCGCTCTGACTGGAATCTGAAATAAAGCGGATCAGATCCTGGGCCTGTTCCTCGGAGCCTACGATGGGGGAAATCTCCGTTTCTATGTTTGCGCGGATCATGTGAATGCTGGGGCTTTCCGCCCGGATCTTCACACCGAATTTATTTCCGTGTTTGATCACTTCCGGTTTTTCCAGCTTGATCTCACTGCGTTCCGGTGTCACCACCCCATATCCCTTCTGCCTTACCGCATCAACGGCATGGAGCACTTTTACATACTCCTTCTTCATGGCCGCCATTTCTTTCAGTACGGAAAGCAGGTGGTATTCATTGTCAATATTTTCCCCTACCATCTCACTTAGCATTTCATAATAGCAGGTGTCGTCCACTTCAAGCCATACCCGTATCGCCCCGTCTGCCATGCTGATGCTGTCCATCTTACATTTACGGATATAAGGCCCTTCAATTGTTACCGGATTATTTTTTACATCCCGGATGCAATTGTACTGCTTCATGATCTCCTTCACCCGGTCAATGATGTCAACCTTCATTTTATGGCTTGTGGGAAGCATTTCCACCCACTTCGGCATATAAAACTCAATCATGGTCAAAGGGAACTCATATAACATGTTTTCCAGTATCTGATGAATGTCATCCTTCTTTAACTGCTCACAGTTCACCGGAATCACGGATACTTGATACTTATCCTCTAACTCTTGGGTAAGCCTTTGGGCCTCCTCACTATAAGGCCTTGAAGTGTTCATCAGGACAATAAACGGCTTTTTCAACTGCTTTAGTTCCTTGATGGTCCTCTCCTCTGCCGGGATATAGTTATCCCTTGGGATTTCTCCAAAACTGCCGTCACAGGTGATCACGATCCCTACCGTAGAATGGTCACGGATCACTTTCCTTGTTCCAATCTCAGCAGCATTGGTAAAAGGAATCTCTTCCGTAGACCATGGAGTCTTTACCATCCGCTCCGCGTCGTTTTCCATATGGCCGCTGGCCCCGTCCACCATATAGCCCACACAGTCGATCAGCCTCACCCTGGCCTCGATTCCTTCCCCCAATGTCAGTTTCGCCGCTTCCTTTGGAATAAACTTGGGCTCCGTGGTAGTGATGGTCTTCCCACCTGCGCTTTGGGGAAGCTCATCCACCACCCGTTCCTTCTCATAAGAATCCGACATATTAGGCAGCACCATCAGATCCATGAAACGCTTGATAAAAGTGGACTTGCCGGTACGCACTGGCCCTACCACGCCTATGTAAATTTCCCCGCCGCATCTTTCCCTTATATCTCTGTACAGGTCATATTCTTTTCTGTTATTTATGTCCATAACGTCCATTACCCCTTTCATACTTAGTTAAATGTATGTAAAGGGGTAATGGTTTATGTCAGATAAAATATAATTTCGATGCGCTTTCCCGAAGCCACTTTTTCTGCTGCTTATAAGGCGGGCACATTTTTTCCACCAGGTTCCAAAATTCCGGCGAATGATCCATATGGACCAGATGACACAGCTCATGGATGATCACATAATCACACACACTGTTGGGTGTCATGATAAGCCGCCAGCTAAAGTTCAGATTTTTCATACCGCTGCAGCTTCCCCACCTTGTCCGCTGGTCCTTGATATGGATCTCGTTGTAAGAAACCCCCATTTTGCCGGCATAAATCTCCGCCTTTTTCCCAATCACATAAGCCGCCTGTTTCCGATACCAGGCAACCAGGCAGGAACGCCGCATCTCGTAGCTGGCGTCATAAGGCACCCACATCAAAAGGCGGTCCTTATTTAAAGAAACCTTCCCTCTTTTTCTGGGCTCCCTCACTACCGTTAGGATCAGCTCCTTCCCAAGATAAGGCATCTTGTCTCCGCTTGCAAGTGGAATCCGGTTTTTCACTTCCATTAACTTTTCATTTTGCAGCCGAAGCCTGGTATCCGCAATCCATCCTGATTTTTTTAAAACGATCTTATCAATCTCGTCATCGCTTACCCACAAGGGTGCTTTGACTACCACATCAAAATTCTGGTCAAAAGAAATAGATATCGACTTCCTGCCGCATCTGATCAGTTGATACTCCATCACACAGGTTCTCCGTATTTTAACCCAAATGAGCCGGTCGCAATATAAAATCTGCCAAAACACCGGCAATCACCGTCTATGCTGTTGATATCCCCAAACTGCGCAGTGTCGTCGTTGATCTTCTCCCAGTTCTTCCCATCATCAAAAGAACGGAAAAAACCGTAGATCCCATCTATCACCCCGCAGATATATAGCGCCTTGTCATCCTTAAGATAATCGCTCCCCGGAAAAAGCAGGCCAAGGCCTATGCGGTAAACAATATCCTTATCACCGGAAAGCCTCCTAAGAACAGGGGCATTGTTCCCTTCTCCTAAATCCGGGAAAGCGGCCTTGTAAAGCCCGTAAGTTCCCAATGCCGCATAAAACACGCCTTTTTTTCCGCTCTCGCCTCGAATTTCTGTTTTGTTGGCACAGTCGATCAGGCCAAGACACAGATCCTTCGGAAACATTATTTCCGAAACCTGATCAAAACGTTTTCCCTTATCCTTGCTTACAAACAGGGAAAGCCCGTCGCCAAATCCATAAAACCGTTCCGGATCCACTCTGTCAGAAAAAATCTTGATATGTTCTTCCTTATCTGTAATCTCTATCCCGTCTTTATCAAATATACGGGTTTTTTCAAAACTTCTGCCGCCGTCTAAGCTGGTGATGACACCTTTTGCATACAGGTCAATGCCCTCTGCCACCCCGTAGACAATTGCTTTCCCGTCTGCGCTAAGAGCTGCCCATCCGGAATTGACATTCGGGCATTCTATCGCCCTAAAGCGCTCATCCAGATAGGAGGAGATTCCATAAGGCAGGGGAAGTCTCTCAAAGCTCTGCCCGTAATCCCGAGAAACGATCAGGCCTCCCTTTGTTTTCCCTTTCCAGTTTCCCCTTGGCGTGACCACCACCAATTCCGGGTGACAGTCTGAAAAATCCGCATTGATACAGGTTATATATCTGTTCCCCTGGCTGTCCGCAAAAGAATTTTCACAGGGAGCATCGAGCTTGGTAAAAGCAAATCCCCCCAGATCCCCCAAAATATCCAAAACATTCACAGGGCCGTCTATGGTTCCATAAACATTTAAGTGTACGGTTTCCTCTATCCCCTTACTGCAGTCCTGAAAATATCTGTCCTCTTTCGTAAAATCCCGTCCCGTGAAAACACCGGTGCCGGTATTAAACCAGACCTCATCCGGGCAGAAGGGATTGATCTTGATATCACTGAGCCAATGAATCAGGGAATGCCCTCCATTATATGCAGGTTTCATATAAGGGGCGTTAAAGCTCATATTCCCAATGGATAAATCAAACAACGCCACCTGCCAGCTTTGCCCGTAATCCCGGGAGATGAACACCATATCCCCCTGATCCCGGCAAATGGTGCTCGCCGCTAAAAGTCCAGGCATCTTCAGGCAGGAAGAAATCCCGCCATATCCATAATCCCGCACCTCCTCTTTGACTTTCTCATGGATACCCACATCATCCGCCTCCAGGCATGGCGTAATATCTTCATAATCCTTGATACAGCCCTTTTCGTCGAAGGCATACCGGATGATCCGCCCGCCTATTACGTCGCCGGAATCACAGCTGTACCCCATGTCCGTTACATAAGACCGCTTCCCTGTATTTACCAACGTACAGTAAAAGTATTTCCCGTCATAGTCATATCTGTGGGCCACATAACCGCTCCATTTGGATCCGGGTATCTCCCTGCTTTCCGGCATAGGCATTTTCTCAAAATTCCCGCCGCCGTCATATGAGATATAAAGACTGTGCCCCCTGAGCCTATCATTCCCGGTCAAAACTCCGGCGGTTCCCGCAATCAGAGTCTTTCCACAGGGAGAACACCACACAAACGTCATATAGCGTTCCCCGCCTGTTTCCAAAAGCTCCCATGTGATCCCAAGATCCCTGGTGCGCAAAAGGCCGTCCTTCTGGCTGGCAAAATATAACGTATCCGGAGCGGAAGCATCCCGCACCAGGCGGCTTCCTGTTCCCCTGCCGTTTTTGTTCCCATGGACATAAAAGGGAATTTTCCTGTGGATAAAGCTCTTTCCGTAATCCTGCGATATGGACAGTTTCCCCCAGGGATTCCCGTTTTCATCCTTACTGTGGTTGGTGCCGCTGGCAGCATACAGCATTTCCGGCTTTTCCGGGTCTATTGCAAGGGCAATAGGGTAAGTTTCGCTTAAATCAGCCATAGTAACGGATTCATTCAGCGATGTCCATTTTTGACTGTCATAGTCAAATCTGTAACTCCCGCCAATGTCCGTGCGGATATATAAAATGTCCTTTTTAACCGGATGGAACAAAAACCCGGTCACATATCCCCCGCCAGGGATAGGAAGATTGCTGTACTTATAGGCTGTTTTTTTCATTGTTTTAAGACCACCCTGCGGAAATTCTTTTTCCCTCTCTTTACCACTACACCGTCTTTGGCAAAAACATCTTTTCCAAACACAGCCTTTACGTCTGAAACTTTGTCATTTCCTAATGTAACACCGCCCTGCTCAATGGCTCTTCTTCCTTCGGAGCGACTCTGCACCAGCCCGGACTTGCAAAGGACGGAAATAAGGTCGATCATTCCATCCGTAAAGTCCTCCTCACTGATCTCCGTGGTAGGCATATCTGCCGCCACCCCGGCACTGAAAAGCGCTTTTGCGCTCTCCTGGGATTTTGCAGCTTCCTCTTCCCCATGGACAAGCTTGGTCAGTTCAAACGCAAGGATCTCCTTTGCCTGATTTAACTGGCTGCCTTCCCAGGCATCCATCTCATCAATCTGCTCAATGGGAAGGAAGGTCAGCATCCGCAGGCATTTTAACACATCCGCATCCGATACGTTGCGCCAATACTGGTAAAATTCAAATGGCGTGGTCTTATTGGGATCAAGCCACACAGCACCCTTTTGCGTTTTGCCCATCTTCTTTCCTTCGGAATTAAGAAGCAGGGTAATGGTCATGGCATAAGCATCCTTGCCCAGCTTTCTCCGGATCAGCTCCGTACCGCCAAGCATATTGCTCCACTGATCATCCCCTCCAAACTGCATATTGCAGTCATAGCGCTGGAACAGCTCATAAAAATCATAACTCTGCATCAGCATGTAGTTAAACTCAAGGAAACTTAACCCCTTTTCCATCCGCTGCTTATAGCACTCCGCACGGAGCATATTGTTCACGGAAAAATGGGGTCCTACCTCCCGCAAAAATTCAATATAATTAAGATCCATAAGCCATTCCGCATTGTTTACCATAAGAGCCTTCCCCTCGGAAAAATCAATAAAGCGGCTCATCTGCTTTTTGAAACACTCACAGTTATGATCAATGGTCTCTTTGGTCATCATGCTTCTCATATCCGTCCTGCCGGAAGGATCGCCGATCATGCCGGTGCCGCCCCCTAAAAGTGCAATAGGCTTATTTCCCGCCATCTGAAGGCGCTTCATCAGGCAAAGAGCCATAAAATGCCCCACGTGCAAAGAATCCGCAGTAGGGTCAAAGCCGATATAAAAAGTAGCTTTCCCGTTGTTGATCAGTTCCTTGATTTCCTCTTCATCCGTAAGCTGTGCCAGAAGTCCCCTGGCCTTTAACTCGTCAAAAATTGTCATCTTCCAAATCCCTTTCTCTTATCTACTTCACGCTTTGTTAAGCATTAATTTGATCATTGCCTGGTTTAGCCCATCCACCGTCAGCTTATACATGGGGAAGATCCCCTTGATCGCCGTTTCCGCTTCCCGCCAGGGGGCATGCCCCGGCGCCATTTTCGGGTTCAGCCACACGATCTTTTTGTAGTGGCGCTTTAAAAGTAAAAGCCAATCCCATCCGGCAAGACCGCCGTTAGGCCCTCTGTAATTTCCGGTGGTGGAATAAAGCTCTTCCGGCGCCATTGCCGCATCCCCTACAATGATCACTTTATAATCACTGTCCAGATTGCGGAACATCCATTCCGTATCGATCCACTCCCCGTTCTCGCACTCCGGTGTCTTATATAACTTGGAATAAATACAGTTATGGAAATAGTAGGTTTTTACGTCTTTATAATGATTGGATTTATGGACTGCCTGGAACAGTTCGTTCAGCAGCGTGCTAAAGGGTATCATGGTTCCCCCGGAATCCATCAAAAGTAACAGTTTGACCGCATTTTTCCGCGGTTTCCCCATAACGATCTGAAGACAGCCGCCATTATTACATGTCTTATCTATGGTCTCGTCAATATCCAGTTCCGTTTTCGGGATATCCAGTCTTGTGGAAAACTGCCGGAGTTTACGGAACGCAAGCTGGAACTGCCTGTTATCCAGCATACGGTCATCTCTGAAATCCCGGTATTTGCGCGCGCCGATCACCTGAAAAGCACTCTGATAGCCGGTCTGTCCGCCTACCCGGATGCCTCCCATGTTCCCGCCCATGTTCCCAAAAGAGGTTTTTCCCATGGAACCGATCCAAAAGCTGCCGCCGTTGTGCTCGCTGTCCTGATCCCGGAGCCGTTCCTTAAACTTCGCTTCCACCTCATCCTTGTCAAGGTCATGAAATAAACCGTCCTGCTCGTTCATGCGGAAGCGGTCCTCCTCGTCCACAAGCTCGATCAACTCTGATTTATCCAGCCATTTCATCATGTTTTTTGAGATTTCGTTTTCGGAATTGATTCCCTTAAAAGTCTCCTCAAAAGCCATGTCAAACTTGTCGAAATCCGTTTCGCTCTTCACAAGAATCATCCGCGCAAGATAATAAAACTGTGTCAGGCTGCTGTCAGAAAGCCCCTTATCCAAAGCTTCCTGCAAAGTCAGCCATTCGCTTAACGTGATATTAAGCCCTTTTGCCTTACAGGTATAAAAAAATTTTGCAAACATAGCTCCCCCGCCACTCCATAGAAAATCTTAATCCAGCTTCTGTCTTACCGCCTCAAGGTCTTCATCCTTTTTTACGATCACTCCCACAAAAGGAAGGTCCGCCCGGATCCTGTCTGCGGAAATCCCTCCGATCTGAAGAGCATTGATCCAGTCGATCAGCTCCGAAGTACTAGGCTTTTTCCTGATATCCCTGATAGTGCGGATCCGGTAAAATACATCCATTGCATTTTTAAGAAGATGTTCTTCCACATCCGGATAATGAGTCCTTACGATCTCTTCCATAAGCGTCTCGTCCGGGAAGTCAATATAATGGAAAATACAGCGGCGCAGGAAAGCATCCGGCAGCTCCTTTTCTGCATTGGACGTAATGATAACGATAGGACGCTGTTTTGCCTTTACCGTGCGCTTGGTCTCATGAATATAAAATTCCATCTGATCTAACTCCCACAAAAGGTCGTTGGGGAACTCAAGATCCGCCTTATCAATCTCATCAATAAGGAGAATGACCTGCTTATCACTTTCAAAAGCTTCCCCCAGCTTCCCCAGCTTGATATAATGGGCGATATCATCCACCCCTTCTTCCCCGAACTGCCCGTCATATAAACGCTGTATGGTATCATACATGTAAAGCCCGTCCTGGGCCTTGGTGGTGGATTTGATATTCCAGATGATCAATTCCTTGTCCAATGACCTTGCCACGGCCTGTGCAAGCATGGTCTTGCCGGTTCCCGGCTCCCCTTTGATCAATAGGGGCTTTTGCAAGGCGATCGCCACATTGACGCTGGCCATAAGCTGCTGCGATGCCACATAATCTTTTGTACTGGTAAACTCCTGTCTGCTCATATATATCCTCCATTTTTGCTTATTACCACGGAATCTCCACGCTGTTCTGATAGAGCTGGCGCAGATCGATATTTTCCACTTTTTTATCTCTAAGCATCAGTTCCTTCACGGCATCCGATGCCGGCATTCCTTCAAACAAAATCCGGTTGACCTGCTCCACAATAGGCATACTGACACCATATTTTTGTGAAAGAGCA
>OFGA01002208.1_pt1 | contig 12291 bp, 18 predicted proteins | sample 1521471 | NCBI WGS metagenome assembly OFGA01 (sample SAMEA3504086, study PRJEB24116) | mouse gut metagenome | biome: mouse gut; feature: mouse-associated habitat; material: faeces | place: Denmark | collected 2011
TGCCGGGAGCGGCCTGTTATGTCCCCATCGTCAGGGGGCGTGGCAAATATGACGAGAAGTAGAGATATGTAAATTAGGAAGTGATTCTCCGGCTTTTTGTCTGTGATAGCTTTCTATTTCAAGATTAGATACCATGCGCTGGCAGTTTTGTCTGCCAGCGTATTCATGTGATTTTGAAAGCACAATGACAAACTTGACAGATTGGAGGGAATATGTTTCATGGAAAAACTTATTACACGAAAAGAAGCTGCGGAGATTTTGGGAATCAGTATTGCCACATTGGATGCGGCTCGTAACAACGGTCTGATTGCCTATGTTCAGTATGTGCAGAATGGCTGTGTGTATTTTACTGCGGCGGGCCTTCAGGAGTATATCGCAAAATGTACCCATAGGGCAAAGCCTGCGGACAAGAGCGCGACTTACCGCAAACCGCGAAGTGCCAGAACATGACCCATTCCGTATCCTTGCTGGAATCCCGTATATCTGATAAAACAAAGATACAGCGCTGGAGATTATTTTTTAGGAGGTGACGGAATTGGCAAAAAGAAAAGTTGTAATTCCAGAATATGGCACTGTCATGAAAAGAGGTGTCCTGTATTACAGAACCAGGATAAGAGATGCGAATGGAAAGCTCATCGCTCTTTATGCAAGAACGCCTGAAGAACTGTACGATAGAGAAATAGAGGCATTGGAGCAGATTGACAATGCCACTTTTCATCGGAAATCGCCCACTGTTACTGAATATTGCGAAAAATGGCTGCTGATGCAGTCGGTTCATATTCGTGCCACCACACTTACTGATTATACATCTAAGGTGCGGCGGCATATCATCAAAGAGCTGGGGCAGAAACGGATGGCAGATGTAACATTGGATGACATTCAGCTGGCACTTGTTCCCGTTTCTAAAAAATCAGCTTCGGTTTACAAGTCGGTGGTGATTCTTTATAAGTCCATTTTCCGGGCAGCGAAAGAGAGCCATGTGATTGACGAAAATCCGACTATGTATTTGGATGCAAAGGGCGGGGGTGTTCCTCAAGCGGAACGGCAGGCTTTGACAGATGAACAAGCAGAACGCCTTTTAGATGCTATCCGGGGTTTACCGCCTTATGTGTTTGTTATGATCGGCTTGTATGCCGGATTGCGGCGGGAAGAAATTCTTGCGTTACAATGGGATTCTGTATATCTGGATACGGACACCCCATATCTGACGGTAAGGCGGGCATGGCACACAGAGCATAACAGGCCGGTTATTCTCACCGAGTTAAAGACAAAAGCGGCGGAGAGAAACATTCCCCTCCCCATTTGTCTGGCAGAGTGCTTAAAGGCAGCAAAGGCAACTTCCACTTCGGACTATGTGGTTGCCAATCGAGATGGTGAACCACTGTCTTATACGCAGTTCAAGCGGCTTTGGCAGTATATTGTTACCAGAACGGTTAAGGAGCGCTGCTATTACCGGTATGAAGATGGAAAGCGCGTAAAGCATACGGTTACACCGGTCCTTGGAGAAAAAGCAGCCCATAATGGCAAAGTTGTTTACAGCCTGGATTTTGAAGTGACACCGCACCAGCTGCGTCATACTTATATCACAAATCTGATTCATTCATCGGTGGACCCCAAAACGGTCCAATATCTGGCAGGCCATGAAAACAGTAAAATCACTATGGACATTTACGCCAAGGTCAAATACAATAGGCCAGATCAGCTTGTGAGAGCTATGGGCGGTGCATTTGCCCAATGGGATGCTGTATAAGATAAAACAGAAAACACAGAAAGAGCGAGGCAAGGATGTCTCGCTCTTTGCTTTACGCTGGCCGTATCTTTGATTAAATTGGGACTTTCTGATAAAAAGGGAGTGTAGGTACATAGGCCGCACATTTCAGGAAAGGAAGGTCCAAAATGGCTAAAAAGAAAACTGAGATTCCAAAGTACGGAACCATCATGTTAAAAGGAATCCAATATTACAGAACCCGGATTATGGATGCAGACGGCAAGCAGGTGAGTTTGTATGCTGCCACTTGCGAAGAACTATATGAGAAACAATTAGAAGCGCGGCGGCAGGTGGAGGAGATTATCTTTCATCGGCAGCATCCAACAGTGGCCGAGTATTGCGAGAAGTGGCTGCTTATGCAGTCTGCCAAAGTGTCCGCTGCTACATTGAAAGGTTATACCGCTGATATGAAGAACTATATCATCAAGCCCCTGGGGGAGATGTATATGGAGGAAGTTACAGCGGACGATATTCGGCTGGCACTTGTGCCGCTGTCGAAAAAATCAGAGGGATTATACAGTAAGGTGAATATGCTCCTCAAATGTGTTTTTTACTCGGCAGAGCGCAGCCAAATACTTCAAAGCAATCCTTGTGTGGGCATATCGGGCAAGGGTGGCAAGGCCGCAAAAAAGAAAGAGGCATTGACAGATCAGCAGGTAGAGGTGCTTTTGGATACGGTCAAAGGACTTCCTCCCCACTTATTTATTGTGCTTGGATTGTATTCCGGTCTGCGCCGGGAAGAAGCACTTGCCTTGCAATGGGATTGTGTTTTTCTGGATGCACCCACACCATATATCTCTGTGCGGCGAGCATGGCGCACAGAACATAACCGACCGGTGATTTCTACCACATTAAAAACGAAAGCAGCCCGGAGGGACATACCAATTCCCAAGTGCTTGGTAGATTGCCTGCGGGAAGTCAAAGAAACCTCTGCATCAGAATATGTGATTTCCGACAGCAACGGGGAACCGTTATCCGCCTCACAATTTCAAAGGGTATGGCAGTATGTGGTGGTTCGCTCTACTCAGGCGCGTAACTATTATAAATATGTAAATGGGCAGAGCATCAAGTACACCGTCACACCGTCACTGGGGATGACGCAGAAAAATAATCCCAAGATTCAATATACATTGGATTTCCATGTGACGCCACATTTGCTGCGCCATACCTATATCACCAACTTGCTGTATTCCGGTGTTGACCCTAAGACGGTTCAGTACCTTGCCGGACATGAAAATAGCAAAACAACTATGGACATCTATGCAAAGGTGAAGTATAATAAGCCAGAGGAACTTTTTGCGGTGGTGAACGGGGCATTTCATCAGGCATTTTCCAGTTAAAATGCACCAATTTGTTTGGTTAAGGGATAGGACAACCAGTGGGGAGAAGTTCAAAAAGCCCGAAAAATCAAGGGAAAACGGCACTAAGAGAATTTTAGTACGGTCTCAAAGCGGCTCGTCGCGCTCCGCAGTTCAGCAAGCGATAATTACAGGAAGAATAATGAAATTAGCAAAACCCTTGAAAGTCCAGTATTTTCAAGGGTTTTCTTTATGCTTGTGTTTTCTGAAATTGTAGTAAAAAGTGATGAATTTTGAAGCGTAGCACACACATAGCACACAAGTAGCACACAAACGAGAGCGTAAAAACCTTGTGTCTTGCGTAAGACTTTTGTATAATGCGGTTATCAAAGAAAAGGCGGTGTTTTCATGGATAGAACAGCGTATAAAAACCGGCATATTAAAGAGCATTACGACAGGATAAACCTTGTCATACCCAAAGGCGAAAAGGATAGGATAAAGAAAATATGTTCTGAAATTGGAGCAAGTGTCAATGAGTATCTTTATATGCTTGTCTGTAATGACCTTGTGGACGGTACAAGCAGAATGGCAGAAAAGAAACAGGGTTTTAATGCAGAACAGGAGCGGATGCTTGAAAAGTGGCAAGTACCAAGAAAATATTATGAAATGATAGAGGATTTGTCCTATACCAAAGACGAGGGATATTTTATCTATCTGAAAAAGGGGTATGTAAATGATGTGACAGGCAACAGGAATATACATTGCATGAAAACATCAGAAGTAAGGCGGATTATCGGGAAAACGCATAAGAAAGACCGTTACCCAAAGTAGAAGGATAGCGGTCTTGACACTATATCAAATTTAATTCTGTAAAAGTGCGATTGTAGTCATACCCAAATATGGTAAATGGCTCATTTCCGCATCTAAAATCTAAGTCAAGGCTTTTGAGCATAAACAGCAACCCATGATAGCCGCCTAATTCTGCCAAGTCGGAATTGTGTGAAATATTTGCATGATTATAAATAATGCAGTCAAGGTCTTTGAATTTTGGAAAAAGATGTTTGTAGAGTTCGATTATTAGCGTTTCTTTTAGTAATGGATTTACTAACGATAAGATATGTTCATGTGCGTGTATCATTTCATGTAATATTATGTTCTTATCATCCACAAACTGGGGATTGATTTTTATTGTTCGCTCAAAAATATCTGTTTCGCCATTTTCAGTTGTTTCTGTGACTATAAATTTATAATAGTGTGCGTCAATGCTCAAATAATAGGTATCCTCTTTAAGGCTTCCCTGTGGAGTATCTAAATATTTTCCCATTTTGGAATATTTGGCCATGCACATATCATCAAATAAATCCTCGTACATCATTGAGCGCATATGTAAATCGAAAACTTCGCCAGTTTGTTGGTTTGTCCAGTCATTGTAGGATTTCTGCAAATTGTCATTACGTTTAAGCGTGTCATTATAAATCTGATTTAGAATGGATGTGTCAGAGCAATTATTGATTGCAGATATTATGTTTTCTTTTATTTTCATTGTTTGGCTCCCTTTTTTCTCGAACAGAGGGCATCTGCACTTTGCAGACACCCTTTGATACGGTTTTATGTAACGGTTATTCCTTATATTTAGAAGATTGTGCCAGACAGCAAGGAATAATCCTTTAAATGCTCTAAAATGATATACTGAACATATTCAAGAAGGGCAGCAGTATCATAAGAGAATTATGTTCGCCCAGTGCATCATTATATAGTAAATCTTCGACTATTGCCTTTGCTATGTCGTTTCTATTCATCAGCGACACCGCCTTTCTCCTGCTGAATTTCAAGATACGTCTTTGCAAATGTATAAATCTTTATAAGGTCTTGGGTATCATCAATCTGTTTCATAATTTCCATTACCTGCTTTATCAGATGTTCTTTCATTCTGCACCGCCTTTCTTGACAGACAATAAGCCTATGATAAAGCTATATATGCTTGCGATAGTATCAAGGCTTTCAATATCGTATATCATTCTTGCGATATTACAACGGTATTCTCCGGCTTGCTTTTCTTCTGCGGTCTGTTCCGGCTCCGGCTCTGCTTCCTTTGATTTTCTGTCCTCACGCTCTGCCTGGATTTCAAGCATTGGCTTTGTTATTCTCTTTGGCATAAGATAAAAACAATCTTCCGGCAATAAATGGGACATCATACAATAGAAATATTCTGCACGATACCCAAAAGTCAGATAATAGACTAACTCTAAAAGTTGGCGGTGCATATCGTCTTTTACACGTTTATCAATCTTTGCTTTCTGTTCGGCTTCTGATTGCTTATATCCTGCCATAAAGCCATAATTGAAAAGGTCATAAATCAAATCAATAATGCTTTCTCTGTCTGCCAGTCTGAAAAGTTCTTTGTAATTTCCGATCTGTGCGGAATTAAAATCAAAATCATCATGCCGGGGATGCTTTACTTCCCATTTAGTAAAGGCTTCCTTCGCTTCGGCGGCGGTCATATTCTTAATTTTCTTCATTGTAAAATCTTCCTTTCTTTTGGTGGGGAAGTATGCTACAATGAACATACTCCCTCTAATTTGCGTAGTGGCTTATTACTGGGTAGCGGCTCTATGGTATTTGCGGTACTGTAGAGCCTTTTTAATTGCTACAGTCAATCTGCATCAACTCCTTCCTATTTTGTGATTTTTTCCATTTCGGATTTTAACTGTTCCATTGTTCTATGGGTATATACCTTTTCGGTAATATCCTCTATGGCGTGTCCTACAATCAATTTTAAGATATATTCATCAACGCCACATGATTTTGCCTTTGTAATGAATGTGTGCCGGGTTTCATGTGGACGGTGTTTCAGTTTTAATTTGTCCATGACTTTCTGGAATCTCTTGCGGTATTTATCGTAGGTCATATATGTACCCTGCTGCCCGTTTATATCGTTGAAAAGATATTCCGATTGCAGAGTGTCAGCTTCTTTCATACGGTTTTCAATTAACGGCTTTATTATTGGATGGATGGGAACAATTCTATTTTTACCGGCATCTGTTTTCAAGCCGCCTTTCATGGTTCCGGATTCAAGGTCAATATCTGCAATTTGCAGTATAGATAATTCTTGCGGCCGCCATCCGCTGTATATTCCTATCAGTACCATATCGGTAAAAGGTATCAAGTCTTTGCTATCCCATAACTGCTGCACTTCTTCACCCGAAAACGGTATGGGTTCTTTTGTGCGTTCTCTCTTGATAGGATTACCGTTTGCAAACATAACAGAAGCATAATCTTTATCTACAATATCATGCGCTACAGCGTATTTATACATCATATTAAATAGGCTTTTAATTCTGCCCTTTGTACTGTCTCCGACATCTGCATTTAAGATAGTGCCCTCTAAATGTGATACTCTTATATCTTTCATTCGCATATCATAAAGACCGTTACAATAAGCGTATGCTGCTGTGATAGTCCTGATACTGGATGGATTGGAGAGTGTAGGGAAATACCCCTCATTCCATTTTTCATAGACTTCTGAAAATGTAATGCTATCCGCTATAATTTCATACGGATGTTCGTTGTATTCAGCAAGAGCAATCATAGCTTCTTCACGAGTAGCATAATAGCCGATAGTAAAGCGTATTTGCTTGCTTTTACCTGTAGCGGCATCCAGTACCCATTTATCAGTTTTGACAGCCCTAAACGGTTTTGTACGCTTTCCGGGCAGTTTGTAGATTGTTCCGTACCCATTAGGCAACTTTGTAGGTTTGCCATTTCTAATACGCGGTTTTGTGCTGGTAGGACTATTTATAGGATAACCACAATGAGGACAGGCAGAAGCCTTGTCTGATACATCATGCTGGCACTCTGGACATTTCAATAACGCCATTAGATCACTTCCTTTCTATAGACAGAACCAAAGCCATTAGGTAGTTTCATTATCATCACTTCCTTTGCTTTTAAAGTCACCCAATTTAGGTAAATGTTCTGCTCTTAATATTCCTTGTAGTTTAGAGTTTTTATCTAATTTCCCGAAATATTCTTGCAGTTCCTTATCTTCCATTGTGTTTTTAACGACTTGTTCAATTCTTTTATTTACAGCTTCATTAAAAAAGACAGAAACAGCCTTATCATTAACAGCATCATTTAAAAACTGGTCAATTTCCGCACCGTCAAGCCATTTTCGTTTTTCATCAAATTTTAAAGTTAAATGAGGTTGCAAGTAATTATATCCTAACAAGTTTCTGATCTCTGAAAGAACAAGCAACAAACAATATCTTGAAACCATTTTATCTAATATCATTTTATAATCGGGTTTTAGTTCTGCGATTTCCTCTATAGTCGCATCAGACAAACCTAAATAATCAGCAATAGATTTAATGGTTTCGGTATCTGATTTTGGAGATACATTATTAAGTATATAATCAGTTGAAACATTAAAAACCTTAGAATATGCCACTAATTGAGTTAAAGTCGGTTCTTGTCCGGCTTCGATTCTGTTTATAACATTTCTATCTAGCTTTTTTCCGTCAATCTCCTTATTTATTTTCTTTACAAGTTCCGTAATGGTCATTTCTTTTTCCATTTCATTATTATTTTTGTGTCGGCTACGTCTCAATTTTTCATAAATATTCATATTGCACCTCATTGCTCAAAAATTGAGCATAAATTTTGAAACGATTGAAAAATGAGCAATAAATAAACTTTTTTCAACAACATCAACAGGCTGTGTTATTATATGCTTATAAAACGAACATATAAAAATTAGTGTTCGATTTGTGAATATCATACCACTTGCAAGGGTAGAAGTCAACAACAACAATCTATAAAACAGGAGGTATTTTATGTGTAATAAAGATATAAGAGAATACGCAAACAAAAGGAATGTGCGTTTATGGCAGATAGCGTCAAAACTTGGTATCAATGACGGAAATTTCAGTAGGAAATTGAGAACCGAGTTACCAGAGGAAAAGAAAACTGAAATCAAAGCAATTATTGATGAACTGGCAGCAGGGCAGTAAGGCGGTGATGATGTGAGCGAACCTAATTTTGAATGTGCAAACATTCCTGTAGCTGTTGCCGCTAAAGCCTTAAAGGTAGATGCTCAAACAGTGCGATTATTACTACAAAGTGGGGCTGTAGATTGGGGGATAGCTTATCACAGGCAAAATTCAAGTAGGCAATTCTCATATCTAATATATCCTAAATTGTTTTACGAAGCAACAGGGTATATATATCAGCCCGACAAAGGGGGTGCAGAGGTATGAGCGAGGATAGAGAGATTACAGGTCAGATAGCTATTGATGTGCTCGAAAAACTAATCACAGACCGTATGGAGCAGTTAAATAATACGCCTGTTTTTTTGGAAGAAGAACGAGAAAATCTTGAAATGGAGATTGGAAGTTATAAAAGGCATCTTCGGAAGATACGGGAGGTGCAGGAATGAAAATGACAGGGCAAGAAGAATTTATTGCACTAGAGCAATATGTAAGGTCACGCAGTAGCAAGGTAAAAAGAAGTGGTAGCGGTATTGTTTTTAACTGTTTATACCACAATGATAATTTACCAAGTGCATCTATGAAAATTGGAAGAAATGGGATGCCGATGTGTTATTGCTCTGTATGTGGAAGTATTTATCATCAACTAAAGAAAGATGCTGGATTGTGGCAGGATAAAGCCGATAGCGGAGGGTTTACGTCATTTGAAAAATTTCTTTACTACAATTCAGAAGATGAATATAAAATGTACGATTTTGTGACAGAAAAATATTTATGTTCACATTTTCGCATGAAAGACAAAGAAAAACAGGGTTTCCCAAGAGGTATAAGAGACGGCGACCACGTTACAAAGGGAACAGATGGAATTGATACAACTTATGCGGTTTTCTGTAACGGACATTTAAAGGAAGTGAAGAAAGCCATTGAGAAGAAAGGTCTTGTTTGCTATACAGAGGGAGAAAAAGACACTAAATGTTTATGGAAAAATGGGTGTATCAGTTTCACTTGCGGAGGTACAAATACTTTCAAAAAGGATTTATTGCCATATTTAAAGGGCGGTAGATTTGCAGTGTTTGGAGATAACGATAGTGCCGGGATTGCAGATGCGGAGCGTATTACAGCATTACTAAATACGGTAGGAACTGCAACCATGATTATACCGCCAGAAGTGCCAGAAAAGGGCGATATTAGCGATTATATGAAGAATCACACAAAGGAAGATTTGCAAACATTGATTGAAAATGCACTCAATAAGAGTACCGTTAAAGAATCCGTAAGGCATGTAGAGAACCGAAAAATTAATCTCGTGGACAAGCTGATTGAACTGGATGCTGCTAAAAACTATGCAACAAATGACAAAGGGAGCGCAGAACTGTTTTCCACTGTATTTAAAGATGTAAGCCGGTATAATCCAACGCAGAAGGATTGGATGTACTACAACGGTATTAAATGGGTATCAGATACCGAGGGAATGAGGGCAAAAAGGAATGCTAAAGAATTAGCAGATGCTCTGTTATCTTATGCGGTCAGTAATCCCGAATTAGATGAAAAACAGAGAGAAAGCTATCTGAAATATGCATCACGCTTAATGAATTATCGTGATAGAAATACAATGATAAATGACGCAAAGGACTTGAATTATTTTGAAAATGAGGAACTCGACAAAGAAGATTTTCTCTTAAATTGCAAGAATTGTGTCTTAGATTTATCGGGAGATAAGCCAACGATATTAAAGCATAATGCTGATTTATTGCCATGATCTCCTATTTAAAGCATGAACAAAGGTTTGTAATACTAGTTATGAGCCTGCTGCCCAATGTCCACTATGGAAAAAGACTATTTCTGAAATCATGGAGGACGATAGTGGAAAAATAAAGTATCTGCAAAGAGTTTTTGGCGTATCCCTAACAGGATGTACAGCAGAGGAAGAATTATATTTCTTTTTTGGCGGTTCTACGAGAAATGGGAAAAGTACAGTTTGTGAATCGGCTTTATTTATATTGGCGGACTATGGAGCGACAATATCCCCAGAAACTTTAGCAGTCAAACAAAATAAGGACAGCCGGACGGCGTCACCGGATATCGCAAAATTGGCAGGGGCAAGGCTTGTTATTGCATCGGAGCCGCCAAAGAGAATGATATTTGATACTTCGCTTGTAAAAACACTGACAGGACGAGACCGGGTAACAGCTAGATTTCTGCATCAGAATGAATTTAGTTTTACACCTAAGTTTAAGTTGATTTTGAATACAAATTATTTGCCGACAATCACAGATAATACCATTTTCAAAAGTGGACGTGTACGAGTGGTTAGTTTTAATAAACATTTTGAAGAGAGTGAGCAAAATAAGAAGTTAAAGGATGATTTGAAAGCAGAATCAGCAGGAATTTTGAACTGGATGATTGAGGGGTTATATTTATATCGCCGGGAGGGATTAACGCCGCCTGCTGCCGTACAAGGTTCTACAGAAGAATACGAAAATGATTCTGATAAGATTGGGCGGTTTATCTCTGAATGTTTGGTGAAGTCCGACAAGAATGTATCTGCGAAGACAGTCTATGAAACTTATTCAAAATGGTGTTCGGCTTCTGGATGTGGAATAGAAAACAAAGGAAATTTTTTTACAGAATTAAAGGTAAAGGGCATATTTGCGACAAGTGGAACTGTTAATGGAAGAACTGTAAGAAATGTTGTCAAAGGATATGAACTAGCAGAAGATGATTTTGTTGCAGTAGATGATGATACCCTACTTCCATTTGACTGACGAAGGGATAAATGTGCAAGCTGTGTATTCTGTACGTAAGGGTATATAGAGTTGATTTTTAGAGCCTTACATATGAAATACACAGAATGCACAAATCCAGTAAAATCAACGGTTTCAAGCACTTTAGTAAATTGAAGTGTGCAAAATGAATGTAAGCAATTTTACGGTTTTTGTAACGATATTTCAGAAAGCAGGTGCATTATGGATTATTGGAATTTATATAAAGATGTGTGGAATTTCCACAAGAAATATTCAAAGGTACAGACAGATGATGCGTACTGGGAAGCGGTAGTTGATAAAAGCGGACAGATAGCAAAGAAGTATGATAATCACAAATTTGCGATTGCGTTATTATTGGCGGTCATTGATGAACTGGAACGGATTTATAAGGAGATGATGAAAAATGCAGACACAGCAGTATAAGGATTATATGCGTAGTGATGAATGGGAAGCCAAGAAACAGGAGCGAATAGCCATAGATGGCGGTTGTGTGATGTGCGGCAGACCGATAAGCAGGATTAGGAGCGTACAGGTGCATCATATCACTTATGCCAGATTAGGCAATGAGAATGTGCTGACAGACCTTTGTACTCTTTGCGGTTCATGCCATAAGAAAATACACGCCTATTATAATCGCAAGAGGGCGTGAAAGACCAAGTATCACGCACAATCTTAACATCATAAAAAGAAAAATAATTAGCTGAAAATCAGCGGAAAAGAGGTAAAAATATGGGAAGAAACAGTTATCCACAAGGGCAGATTGATGAAATTGAGCCGTCAACGGTTCAAGAAATCGTTACATCACTAAAACAACTGCATGACCGGGGGAAGCCACAGACAGATGACGAAATCAAGCAGAGGATTGATGAATACTTTTCATTCTGCCAGCAGTCCAGTGTCCGGCCGGGAATAGAATCATTGTGCTTGTCTTTGCACATTTCCCGGACAACGCTTTTCAACTGGAATAGTGGCATAAACTGTAGCGCAAAGCGTCAGGAGTATGTGCAATCTGCAAAAGCCTTTATCGGAGCATTTATTGAGCAATCAATGTTGTGCGGTAAAATCAGCCCTCCGTCTGGAATTTTCCTTGCCAAAAATTGGTTAGGGTACAAGGATACAATTTCTCTGGAGGACGCAAGCAACACATCACAGCAGAAAGCAATTTCCCCACAGACACCGGAGGAGATTGCCGCGTTACTTGCCAACATGTAAGGGGTCTGCATAAAGAGTGCCTGGAATCGGGATGGCGTGATAGAAAATTTGAATATTTGAATATAGTAAGAATCGAAAGAGGACTGCCGCGGCAGCAATGTCATTTAGTTAAGGCATTGACTTACTGGCTTCTCTTCAGGCAGGGAAGTGTAACGCCTATCTCTGCCTGATTTTTCTTTTAAAGGAAGGCTTGTCTGTATTCAAGCAACACAAAAAGACAGATTGCCATCTGTCTGAAAAGAAAGTATACTTAATATTGAGAA
>OFGA01002211.1_pt1 | contig 12281 bp, 8 predicted proteins | sample 1521471 | NCBI WGS metagenome assembly OFGA01 (sample SAMEA3504086, study PRJEB24116) | mouse gut metagenome | biome: mouse gut; feature: mouse-associated habitat; material: faeces | place: Denmark | collected 2011
TCTTGAACCACTCCTTATCCGAAATCCCCAATGCCTTTCTTGATATCAATGCCGGCTGATGGTACATTGCATTGGAATGGTCATTTAAAGCCTGATATTGTATCGTGTCCTGTATCGTTTCATAATACCTTTTATAGTTTTCTCCTATTGCCGACCATAAGCCTGGTCCGTTTACTGTCTGTCTCATTCCTCCCGGACAAGGATGCAGGAATGTATGTTCCAGTTCCAGATCATGGATTGCATCCATAAAATGCCTTTGCGGTCGCAGAATATCTTCTGTGTGCTTTGCAGGACGCTTTGATGCCAGATATTCAGCCATTCTCGTAAAATCTGGATTTAATGTCGGTTCACCTCCCATAATCCCAATCGTTCCAACATATCCTTCCAGTGAATCAACTGCTCTTTTAAATGTCTCAAAATCCATAAAAAACGGTTTTTTATGATGGTGCTTGGCATTGGCGGCTGTACGGCGCTTTTGGTCACCGGGTTTGGAATCCGGGATTCCGTATCGGATATCGCGGGCATGCAGTATGAGCAGGTCCAGATTTATGACATTGGCATTACGTTTGCCAACGGGGTGCAAAAGCCGGATATGGAAGCGTTAAAAGCCGGGTCAGACGGCAGGATTGACCGTATTTCCTGCCGCCTGGAAGAAAGCGTGGATTTGGATTTTAACGGCAGGACAAAATCCGTCTATCTGGAAGTCCCGGAGGATGTACAGGAAAACAGCATGTTTTTAAACCTTCATACGCAGGACGGGGAACCCATTGGCTATCCAAAAGGCGGGGAAGCCGTGCTGAGTGCAAAAATTGCAGAAAGCCTTGGAATCCGCCCGGGAGATACGGTGACGCTGCGCGATAACAGCATGAACAGCTTTCCGGTAAAAATATCGGCGCTTTGTGAAAATTTTGTCTATAATTATATCTACATAAACCGGGAAACATACCAAAGCCAGCTTGGAAAAGAGCCGGAGTTTAAAAGTGCTTTTGTGTGCGTAACCGAAGGCGCGGATATTCATGAGACGGCCGCGCAGCTTTCCGGCCAGGACAATGTACTGGCAGTTTCGATTACCGGGGATATGGTGGAGCGGATCAGGTCTATGATGGGAAGCATGGATTATATTGTGCTGCTGATTATTGTCTGCGCCGGAAGCCTTGCTTTTATTGTGCTGTATAACCTGACGAATATTAACATTACGGAACGCATCCGTGAGATTGCCACCATTAAGGTGCTTGGCTTTTATGACAGGGAAACGGCAGACTATGTGTTCCGGGAAAACCTGGCGCTGACTGCGATAGGGGCACTGCTCGGGCTGGGCCTTGGAAAAGGGCTGCACGCCTTTGTCATGTACCAGGTCAAAATTGATATGCTGTCGTTTCGGACACTTATCCTGCCAGGCAGCTGCGCATGGAGCCTTCTGCTGACGTTCTGCTTCGCGATGCTTGTAAACGGCGTTATGTATTTCAAGCTGGAAAAGATAAATATGGCGGAGTCCCTGAAAGCAGTGGAATGATGGTGATGGATAACAGCCAGGGGGTGAAAAATATGTATGGCATGGGTATGAAAATGCTTCCGGCAGGAATTGAAAATTTTGAAGAAATCTGTACAGAAGGCTATTATTATGTCGATAAGACGGCCCTGATTCGGGAACTGCTGCAAAAGAGGGGAAAAGTGAATCTGTTTACCCGCCCGCGCCGCTTTGGAAAAACACTGAATATGTCCATGCTCCGGCATTTTTTTGAATTCGGCCAGGAAAAACCGGCTTTTGACGGAACAGAGATTTCAAAAGACACCAGTCTTTGCAGGGCATATATGGGAAGGTTTCAGGCTGTGTCAGTCAGCTTAAAGAGCGTGAACGGTGCAGATTATGAGACGGCCCGTGCAGTTTTGTGTGCCGTAATCGGCAGTGAGGCGCTGCGGTTTGAGGAGCTGCTTTCCAGTGATAAGCTTTCTGACAGGGAAAAAGAACTTTATGAACAGCTGATTACAGTTGATAAAACCGGGCAGGGAGTCTATGCCATGCCGCAGCCGGTTTTGATGGGAAGCCTGAGGACACTGACGGTTCTGCTGGAAAAGCACTATGGCCGCAAGGTGATTCTGCTCATAGATGAGTACGATGTTCCCCTGGCGAAGGCAGAAGAGCAGGGATATTATGACCAGATGCTGTTTCTTGTGCGGAGTCTGTTTGAACAGGCTTTAAAGACAAATGACAGCCTGTATTTTGCGGTTTTGACCGGATGCCTGCGGATTTCCAAGGAAAGCATTTTTACAGGGCTGAACAATATGATTCTGTTTTCCATTACCGATGCGGAGTGCAGCTCTTATTTCGGATTTACCGATGATGAAGTAAAAAAAATGCTGGATGATTATCACCTGGGCGGAAAATATGAGATTATCCGGGAATGGTATGACGGATATCGTTTTGGCGATACGGATGTGTACTGCCCCTGGGATGTTATCAGCTATGTCCGAAAGCTTCTGGCAAAGCCATCGCTGCCGCCTCAGGATTACTGGTCCAATACAAGCAGCAATGATGCCGTAAAAAAACTGCTTGAAAAAGCATCTTCCGGTACAAGGGATGAAGTCGAGCGCCTGATATCAGGCGAGCCGGTCTGGAAAGCGGTCCGCGAAGAACTGACTTACAAAGAGCTGTATGACGATGTGGAAAATGTCTGGGGAATTTTGTTTGCTGCCGGCTATCTGACACAGCGCGGGGAAGCCGCAGGGAATATGCGCCAGCTTGCGATTCCAAACAGGGAAATTCATAATATTTTCATGACGAAGATTCGGGAATGGATGCAGGAAAAGGCAAGGGCGGATAAAAAACGGCTGCAAGCTTTTTGTGAGGCATTCCAGAATGCGGATGCCGCAGCTGTGCAGCAGATTTTCACACAGTTTTTAATTGAGACGGTCAGTGTCAGGGACACGGCTGTGCGCAAAGAGCTGAAAGAGAATTTTTACCATGGATTCCTGCTGGGGCTGCTGCGTTTTCGCGAGGACTGGAAAACCATTTCGAACAGGGAAAGCGGCATGGGGTATGCAGATATCTGTATCGAAATGCCTTCGGAAAAGCGGGCCGTTGTCATTGAGCTGAAATACGCGGAAAATGGAAATCTAAAAGCCGGCTGCAGGGCGGCCATGTGCCAGATTCAGGAAAAAGGGGACAAAAACCTGCCGTTTTTAAACGGATGGAATCCTGTGACAGCATGCGGCATGGCGTGCCATGGGAAGGAATGCATGGCAGTCTTTGAAACAGCAGGAAAGGAAGAAAAATAATGAAAACACTTTTTGCCATGGACATCAAAAATTATGCCAGGACGGATGTACCCTGCAGGCGGCCCTCGGCAAGAGCCATTATCCGGATGGAAGACGGCAGGCTGGCTATGGTTTACAGCAGAAAATACGGATATTATAAATTTCCGGGCGGCGGAATCCGGGATGGGGAACAGCCGCAGCAGGCGCTTGTGAGGGAAGTGCAGGAGGAAACCGGGCTTTTGGTCTGGCCGGAATCCATTCAGGAGTATGGAAGCGTGCTCCGGTGCCAGAAAAGCGCCCGCCAGAAAGATGTGGTATTTGAACAGCAGAATGTTTATTATTTCGGCAGCGTGCAGGAAACAGCGGGAAACCAGAATCTGGACGAATACGAAAAAGAAGCTGGCTTTGTGCTGCGTCTGGTCCGCCCGGAAGAAGCGATAGCCGCAAATAAAGCCTGTCATCTGCAGGATGTTTTTGACCTTGTGATGATTGCGCGGGAAACGCAGGTTTTAGAGCGTTTGTGCGGCCTGGAGCCGGAACCGTATGATTCCATGGCTCAGTTTCTGCTGGAAGAAGCGTCCAAAAGCAATCCGGGGCCGTGGGTGCAGCATAGCCGGTATGCTGCAGAAAGCGCCAGGCGCATTGCTTCCCGCTGCCCGGGCCTGGAGCCGGAGCGGGCATATGTATACGGGCTTTTGCATGATATCGGGCGAAGGTATGGCATCAGCGGACTGGCACATGTCTATGACGGGTATCATTACCTGATGGATATGGGCTATAAAAATGCTGCGGGAATTGCGCTGTCCCATTCGTTTCAGATAAAAAGGCTTTCCGATTATATCGGGCCGGCTGACATACCAAAACAGGCACAGGAAGAAATGAAAATGCTGTTAGAAGCCCAGGTACAGGGCGATTATGATTACCTGATTCAGCTGTGTGATTCCATTGCAAAAGCCGATGGCATCGTGACGCTTGAGGAGCGGATGAACGATGTGAAAAGCAGGTACGGGCATTATCCACGGGAAAAATGGGAGCGGAATCTGTGGCTGCGGAAATATTTTGAAGAAAAGATGCAGATGGATTTATACGAAGCGGTCAGGGCGTAAGCCAGAAGCAGGGATAATTCTGATTTAATTATATAAAATCGTTCCTGTTCTGGCAGTTTTAGGGGCTATCCGGCATGAAGCAGGGATGTGTCAGTCTGTCTGCGCACATCCGAATGCTTCAGCCAGAAATAACACCTGTCTTGCCCAGTTCGTATGGGTCTTTTTCTCGTTCATGCGCTCCCTGGAAGGATTTGCTGATACATAAGAAGCATTGTGCGCATCCCAGTCCAGAATGCTTTTCGCGTCCGCATAGTCTTTTGGCGTAACCTGGTATGCACGGTTTACGGTTTCAATCTGGTTAGGATGGATAACCGTTTTTCCAATAAACCCGCACAGCCTGTCATCTGCGATTTCCCGGCGCAGCCCGTCTTCCCAGCCATCCCCGCTGTAATATTCAAAAACAGGGCCGGATATGACATAATCCATGCCATAGACAGTCACAATGTCTGAAAAAATATCAGCTACCGGGCGGATTTGGTGAATCGATTCGTGGACGTGCCGCCGCACGGAAAACAGATGGCACAGGTCATTTCCGCCGACACGGATATTCAGCACAAGTTCTTCTATGGCAGCCAGCTTTTCTTTCAGTGCATATAAAATATCAGGCCGTCTGCGCAGGTCTGTCAGGCAGGCGCTTTCATAAATCGGCATGCAGTAAACCGGGACAGAGGACTGTTCATTTGCACGGATTATGCCCTGTATGTATTCGTCTGCATTTTCCGGAGAAAATTTGGGAATGATAAATCCGCTGATAAGTGCAGCGCTGCTGCCGGCCAGCTGCCTGACCCGCGCAATCTGCTGCGGGCTGCGCACGCGGATAAATATTTTCGGCAGGTAAAAATTCCTGTATTCCCGGGCGGTACAGATGCTGTGCAGGGAAGCGGCAAGGCTTTGCTCGGCGGCTTCTACGCAGGAGTCCTGGATGGTATCTTCCAGGCACAGTGCCAGGGAAAAGCTGCGTCCGAATTTCTGGCCGGTAATGGACGGGGCAATGGTTTCACGGTTTGCAGGGCAGTAGAGGAGAGGACCAGTGCTGTAATAAAGGGAAGCATTTTTCATAGTGTCGGTTCCTTTTTGGTTTTTTATGTATTTTTTTGATTCCAGGTTACTGTTCACTCCGTGACCAGTAACCACACGAGCATAATATAGCATATATTCTTATGAAATGGTAGCGAAAAATAGAAATATGTGCTAAAATAGTAACAGTTCAGCCCAGGACTTTGCATATGCTGCAAAGTCCGTAAGAATGCGTAAATGATACCAGGAGTGAATCCAGCCCTTCGCAAAGCGAATTCCCATGGGCTGGATTCCGTAACAGTTTAGCCAAAGGCTGAACTGTTACCTAAAATAGGCAGCAGAGAGGGTTGAGGAAAACAAATGCAGTCATAAGGTGATGAAATGGAACAGGCAGTTATCAATACAATCGAATGTTTTGCAGACAGACGGTCCAGTGTCCTGCAAAACAGCAAGTCCCCCTGTTTTGTGCGTCTGCTTGGCTGGAACGGGCATTGCAGGGATGCGCTTTTGAATATGGATGCAAAGCTGTCGCAGCAGATGCGGGCCGGGAAGCTGTATTATGCAAGGTGCGCCGGTCTGCCAAAGCTGCTGTCCGCAGAGGAAGCAGAACGTTACAAAGGCTGCTGTGACTGCTGGGCAGAGTCCGGGAAGAAAATCATACGCACCCGTCAGGACAGCATCAGCCGTACCAATGACAGGCTCGCCATGCAGCTTGGGGAAGCATGCCGCAGGGCGGCAGAGATTTACCGCAGCCGCAGGGATTCCGTGACGGATTCCATGATGAAAAATTTTATCGTAAAGCTGCTGTACTGGCATGACTTTGTCCTGGGCGGCCTGCGGCAGTGGAATGCGGACAGCTGTATCAAGGTTGTGGCAGATAATGCAGGAAAGGAGCAGGAATACCTGTTTTATTATTTTCTCGCACAGGCCGGGTGCGATGTCCTGCTGCTTCAGAGCCGGGAAGATGTACAGGGAGCACAGAACCAGGCGCTTTCGAAAGCAGCAGTGATTGGGGAATTTAGTCATGCAGAAATTCCGGCGTACCGTCCGTGCGCGGGCCCGGAAGATAACACCGGCAGAGTTATTGTAAAAATTCCCCGGCATCCGGGAAGGCATTCGCAGCAGGAGCCGCAGCACCGGCAGGATTCCCGGTGCCGCCAGCATCCGATAAGCCAGCCGGCGGCAGAAAAGAGTTTTGAACAGCTGGCTGCCCTTGCATCTTCCATTGTCATGATTACGGTATATGATAAGGACGGGAAAAGCATCGGAGCCGGCTCCGGCATTATGGCTGGCAGGGATGGCTACATACTGACAAACGACCATGTGGCGAGGGGCGGGTATTCGTATTCCGTGCGTATTGAAAACGACAGCACGGAGTACCGGACAGATGAACTGATTAAATATAATACAATGCTGGATTTGGCACTTTTGCGCATCCAGAGGAAATTAAATCCGCTGCCGGTATATGATGGAGCAAAAAAACTGGCACGCGGCCAGACGGTAGTGGCAATCGGAAGCCCGCTGGGGCTGTTTAATTCGGTTTCGAATGGCATTATTTCCGGCTTCCGCATGATTGACGGGGTGGAAATGATACAGTTTACAGCTCCGATTTCCAGCGGAAGCTCGGGCGGGGCTGTGTTAAATATGCAGGGGGACGTTATCGGCATCAGCACGGCAGGCTTTGACCGGGGACAGAATATCAACCTGGCCGTCGGCTATGAAAATATCCGGATGTTTCTGCGTGGATTTTTATAACAGGCGGCATCTGGCATAAATAAAGGAAAGCCAGGCAGGAATATCAGACAGGAGCATCAGACAGAACAGACTGAAGGTGGAAATCAATGTTTCGGCATATAGAAATTCAAAATCTGAATGATTATTTCAGACAGTTAAACGAACGGGAAACTCCAGGGGTATACTTTTACCGGATAAACGGCTATTCGGATGAAATCGGCCGGTTTATCCGCCAGTACTATGAGACGGCGCGCAGAAACGGTGTTATCATCGAAGGGCGCCTGCAAAATCCGGATGAAAAGAACCTTTCTTATTATAATGAAATGATGGGCATGTATTTTGAAATGGACACGGGGTTTATCGCATCGGGCCTGAAAAAATGGCTGCCAAGGATGAATGACCACCAGCGGGAAAATGTCGCGCTCTCTTTGTATGATGCGCTGTTTTTACTCCAGAAATCAGGCAAGACGGAATATATGCTGAAAAATGCATATATTAAATGCATGTGCTGGCTGTACTATAAGTTTGAACGCATCGTAAACCAGCTTGGCGAAAACCAGGTGCCCAAAATCCTGTATGAGGGAAGCATCAGCTATTATGAGCTGATGATTATTTCCATCCTGTCCAATGCCGGCTGTGACGTGGTGCTCCTGCAGCCTGCCGGGGATGCGGATTACCTGAAATCGGATGCAGCTTCCAAGCTTTCGCATGTGCTTAAGCTTCCAGGCATGAAGGATTTTCCGCAGGATTTCAGCTTAAAGCAGGTACGGGACGAAATCCGCATCGAAGCAGACAGGGAACGGCTGTACGGAAAGCGCCCGCAGCGAAGCGGCTGTACCAATGCGTGGCTGGGCGCGGACAGCAGCGGGCTTTCGGACATCCGCAAAAGCCCGGCGCAGCGCGGAAATGACCCGGGCTTTTTTTACAACTGCTTTTGCAGGATAAGCGGGGCATGGGATAAGACGGCGTATGCCGCACAGCTTTACCAGTTCGGCCTGGACTTGAAAAACAGCGGCCGCGGCCTTGTAATTATAAGCGAAAGCATCGGACGGCCTTCTTCGGAAGAAATCGCGGCAGTACGCAGAAACAATTATGCAAAGCTGGAACAGCTGATACAGGATTTGTCTTCGAATCTTGTTTATGCAGCTGATATGGAACTGCAGCGCATGATGCGCAGGGCGTTTGTGGATGTGCTGTTTGCACAGGGGCCGGAAGCCGGAAGCCTGAATAAGCTGACCAGCCAGGCGGTTTATCTTATCTGCTGGCTGAAAAGATATCAGGGACAGCTTTTTGCGGGCTGGAAGGAGCCGGATATCAGCTGCTTTATTTATCTGGGCGGATGCAGGGATGCAAACGAAGCGATGTTTCTCAGATTTCTGGCACGGCTTCCTGTGGATGTGCTTATTCTGTGCCCGGATTTGAACCGCAGATGCTGCCTGGAAGACCGCCTTTTGTATGATATCCATTATGAACATTCGCTGGATTTAAAGCTGTTCCCGCAGGAAAGCACAGATGTGCGCCTTGCAACGGCTGCTTATCATGCGGAGCGCGAGCTGGATTCGCTGATGTACCAGGATTCTGGACTGTACCGTGCCAGGCAGTTTCAAAAGGCGCATGTGCTTACGCTGCAGACTATGTATGAGGAAATACCGATTCTGTGGCGGGAAGAAGCAAAATACAGGCCGAATTTTAAAACAGCGGACGGGCAGGTGCATATTCCGGTTATTTTTGCCAAAATATCGGGCGTAAAGGACGGGAATCTTTCCAAATACTGGCAGGATATCCGGGAACTGATTACAGACGATACGTTTGTCATAAAAAAGGTGCCGTTTATCGAACCCGATTCCGCCAATCCGATGAAGGCACATGCAGTGGAGTTTTATAAAAGAGGGCGTCTTTTAAAAGAGAAAATCAAAGCGCATCCGGATTATCCGTATGGATTTCTGCGGGAAGAAATACAGGACCATATCCTGGATAAATTAGAGCTGCTCATTAACCAGAAGGTCATCCGGGGAACCTTTTTAAATGGCGCGGAATATGCGATTATCGCACAGGTGCTGAACCTGCCGAAAGAGCTTGTAAGGCTGATTCAGAAATATGATTTTACACAGAAGATACCAAAACTGATTTATATCGCAACATCGGAAGCCGTGATTTCCCGTCAGGACGCGGTTATTACCGCATTTTTGAACCGGGCCGGGTTTGATGTCCTGTTTTTTGTGCCGACGGGCTATCAGAATATTGAGAAGCATTTTCAGGGAGCGCTGATGGAAGAACATCAGGCAGGCGAATATATATATGACCTGCAGGTGCCGAACCTGGAAACGATTGCATGGAAGGCACGCACAAAATGGCGCGATAAATTATTTAAGAGAGGAAAATAAGCATGGGACTGGATTTTAGCAAAACAGCAGCGCCCGCCATACAGGCAGGGAGCGTGGCAGAAAAAAATGAAATAGAAGTGGTGGAACAGTATGATATTGTATCAGACCGCGCACAGATGAACGAAGTGCTGACCGGCTCGCCGGAAGTGGATGCGCTGACAAGCACCATTGAGATTGACAACCTGGAAACCATTGTGACGTTTGGCGCACAGGCTGCCGAGCAGATATCCAAGGCTTCGGACGTCGTGCTAAACAGCATGAATATGTCCCAGATTGACAATTCCAGCCAGATGTTAAATACGCTGGCAAAAATTATGGATAAATTTGATATCGACGAGATACAGGAAAAACCGGGCCGTTTTGCAAAGCTGTTTGGAAATATGAGAAAGCAGCTTGATAAAGTGCTGGATAAATATCACTCCATGGGCGATGAGGTGGAAAAAATCTATGTGCAGCTGCGCCAGTACGAATCCGAAATCAAAGATTCCAACCGCAATCTGAACCAGATGTTTGATGCCAATGTCAGCTATTACCATGAGCTGGTAAAATATATCCTGGCCGGGGAGCAGGGCTGCAGGGAATTGCAGCAGTATATTGCCCAGCGGGAAGCCGATATGGCAGCTTCCGGCGATACGTCCATTCAGTTTGAGCTGACAACGCTCAATCAGGCGCTGATGATGTTAGAGCAGAGAACCCAGGACCTTCGGACAGCCGAAAGCGTAGCCATGCAGTCCATTCCGATGATTAAGACCATGGAATTCAGTAATATGAATTTAGTGCGTAAAATCAATTCTGCATTTATTATTACCCTTCCGGTATTTAAACAGGCGCTTGCACAGGCAATTATGCTGAAAAGACAGCGTATTCAGGCAGAAGCCATGTCCGCGCTTGACCAGAAGACAAATGAAATGCTGATTAAAAATGCCCGCAATACGGTTGAACAGTCCAAATATACCGCACAGCTTGCTTCCGGCAGCTCGATTAAAATAGAAACGCTCGAGACGACATGGAAGACGATTGTATCAGGCATCGAGGAAACAAAGCAGATTCAGGATGCAGCAAGGAAACAGCGTGCCGAAGACCAGGCCAGGCTTGAAACAATTAAGCAGGAGTTTCAGCAGATGTATCATGTGCCGGGCCGAAATTCCTGATAAAATCAGATTTAAAGAGAAACGCCTTTTTGCTGACTGCTATATTTTTTGCAGCCGGCAGGAAGGCGTTTTTTATATAAATTTCAGGAATATAAAGATTAAATTTATTTTTTAAAATACAGCAAAAGGAATGGTGAAAATATACGTTTTTTTAGGATATATTAAAAAAGGGGGTTGACTGGACAGCTGCTGTATGGTTTAAGATACGATACACAGGAAGAAAATACAGGGTGAACGGAGGAAAAGCTTATGGAAAACCAAAATGTATATGAAAAGCCTGTAACTTTGAAAAATATTTTGAAATTTGCCGTGCCAACCATTGCCATGACCGTATTCATGTCTTTTTATACGATGGCTGACGGACTGTTTGTATCGAATCTTATCGGAACGGGTGCGCTTTCGGCAATCAATCTGACAGCGCCGGTCATACAGCTTGTAACCGCAGTCTCCACAATGCTTGCCACCGGGGGAAGCGCGGTGATTATGAAAAAAATGGGGGAGCACAAAACGGATGAGGCAAAGCAGGATTTTACGTTTCTGATTCTCGTAAATGCCGCTGTGGGAATCGTGATGTGTGCAGCCGGGTATCTGGTTATGGATTCCGTTTTTGCCGGAATGAACCTTTCTGCGGATGTACAGGCATACTGTGTGGAATATTTAAGCCGTTATCTGCTGTTTACCGTGCCAATCCTTTTGATGAACAACTTTACGCTTTATATGATTGCCAGCGAAAAGGCAAAGCTTTCCCTTATCTGCTCGGTCACAGGCGGCGTATTGAATATGGTGCTTGACTATGTGTTCCTTGCATGGCTTGATATGGGAATCGGAGGGGCAGCGGTGGCAACGGGGCTTGGATATTCTGTGACGGCAGCTGCAGGCCTGTTTGTATTCAGCCGGAAAAAGAACCTGCTGCATTTTAAAAAGCCGGTATGCCGGCTCCGGGTTCTGGCAAATGCGGCGGCAAATGGGTGTTCGGAAATGGCAACGGCACTTGTTACAGGAATCATTACGATGATGTTTAACTGGATGATGCTGCATTATGCCGGTGAGGACGGGGTTGCGGCTGTCACGATTATCATGTATGTGCTGATGTTTGCAAGCTCCCTTTATACCGGGTATTCGTATGGTGCCGCGCCCATGCTGAGTTTTTACTATGGGGAACAAAACCGTGAAAAATTAAAAACGCTGATTTCGGTGAGCCTGAAGGTCATTGCCGTGATTTCCGTAATGACGTCCGCAGCTTCTTTTCTGCTGACAAAACCGCTGGTATCGGTATTTGCCAGGCCGGATAATCCGGTGCATGAGCTGGCAGTTACGGGCAACCGCGTATGCACGACAGCCCTGTTTTTTATCGGATTTAATATTTTTGCCAGCGGGATGTTTACCGCTTTGTCGAACGGGATTGTTTCGGCTGTCCTTGCATTTTCGAGGTCGTTTGTATTTATGGCGGCATCCATGCTTGTGCTTCCGGTGCTGCTTGGCATAAACGGCGTCTGGCTGGCGACACCGGCAGCAGAGCTGATGGCGCTTGCACTGTCTGCGTTTATGTTTTTGAAATACCGCAGGAAGTATGGATATTAGGGCGTAACTGATGCCGTTACTGTTCACACAGGATTTTGCAGGGTCTGCCCCAG
>OFGA01002216.1_pt1 | contig 12245 bp, 9 predicted proteins | sample 1521471 | NCBI WGS metagenome assembly OFGA01 (sample SAMEA3504086, study PRJEB24116) | mouse gut metagenome | biome: mouse gut; feature: mouse-associated habitat; material: faeces | place: Denmark | collected 2011
GCGGCCTTGGATTTAGAGGTTCAAAGAAATCTACTCCGTATGCTGCACAGATGGCGGCAGAGACAGCTACAAAAGCAGCTCTTGTACACGGTTTGAAAACAGTTGATGTAATGGTAAAAGGCCCGGGTTCCGGCAGGGAAGCAGCAATCCGTGCACTTTCTGCATGCGGTCTTGAAGTGACATCCATCAGGGACGTGACACCAGTGCCTCACAATGGATGCCGTCCGCCAAAACGCAGACGAGTTTAATTAGGAGGGATAGACGAAAATGGCAGTAAATAGAGTACCTGTACTGAAAAGATGCAGAGCGCTTGGTCTGGAACCAAGCTTTTTAGGATATGATAAAAAGTCCAGAAGAAATCCGCAGCGTTCAAACAAAAAAATGTCTGAATATGCGCTGCAGCTTCGGGAAAAACAGAAAGCAAAATTTATCTACGGCGTATTGGAAAAACCTTTCCATAACTATTATGAAAAGGCAGACCGCATGAAAGGCATGACCGGTGCAAACCTGATGACCATGCTTGAATCCAGGCTGGATAATGTCGTATACCGCATGGGTTTTGCAAGGACACGCAGGGAAGCAAGGCAGATTGTCGGACACCAGTTCCTGCTGGTAAACGGAAAGCCGGTACAGATTCCGTCTTACCGTGTGAAAGCCGGAGACGTTGTAGAAGTAAAGGAAAGCAAAAAGAGCATTCAGAGAATGAAGGATATCACAGAGGTTACAGCTGGAAGGCTGGTACCGGAATGGATTGACGTAAATCTGGATAGCCTGCAGGGAACAGTCAAAGAGCTGCCTTCCCGCGAAATGATTGATGTGCCGGTTAACGAGATGCTCATCGTCGAGTTATATTCGAAATAATTAATGTAATGCACACTTGATCCGAAAAGGAGGGACTTGGTAGTGTTCGATTTTGAAAGACCCAATATTGAAATTGCAGAAATTTCCGAAGACAAAAAGTACGGCCGTTTCGTAGTGGAACCTTTGGAAAGGGGCTATGGTACGACGCTCGGTAATTCTCTTAGGCGGATTATGCTGTCATCCCTTCCGGGAGTAGCCGTAAGTCAGGTGAAAATCGATGGTGTTTTGCATGAATTCAGTTCTATTCCGGGCGTGAAGGAAGATGTGTCTGAAATCATTATGAACATTAAGAATCTGGCATTGAAAAATACCAGCAGTACAAACGAGTCTAAAGTTGCTTACATTGAATTTGAAGGTGAAGGTGTAGTCACAGCCGCAGATATTCAGGTTGATTCTGATATTTCGATTTTAAATCCGGAGCTGGAAATCGCGCACTTAAACGGCGGGACAGATTCCAAGCTGTATATGGAGCTGACCATTACCAAGGGCCGCGGATATGTGAGTGCAGATAAAAACAAGAATCCGGAACTGCCGATTGGCGTAATCGCTGTAGATTCCATTTATACACCAGTAGAGCGTGTAAATCTGATTGTAGAGAATACACGTGTCGGCCAGATTACTGATTACGATAAGCTGACACTGCAGGTATTTACAAATGGAACTTTAGAGCCGGATGAGGCTGTCAGCCTCGCCGCAAAGGTATTAAGCGAGCATTTGAATCTTTTTATCGACCTGTCAGAAAATGCAAAAACTGCGGAAGTTATGGTTGAAAAAGAAGATAATGCAAAAGAAAAAGTACTTGAAATGAACATTGACGAGCTGGAACTGTCCGTGCGTTCTTACAACTGCCTGAAGCGTGCCGGCATCAACACAGTGGAAGAACTGACAAACAGGACGCCAGACGATATGATGAAAGTCCGCAATCTGGGACGCAAGTCTTTAGAGGAAGTACTGGCAAAGCTGAAGGAATTAGGGCTTCAGTTAAATCCAGGAGACGAATAATTTACATTTGGATAAAAAATGACAGTCAGGCTGGGCTGGTAAGTCCGTAAGAGTGCAGCCCGGTCATCCGGCAGGTTCAAGCCAGCCTTTCCGGAAATACAGCAAAAGCTGTATGAGAAGTGGCGAATTGACTTAAAAATCAGCATCTGGCAGGTAATTCCAACGAGTGCTGCCAAATGTACCACGAATTTGGAGGAACAAAGAAATGGCATATAGAAAACTGGGCAAGTCTTCTGCACAGAGAAAAGCTCTGCTGCGTAACCAGGTAACACAGTTACTGTATCATGGCAGAATTGTAACGACAGAAGCAAGGGCAAAGGAAATCCGCAAGATTGCAGAAAAGATTGTTGCAATGTCTGTCCGTGAAAAAGACAACTTTGAAGAAGTTACCGTAAAGCAGAAGGTTCCGCGCAAAAATGCAGACGGCAAGCGTGTAAAGGAAGTCGTAAACGGCAAGAGAAAGACTGTTTACGATGAAGTTGACAAGACGATTAAGAAAGATAAACCGTCACGTCTTCATGCAAGAAGGGAAATGCTGAAAATACTCTATCCTGTAACAAGCTCTGAAACAACGAGAAAAGATGGCAAGGTCGTTACTTCAAATAAGCGTAAGGATAAGAAAAAAATTGACATGCCAGCAAAGCTGTTTGATGAGATTGCACCAAAATACGTCGGCCGGAACGGTGGTTATACAAGAATTATTAAAATTGGCCCGCGCAGAGGTGATGGCGCAATGCAGGTAATTATTGAATTAGTATAATTTTGTGACAATATATCATCGGTAGAAAAACTGCCGGAAAAGCTGCGGTACGCGCTGCTTTTCCGGCAGTTTTTTATTCCTTTGTGACAGATAGCGTAAAGATAAACTCTGTCCCGACGCCTTCGGTACTGATGACATTGATATTCTCATCGTGTGCCTGTATGATTTCCCGGACAATCGCAAGTCCCAGCCCGGTGCCGCGCTTATCTTTTCCGCGGGAAACATCGGTTTTGTAAAACCGTTCCCAGATTTTTTTCAGGCTGTCATTCGGGATGCCGATGCCGGAATCTTTGACCGAAATAAATACCTTGTCATTTTTTTCGGTTGTTTCGATTGTAATCGAAGAATCCGGGTGGCTGAATTTAATCGCATTGTCGGTCAGGTTGTAAATGACCTGCTGAATCTTTTCCATATCGGCAGTTACAAACAGTGTCTTGCCCGAAAGAATCAGCTCAATGGAAATATGCTTTTCCCGGCAGATACCTTCAAACGTCAGCGCTGTCATGCGGATAATGTAGTTAATGTCAAAGCTTTTCATGTACAGGATAGTTTTGCCGTGCGAGCCGAATTTGTTCAGCTCCAGAAGGCTGTTTGTCAGCTTATTGAGCCGCTCGGTTTCGAATAAGATAATATTCAGGTATTTATCCTGCATTTCGTAGGGAATCGTGCCGTCCAGAATGGCTTCGATATAGCCTTTGATGGAAGTCAGCGGGGAGCGGAAATCATGCGACACATTCGAGACAAATTTGCGCTGGTCGTCTTCCAGCGTATTCAGCTCGTTTGCCATATAGTTAAAGGTATCTGCAAGACAGCCCAGCTCATCCTGTGTATGGATATTTATCTTCTGTGAAAAGTCGCCATCAAGATAAGCATCTGCCGCAGAAGTAATTTTGCGGATGGGGCGGTAGACCAGCAGCGAAAATATCAGCAGGATAATAAAGGAGAGGGCAAATATCAGCAGCAGGGTAATGTATACGATATTGAGCAGCTCATAGCTGTAATCGCTGATATCCCTGACCGGCTTGTGGATAAGCACATATCCGCGCACCCGGTAATTTGGCGTAATCGGCGCAAAAACCGTCAGGTACGGTTCGGAAAAGGTATCGTAAAAGCGGCTGACTGTATAATAGCGGGTGCCGAAATCGCTGATATTAAATCCGGCAATGGTTTTATCGGTACTGAATCCGCTGAGATCGCTGGAATCAATCATAATCCGCCCGGACACATCGGTCACTTTTATCTTTGTATTCATGTAGCGGCTGATGGTTTCCAGGTGGCTGTGCAGCTCGGACAGCTCCATGCTGCCGTCGTAATAATTGGCAGCATAGCTGGATGCGATTTCCGTGCATTCGGTATACAGGGTGCGTGCTTCGGAAACCAGCACCTGTTTTTGGAGCATGTAATTCGTCAGCGTAGATACGAGGATAAATCCGAGGATTCCCAAAATCAGGTAGCCGGTTAAAAATTTTAAATAAAGTGTACGTTTCATAGGCTCCTTTCAGAAATGGGGCAGCTATTTGGCTACAAATTTGTACCCGATGCCCCAGACCGTGGCGATTCCCCAGTGGTCGGTATCTTTGATTTTTTCACGGAGCCGCTTGACATGCACATCTACGGTACGTGTGTCGCCGATATATTCATAGCCCCAGATATTGTCCAGCAGCTGCTCGCGCGTAAATACCTGGTTTGGCGAGGATGCCAGGAAATAAAGCAGCTCGAGCTCCTTTGGCGGCATATCGAGCAGGCGTCCATTGTATTCCGCGCTGTAATTGGACAGATTTACCGTAAGGCCCGGATATTCCACCAGCTTCCGGGCCGGCTGCGTCTCTGCGGGCTTGACAGGCTGGAAACGCCGCAGCACGGCTTTGACGCGTGCCACCATTTCCTTTGAATCAAACGGCTTCATAATATAATCGTCCGCACCAAGCTCGAGTCCCAGCACTTTGTCAAAAATCTCGCCTTTTGCGGAGAGCATAATAATCGGGACATTGCTTTTGGCCCGGATTTCCCGGCAGACCTGATAGCCGTCAATGCCGGGCAGCATCAGGTCTAGCAGAATCAGGTTCGGGGAAAACTGCTGCCAGGCAGTCAGCGCTTCTTCCCCGTCGTTGACGATTTTCGTCTCAAAGCATTCCTTTGTGAGGTAAAGGGAAATCAGCTCGGCGATATTGACATCGTCATCTACAATTAATATTTTCTGTTTACTGGCCATAAATCCTCCTGGATAAACTTGCAAATCATTATTTAAACTCCACAATGGTAACGCCGGAATCGCCTTCGCCGAACTCGCCCAGATGGAAGGAGTCCACATATTTGATGCGGCGCAGGTGTGTGTGGACGGCGCTGCGCAGTGCCCCGGTGCCTTTGCCGTGTACGACGCGGACGGTGGACAGGTGCGAGAGGTAAGCGTCATCCAGGTATTTATCCAGCTCCATAATGGCTTCGTCCACGGTTTTGCCAATCAGCATGATTTCGGCGGAAATGCTGGCAGCTTTGGACATGCGGATTTTGCCGGCGCTTGTTTTGGCAGCTTTTTTCCGGCTGCCGGAACCGGCGGAATCGTCTTCAAGCAGTACCAGGTCTTTGATATTGACCTGGGTTCGCAGAATGCCCATCTGGACAAACAGGTCGCCTTTGGCATTTGGCAGCGTGGAAACCGTGCCGCGCTGGTTTAAGCTCAGTACCCGGACAGAATCGCCGAGGCGGAGTTTTTTGGGCACCTTGCTGTTTGCAGCAGGCTGTTTCTGCTTCTGGGCCAGGCGTGCTTCGGTTTCGTTCATTTTGCTGCGCAGCGCGGAGCGTTCTTTTTCCAGCTCGCTGGCAGTCGGATTTGTTGTGCCGAATTTGTTGAAATTGCGGATGCTGGCATCGGCTGCGTCTTTGGCTTCTTTCAAAATCGCGAGAGCCTGTTCGTTTGCTTCCTGCAGAATTTTGTCACGGCGGCTGTCCAGCTTTTCCTGGCGGCTTTCAGCCTGGGCATGGAGCTTTTCGATTTCTTTTTTGTACTGTTCGATTTCCAGGCGTTCTTTTTCAATCGTACTGCGGCTGTTTTCCAGGTCTGCAATCAAATCTTCAAAATTCTGTTCGTTTGCAGTAATCCGTCCTCTGGCATCGGTAATAATGTCTTCCGGCAGGCCCAGCTTGCCCGATATTGCAAACGCGTTGCTTTTCCCGGGAATCCCGATTAACAGGCGGTAGGTCGGGCTCAGTGTCTCCACGTCAAATTCACAGCAGGCATTCTGCACGCCGTCTGTCGAGAGGGCAAACACCTTCAGCTCACTGTAATGCGTCGTTGCCATGGTGCGCACGCCGCGCTGCAGCAGCCTGGAAAGAATGGAAATAGCCAGTGCCGCGCCTTCGGTCGGGTCGGTGCCGGAGCACAGCTCGTCGAACAGCACGAGACAGTCCGGGGTCACCTTTTTTAAAATCGTTACAATATTCGTCATATGCGAGGAAAAGGTACTCAGGCTCTGTTCGATGCTCTGCTCGTCCCCGATATCCGCATATACATTTTCAAATACCGCCAGCTGCGAACGGTCGCCGGCCGGGATATGCAGTCCGGCCTGTCCCATCAGCGTCAGCAGCCCGACGGTTTTCAGGGAAACGGTCTTGCCGCCCGTATTCGGGCCGGTCACAACGAGCAGGCGGAAATCTTCTCCGAGCGTGACATCAATCGGCACGACGGTTTTTTTATTTAACAGCGGGTGGCGGCCGCGCCGGATGCGGATGCGTCCTTCGGTATTAAATTCCGGTGCCGTGCCATTATGCTCCTGGGCGAGCGCGGCTTTTGCAAAAATAAAGTCAAGCGTTGTCAGCAGTTTGTAGTTATTTAACAGCTCTGAGCTGTAAGATGCCACCTGGCTGCTCAGGGTGGCAATGATTTTGTCAATCTCATCCTGTTCTTTTAAAAACAGTTCCTTTAATTCGTTATTCAGGTTTACGACGCTGGCCGGCTCGATGAAAAAGGTTGAGCCGGAAGCGGACTGGTCGTGTATCATGCCGGAAATCTGGTTTTTGTATTCGGCGCGTACCGGAAGGCAGTAGCGGCCGTTGCGCATCGTTATGACGGCATCCTGCAGGTACGTCCTGGTTGTGGAATTGTTGAGGATTTTGTTCATCTGGGCGTGGATTTTTCCGTTCATGCCCTGGATGCTCCTCCGGATGGATTTCAGCTGCACGCTCGCATCATCTGCAATTTCATCTTCTGATAGAATGCAGCGGCGGATTTCCTCACATAACGGCGTCAGCGGCTCGATGGCCTGGAACATCGCGTCGAGCGTATCGCCCGGCAGGTCGTCACGGTCTTTGCGTCCGTAGTTTTTTACCCGTTTGGCGGCGTCCAGCAGCGAAGCCGTATGCAGCAGCTCCTCAATGCTTAAAACCCCGCCGGCTTCCAGGCGCTTTAAGGAAAGGCCGATTTTGTGTATGCCGCTGAACGAAACGCTTCCCTTGCGGAACATACGCGAAAGCGCTGCGGCAGTCTCGGTCTGTGCCTGCTCGATTTTGGCTTTGTCTGTCATCGGCTTTAAGTGCTGGCAGTGTTCCTTTGCCCAGTCAGAGGAAGCGTGGCTGGCCAGCTGTTCGGTAATTTTATAATATTCCAAAGTATAGAGAACTTTTTTATTCATAACAGATTCCTTTCTCAGTTCTTGCACTGCTTATATTTTACCCTATAATCCGCTGCGTGGAAAGTAATATTCCAAAGAAAAATCACTATTTTCTTGAAATAAATGCCATTTGCACGTATAATCTTTACATAAGGTATCGAAAAACAAAAATGTACAGGGTATGCAAAAAGGGTATGCAAAAGAGGAGGTTTTTCATGCCAGGCAGAAATGAGGGTCAGCATTTTATAAAAGAAAAGATAAAAGACAAGCCATTAAATAAAAAACAGGCAGTCCAGCGCGGATTTGCCGTGGCCGGATATGCGGTTTTGTTTGGGGTCGTCTCATGCTTTATTTTCTGTGCGCTGCGGCCTGTCATGGAGCCATGGTTTCAGAAGGAAGAAGAACAGTGGGTCGGCATTCCGAAAGATACCCTGACGGATGATGACAATACAGGGGATTCGCTGGCGGATAATGAGGAAACCAGAGCCGATGAGGAGCAAAAGCCGGAAGAAGACGATGAAGAACAAAAAACGGTGTATGTGACCGAACGGAAAGAGATGACGCTGGACGATTACCAGGTACTGCAGAACCAGCTGTACCAGATTGGAAACCGCGTCAATAAATCCATTGTAACGGTAACGGGTGTAAAGGAAGGCGTGGATATTTTTGACTCGCCTTATGAAGCGCCTGGCCAGGCATCCGGGCTGATTATCGGGAACAGCCGCAGGGAGCTGCTTATTCTGACCGAATACGAGGTTATCCGCGATGTAAAAGAAATCCGCGTGACCTTTATCAACAATGACACGCTGGACGCGGAGCTGAAAAAATACGATGGCAATACCGGAATAGCCGTGCTGGGCGTTCCGGTGGAAAACATCGCAGCTGAAACAATGGATGAAATTGAGACAGCCGTGCTGGGCAATTCGCTGAATCTGCGGCAGGGAAAAATGGTTGTGGCGCTTGGAAGCCCTCTGGGCACCAATTATTCGATACTGACAGGAAATATTACTTCCGTAACCAATACCATTACAACGGAAGACCGCAATTACACGGTATTTACAACCAATATTGTTTCCAATACAAAAGGAAACGGCGTTTTGATAAATACAGACGGCGAGGTTATCGGACTGTTCTTAAAATCATCCAATATCCAGAAAGAACAGAATACGCTGACAGCCGTATCGATTTCGGAACTGAAAGACATTATCGAGTTTTTGTCCAACGGCCTGAATATTCCGTATCTGGGCATTAAGGGCAGCACAGTTACCGATGCGATTTCAAAGGAATACGATATTCCAAAAGGGGTATACATTAAAGAAGCAGTCGCAGACTCCCCTGCCATGACCGCAGGGCTGCAGACCGGGGATGTGATTGCTGCGGTAAACAAAAAAGAAATCCTGACCATGAAGGATTACCAGAAGGCACTGATGAAGCTGAAAAAGGGTGATGAGGCCAGGATAACGGTAAACCGGCAGAATGCGGATGGATATAAGAAATTTAACTGCACGCTGGAAGTCGGTGTGCTGCGGTAAGGAAGAATGACAAAATGGAGGCAGAAAGATGCGTTATATAGAAACTCTGCGCGAAGGGGAGCGCATAAATGAAATTTATCTGTGCAAAAATAAGCAGCCGTCTGTGACGAAGGCCGGAAAGCCGTTTGTGTCGCTGACGCTGCAGGATAAGACCGGGACACTGGATGCCAAAATATGGGATCCGGGCTCGAACGGCATCAACGATTTTGAAAAGCTGGATTATCTGAATGTAGTCGGCGATGTAACGAGCTTTCAGGGGGCTTTGCAGCTGAACGTAAAACGTGTCCGCAAGGCCCAGCCGGGTGAATATGACCCGAAGGAATACCTGCCGGTCAGCCGGTACAATACAGATAAGATGTATGCAGACCTGATGGAGCTGATTGGACGGACGGAAAATACATATTTAAAGCAGCTGTCAGAAGGCTTTTTCGGGGATGCGAAATTCCAGGAAGCGTTTAAATTCCACTCTGCTGCCAAGACGATGCATCATGGCTTTGTCGGCGGGCTTTTGCAGCATACGCTGGGCGTAGCCAGAATCTGCGAGGGCTTTGCAAAGCAGTATGATATTTTAAACCGCGACCTGCTTGTGACAGCTGCGATTTTTCATGATGTCGGCAAGCTGAAAGAGCTTTCGCGGTTTCCCGAAAATGATTACACGGATGAAGGCCAGCTGCTCGGGCATATTATTATCGGCTCACAGCTGCTCGCCGAACGGATTGCCGCAATCCCGGGATTTCCGAAGAAGCTGGAGCATGAGCTGATTCACTGCATCCTGGCGCACCATGGGGAGCTGGAATACGGCTCTCCGAAAAAACCGGCCATTGCAGAAGCAGTCGCACTGAGCTTTGCCGATAATATGGACGCTAAAATGGAAGCGATGGAAGAAGCGTTTGCCAATGTCCCGGAAGGGAATACGGACTGGCTGGGCTTTCACCGGTCGTTTGATTCCAATATACGCAAGACAAGCGTGGCAGAAAGCAGGCAGCTGTAACGGGGATGGAGTATCAGGGCGTGGCTGGGAAATGCTGCGTGTCATAAAATGTCTGCAAAGCAGCGGATATGAGGGTACAGATTGCGGGAATGATATTTCCAGCACGTTCTGGGAGTGTCCATTTGGATATCTGTAAAATAGACTTTTTCGTGGGGCTGCCGCATTAAGAAAGATAATACAGGATATAGTCAGAGCGTATTTGAATTGTTCTTTCATACGATATCCTGTATATGATTTGCTTAGTGCGGCAGTCCCATTACTTTTGGAAAATAAAGATGTGAAAACAGGAGCGAGGATAGGAATTACGGAAGAGATATGGTTATTTGGTGCATGTATTTGGAAAATAAAGAGGTGAAGACAGGAATGTGGACAGGAATTACGGGAGTGATATAGTTATTTGGTGCATGTATTTGGAAAATAAGGATGTGAAGACAGGAATGTGGATAGGAATTACGGGAGTACGATAGTAAGCTGGCTCGTGCATTTTGGAAAATAAAGATGTGAAAACAGGAGCGAGGATAGGAATTACGGAAGTGTTATAGTTATTTGGAGCATACATTTTGAAATAAAAGATGTGAAGACCGAAGTATACATAGGGATTATGAGAGTGTTATAATTATTGCTTAATGTTTTTTGATTATGCAGATACTATGTATATTTGGATTAGTGAGAAATTGTGGGAGGCTGGGCATGAAAAAGAATGATATTATAGAGCTGGCAATAGAGGATTTAAGTGTAGACGGGGCCGGGATTGGGAAGTATGCCGGGACAGGGGTGCCTGAGCCGGGGCAGTATAAAGAAGCAGCCGGGGAAAGGGCCATGGTCTTTTTTGTTAAAGATGCGCTGATTGGGGACAGAATCCGTGCAAAGGTCATGAAGCTGAAAAAAAATTATGGATTTGCCAGGCTGCTGGAAGTGCTCGAGCCGTCGCCAGACCGTGTGGAGCCGCCATGCGGGCTGCACCGCAAATGCGGCGGCTGCCAGCTGCAGGCGCTTTCCTATGAAAAGCAGCTGGAATTTAAACAGAACAAGGTGCTCAGCAGCCTGGTGCGGATTGGGGGCTTTGATGCCGCAAAAATCCCGATGGAACCGGTAATTGGCATGAATGAACCATTTCACTACCGCAACAAGGCCCAGTTTCCGGTCGGGCGTGACAAAAACGGGAAGCTGGCAGCAGGTTTTTATGCAGCAAGAACGCATGACCTGATTCCGGTCAGCAGCTGCTGTCTCGGCGTGCCGCAGAATCAGGAAGTAATGGAACGTGTGCTGGCCTGGATGGAACAGTATGGAATTGAACCATATGACGAGAAGACAGGGACGGGCCTGGTACGGCATGTTCTCGTGCGGTACGGCTTCCGTTCCAGACAGCTGATGGCCTGTCTGGTCATAAATGGCAGAACGCTTCCAAAGGCTGCACAGCTGGCAGACAGTCTCTGCGAAATAGAAGGCATGACAAGCATTTCCATAAGCGTGAATGAGCGGCGCAGCAACGTGATTATGGGGGACTGCGTGCAGACGCTGTGGGGACAGGATTATATCGAAGACACAATCGGAGATGTGAAATTTCAGATTTCGCCGCTATCATTTTATCAGGTAAATCCGGTGCAGACAGAAGCGCTGTATGGCAGGGTGCTGGAATTTGCCAGGCTGTCCGGGAGCGAAACCGTCTGGGACCTGTACTGCGGGATAGGGACGATTTCCCTGTTTCTGGCGAAACAGGCGAAGAAGGTGTACGGAATCGAAATAGTGCCGCAAGCAGTCGAAGATGCCAGAAGAAATGCACAGATTAACGGCGTGGCGAACGCAGAGTTTCTGTGCGGTGAGGCTGAGGAAGCACTGGAAAGGCTTTGCGGCAGCAGCGGCAGCCTGGAACCTGACATGGCTGAAAGGCCGCAGGTGGCTGTAGTGGATCCGCCGCGAAAAGGATGCGCACAGAGGCTGCTGGATTCGATTGTGAAGGCTGCGCCGGACAGGATTGTGTATGTCAGCTGCGACCCGGCTACTCTGGCGCGGGATTTGAAGTATCTTTGCGGGAATGGGTATGAGCTGGAACGGGTGCAGGTGGTGGATCAGTTTTGTCAGACGGTGCATGTGGAGGCTGTGGTGTTGATACAAAGGAAAGATACCTAGAAATCCTTGAATTTACGCACTTTGTGACATTTTTCAGTTTCAACAAAATCGGTGAAAATCATAAGGAAAAGATACTTGTGAAGAAAGTAACCGTAGTTGTGGCATTAGACCTCGGTACGGGGAACACAAAAAATCCTGACAATGAAAGTGAATAGAGAACTATCAGATATAGCGGTAGATTATAGGGATACTTGAATGAGAGTGTCCCTATTTTTTATATAGGGCATTCCATAGTGGGATGCTCTTTTCAATTCAATTTTAAAAGGAGGAACAGAAAAATGTCAAACACAGCGTTAAGAGCAGGGAAAGAGAAAGCGATTATTTTTATCAGCGATGCACATGAAAAATTCTACTACGAGAAA
>OFGA01002217.1_pt1 | contig 12232 bp, 12 predicted proteins | sample 1521471 | NCBI WGS metagenome assembly OFGA01 (sample SAMEA3504086, study PRJEB24116) | mouse gut metagenome | biome: mouse gut; feature: mouse-associated habitat; material: faeces | place: Denmark | collected 2011
TGTCTTCTTCCGGAGATAAAAGTACCCGCCGTATTTCCCGTCCGGATCCTCACAGGCTTTCCGGAACCACTCGTGCTCATCGGAACAGTGGTTCACGACAAGATCCATCAGAAGATACATCCCACGCGCCTTCACCTCCGCAATCAGCCGCTCCATATCTTCCATTGTGCCAAAGCGCGGATCAATCTTATAATAATCCGAGATATCATACCCCTCGTCCGCCAGCGGAGACTGGTAGCACGGAGAGAGCCAGATAATATCTACTCCCAGATCCTTCAGATAGTCCAGTCTGCTGATAATGCCCGGGATATCACCGATGCCGTCTCCATTGGAATCACAGAAACTCTTGGGATATATCTGATATGCAACTTTATCGTGCCACCACTTTCTCTTCATATTAATCCTCCATGCCGAAGCGTTTTTTACGCAGACGCGCGGGACGAATGGCCAATCCGGCTCCGCGATTCAGATTTGCGGCTCCGGCACAAATTTGTACGTGCCGCCTGTGTATTACCTTCTATTATATAATACATGGAGGGAAAAAGCAATCTGTTTTAGAACAGATGTTTTGCGTTTCTACAAATACTGATATTTTTTTCTCTTCAGCGCAAAGAATGTAACCGTCACCCCCAGGGCCAGCAGTTCTGCCGCCACAGCCGCCAGCCAGATTCCGTCGCCTCCCAGAACAACGGGCAGAATAAGCACCATCACCACCTGAAAAACCAGCGTTCTCAGGAACGAAATCACAGCCGAAACCAGGCCGTCGCCAAGCGCCGTAAAAAACGCAGAGCCATATATGTTCATACCGGCAAACAGAAACGACACGGCATACAGGCGGAATCCCCGACAGGTCAGCGCGAAAAGTCCCCCGTCATATCCGACAAAGATCCTGGTCAGCGGCGCAGACAGGAACTCTGCCAGAATCACCATCACGCAGCCGGCCACGCCGACGATCACAAGGCTCCTGCAAAACAGCCCCCTCATCTCCTCCCAGTGTTCCGCCCCAAAGTGAAAGCTGGTAACGGGAGCCACACCGATGGAATAGCCGATGAAAACAGCAATGAACACAAAGTTCACATACATAATCACTCCGTAAGCCGCAACACCGTCCTCCCCCGCAATCCGCATCAGCTGAAAGTTGTAAAGAATATTGACAATCGACAGGGAAATGTTCGTCATCAGCTCTGAGGAACCGTTCATACAGGCGCCCGCAAGCATTTTCCCATCAAACCCCGTCTTCGTCAGCCGGAGCAGACTGTCATTTTTCCGCGCAAAGTAAAGGAACGGGCCGATTCCGCCGAGCACCTGACTGGCAGCCGTCGCAGCCGCAGCGCCTGCAAGCCCCCACCGGAACACCACTATCAGCAGATAGTCCAGAACCATATTGGCAATTCCCGCCGCAATCGTCACAAAAAGTCCGATCTGCGGCTTCTCCGCCACCACAAAAAAGCTCTGAAACACATTCTGCAGCATAAACGCCGTTACTGCGAGAAGTACAATTCTCCCGTATAAAACACAGTACTCAGCCATCCTGCCTTCCGCTCCAAGACCAGCGGCAATCTTTTGCATGCAGAGCTGCCCGATTACAGTAATTGCAATCCCGCCCGCAATCGTCACATACACCAGCATGGAAAAATACCGGTTCGCCCTTGCACGGTCCCCCTCTCCCAGCGTCCTGGCCACAATCGCACTTCCTCCGGTTCCGATCATAAACCCGATAGCTCCGGCCATCATCAGAACCGGGTAAATTAAGTTGAGCGCCGCAAACGGCGTCTTCCCGACGAAATTTGATACAAACAGACCATCCACCACGCTGTAAATCGACGTAAAAATCATCATTACAATTGATGGCAGAACAAATTTCAGCAGTTTCCCGTAAGTAAAATGATCTGATAACTGTATTCTCATCCCAACCTCCACAGACACATAATCTTCACACATCCGCAGCTTTCTGCAGACCGCAGATTAATTACGGTATTTTCCTTACTTCTTCTTCAAGGAGCTTTACATGTATCCCGAACAGACGCTCCAGTCCGTCACGCTCCTCCTCTTTCATATTCCGGAAAGAATTTTTTTCCGCCTCCACCAGCGGCAGAATCATCTTTTCCGCAAAGGACTCCCCTTCCCGAGTCAGCCGTATCTGCTTGTTTTTCCGATTCCCAGGCTCCGGTACAAGCGCAATATAGCCCTGTTTTTCCAGATTTTTCAGCGTCGAATTGATGGTCTGGCGGCTGTAATACCAGTTCGCGCACAATTCCGCCTGCGTATACGCTTCCATGCGCTCACAGATAAAATAAAACACCCAGAACGCGCTGTCAGATAGCCCCCGGGCCTTCGCATAATTGTGATAAATATCATCCAGTTCCTTATAAATCCGGTTAAACTTCATAAGCCGGACTTCCATCTGATCTTCCATAAACCCACCTCCACTATTATCTGATTTCGGACAAAATTGATTATAGTCCGAAATCAGATAATTGTCAAGCACCTTTTTTTACTCTGCATTCTTAACTGCAGGCCATCCCGTGTATATGTTTTCCCCGCTTCCACTTGTATTATTTTAATTCCCTGATGTCAATATCACCGCAAAACTGGTCAACTACTGGTCTGGTATCCAACGCTGTCTTTCCGTAAAATAATACCTGTAAACAACAACGCAGACAGAGGAGGTACCCGCTATGAAAACATTTACGTCACAGGATTATATCTATTCCGCAGCGACAAAAAAATCATCTTTTACAGACAAACTGGTCAACGCATACCGCGAGAACCGCGTCAGCATCATCTGCGGACTGCTTGCAATGAACGGTACATCCAATGTGTATCCGGTCTATAAGGCGCTCAGCGAGTAAAGCAGGTGCCAGAGATGGATGAAATCAGCTGCATAAGAAAACGAGCCGGCTAAGGTCACATTCGTGATACCTGGCCGGCTCTTATTTTTATTCCCTTTTCTATTGACAAATTGTGGAAAGCGCTCTAAATTATAATTAGAATAATTCTAATTCTATTTTGCAGCTCCCGAAAGGAGACCGGACATGACCAAAAATGCCAGAGCTATTTTAGAAATTATCCGCCATTCCAGCGCTCATCTGACAGCAGAGCAGATTTACCTGCTCTTAAAAGAGCAGAATCGGGCAATGGCGCAGGCGACCGTTTATAACAATCTGTCTTATCTGTACAGCCAGGGACTGATCCGTAAGCTATCCGTCGAGGGATATCCGGACCGCTATGACAATATTGTCCGGCATGACCATCTGGTCTGCAGGAAATGCGGGCGTTTATCGGACATTCTGCTGGAAGATCTGACAGAAAAGCTCCAGCATCAGATCGGAGTGCCAATGCTCTCCTATGATCTGAAGATCAGTTACATATGCGATGAATGTTTAAAGAACGGGGCTGTACCAGCAGAAAGGACAGAGCATCATGAGAATACGTAAGAGAACTTCCAACGCTGTCATAGACTCTATCTCCATGCTTGTTGACATGAAATATGAGCCTGCCAACGAGACGCTGAATCAAATACATCAGCGTCTGATGAACGGCCGGAAAAAATTCGAGCAGATGATCACCAGAACCATGGATGCCGTCATCCGCATGAGTTCCATGGATCTGACTCTTCAGGCAAATGCAGAGAGGGCTGACCAGATCAGTACTTCCGTATCCGCCGCCGTGGAATCGATCAGGGAATCCTCCGCGTCAACGGCGGGGATCGCCACAGAAGTATCAAAGGCGCACGAAAATCTGACCGCGACAATTATTGAGGTATCCGACGAATCCGGAAAAATATCAGAGGGAATCCGCAACTGTGAAAATGAGCTTACCTCCATCACAGAACTGTCCTCCGCCGCGCTCTCCACAGCGGAGGAAATGAAGACGGATATCTGCGGACTGCTGGACATCATACGGGAGATGAACGATGCAATTACGGCAATCAGCTCTATTTCTGACCAGACCAATCTTCTGGCACTGAACGCGTCCATAGAAGCGGCCCACGCCGGAGAATCCGGCCGGGGATTTGCCGTCGTTGCAGAGGAAATCCGCGAGCTTGCGGACAAAACAAAATCGCTCACCGGACGTATGGGCGCTTTTGTGAGCAGCATTCAGGATGCTTCCCAAAAAAGCACGGACAGCGTAAACACGACCATATCCGAGCTGGAACATATGAATCAGAATATCCGGAATGTATGGGAAATTACAGGCGCCAGCCGCACCGAGACAGACCGCATTACAGATTCTGTCTCCTCCCTTGCCGCGGCCAGCGAAGAAATCAGCAGCTCTATGAATGAATTAGACCACCAGCTGCAGCATGTCAGCGGTCAGTGTCAGGCTCTAAGTAGCAGCGTTGATTCCCTGGAAGCTTCCCGCCATTCCATGGAGGCGCTCGTGGAGCCGGCAGAAATCATCGAAAAACAGCTGGACGAATCCGTTAAAATTATGGGAAGCATGGCAGCGGACACCTTCTACATGCCGGACAACCAGATACTCCTCAACTGCCTGAAAAATGCGATTACCGCTCATCAGAACTGGCTCAATACCTTAAAAGTTATGGCGGAGACCGGGAAAGCCGGCGTTCTCCAGACCAACCCCGCCAAATGTGGTTTCGGTCACTTTTATTACACCTTTCATCCAGTCAACCAGAAGGTCACCGAAATCTGGAAACGCCTTGGCAGCAAACACAAAACGCTGCACTCCTTCGGGACAGAAATGATTTCCGCCATCCGCGCCGGACGCACCGGAGAGCTCAGACAGATATACGAAAAAGCCTGTGACTGCTCTGCGAACCTGCTTTCCGATTTTCGGGAACTCATTCAGGTCATCGAATCGCTGACGGAAAATAATATCCGTATTTTTGAATAAGCAATCCATATATCCCCGGAAATCTTCAGACCCCGTCGCCCGTCTGCGGAAAGCTGCAACAGACGGGGTCTGTCTGATATATTCAGAATCCGGTATTGGCTCAGATATGCAGATCTTTTCTTTCAAACACCATAATTCCCAGTACATACAGCACAGCGGCCCCTGCAAAAAGCACAATCGCACCGGCTGCCGCACTGCTTTCACCCGCAAGAATGCCATCCGGATTAAATAAGGTAAAAAAGGTAAAATACTTTGCTTTTTCCGCACTTCCCCCGGCATTCGCGAGCATCTGCAGTACATACATAAACGCCGGAATCCCCGCTCCGGACGCGACACTGTATTTTACATCAGAAAAAAGGCAGGAAGCGAGAAAACAGATTCCTCCAATAAATAAATGCAGACACAAAAGTCCGCCGTTTAATTTAAAAAGTTCTGTCACTTCAAGCTCTCCCGGAAAACCACTTTCAGCACAGATCAGCTCCAGGATTGTCGCATAAAGAATGAGCAGTACGATTCCGCTCACAAGTACCTCCATCTGCGTAACTGCAATGGTGCGCCGTTTTACAGGCGCGGCAACCAGCGAAACAACAGAGCCTTTGTCCACATACTTTGCAATCAGGGCATTTCCGCGCAATATGCAGAATAACATCGGAAAAACCAGCAGTATAAAGCCATAGAGATAAGATACCATAAATCCCAAAAGATCCGCGGCATCTGCCTTCATGCCGACGGAAGCCATCAGTTCCGGCATCGCTTCCGCAAAACTGTCCAGCATTTTCATCATTTCAGGATCATACATACTGATGATAATAGAAACATACATCGTGATTATTGCCCCGAATATTATCAGCAGCTTTACACTGCCTTTCATCTCATGCCGGTACAGTGCCATGTTCGTCATGTTTCTCACCTCCGTAATAATTCATAAATATTTCTTCCAGACTTTGTCTGGCTGCAACCGTAACGTGTACCCCATTGCATATACCTCCAAAGTCCGCGGCAAATGCCCTGGCGGCCGCCTCATTTTCAAGCGTTACCGTGTAACTGCGTGTATGCCGTTCATGCAGTGCCCCGGCAGAGTCAATGGCTACCATTCTTCCTTTTCGTATAATTCCTATCCGGTCACAGGTCCGCTCAACCTCCTCAAACATATGACTTGACATCAGAACCGTTTTGCCACGTTTTTTTTCCTCCGCTACCAGCTCCACAAACCTGCTTTGCATTAATGGATCAAGTCCGCTGGTTGGCTCGTCAAGAATCAGAATATCGGGGTCATGCATAAATGCGGCAACAATTCCAAGCTTTTGTTTCATTCCCTTGCTCATTTTTTTTATTCTGCTTCCGGGATCTAATTCAAAGCGCTCAAGCAGCTCTTCTTTGCGTGTCTTTGCGCCGTTTTTACGGTATTCTCCGATGAATTTCAGATATTCCCCGCCCGACATATCATCAAAAAAACTGATTTCGCCGGGAAGATAACCAAGCACTGCCTGCACTTTGTCTCTTTCCTTCCAGCAGTCCAGACCGCAAATGGTGCATTTTCCCGATTCCGGTTTTAAAAACCCCATCAAATGACGTATAGTTGTAGTTTTCCCAGCTCCGTTCGGTCCCAGAAAGCCAAACGCTTCCCCCTGATTCACCTGGAAAGATACATCATACACTCCTTTTCCCCCGCCATAATCACGGACAAGGTTTTCGATTTTAATGACCCCCATAAATACTCCTCCTTCTATGCGATCTGTTTCAACGTCTCAGCTCGGCTTTAAATCGCGCTGCCAATCAGACGCAACGCGCCTTTCCCTCAAAGTATTATCCTGAATATACACCAGTCCGACCAGGATTTACAAGTCCTTCTTCTTAAAAATATATTTATCTGAACCAGAATATTTCGCGGGCCGCCCATTTTTTTAATCAAAGATCCGGACATCAGAAAAGCCCGCACAAACCTGAAGTCTGTGCGGGCCAAGGAAATATATTCAGTTGTCAGTTCACTTAAACTGTCTGCCTATTTTAATATAATCGTAATGATGGTAATGGCAGCCCAGACAAAAAACAGTATACCGTCCAGTCGCGCCAGGATATTTAATGCTTTGTTTTCAATTTTTTCAACTCCGCACATCGCATTAAAATTCACCAGGGAAAATGCAACAATCAGCATTGAATAACCGGATATTTTGCTGTCATTTCCTCTGCAGAGTGCGAAAGCATACCCGGCCCAGATAAATAACAGGGCTGTCAGAGTAAATGTCTGCAAAAATTTTTTATCCTTTTTTTGCCCGGCATAGCAGGCTGCTTCTTCTTTTCGACTTTCCATTGAATGTCCTTCTTTCATAATCAAAACTCCTTCCTAAGTTGATCCTGAATCTATCTCCCAGGTAAATCATAAATCTTTTTAGTCAAAATATAAAGTATTTATTACTATATATATTAAAAAATTATATTAGCGAAGACGTTCCGCTTACTGTGTCATTCACCCGCATCCACCACCTTCTATTTTCCTGTACGAAACATTTCAGGAATCAGGCTCTTAAAATCTTCTTTTTCTTTCGCCTGCCCGTTTTTTCTTTATAGGAGAAGAAATTTCCGGAAAGCTGTTCCCGACAGTTAAAATTAACGCGAAAAGCCCGGCACACCGGAGTTTGCGGCAGTTAAAGGCGCCTATCTCCGGACTGCAAAACTGGTTAAAGGAATATGACGGGCCTGATGAAAAATTCAAGACTATGACAGGGGAACAACCGGATATTCAAGGGAAACTGAAATACGTTGAACGGCGGCCTGCCACTCTGAAAAAGCACTTAGAGCAGGCCGGCATTTATTTCAGGTACAAGGGGAAGAAGCCGCTGACCGAAACCGGGCAAATCCTGCTTACGGCGGCGAAAGACTATCTCAAAGGCGTGATGAACGGCAGGACCACAATCCCCACAAAGACATGAAAGAAGAATACACCGGGCTGACAGCCGGGAGGAAAGCACTCAATCTTATCAGACCGGTAAACCGGAATTATTGCTTTGGAAAAACAAGCATACAGTTCTCTAAATCACCGGTGTCGTTTTCTGAAATGTATATCTGAGCCGACAGCGATAAATCATTCCCCATGAATTTTTCACTCTGAAACAATTCGCTCACAATATGCCAGGTTTCACCCGCATTTTCCGATGCTAACCAAATTCCCATTAACGGTCCGGGCTGTCCGTCCTCTGTATCTATAAAATCATATCCGTTCCCTTGTATCAAAGAATCCGATACTTCCTCAATACGGTCTGATACAGAATACCTCAGATCCATATCAGCATTTTCAAGTTTGCCCGGATTTAATGTCACAATGATTGTTTGCATATTTTTATCCTCCATTTCCCGATACTTCGGTTTGTGCCGGAGGAATTATACCATACCCGGTTACGAAAACAATCCACGCTTTCGTCCGCTTCATTCTAACGGCAAAACCGTCCGCGCTTCCGCGACAGCTGTAAGCAGTTTTTGCGGTGGCTCTGCCCCGCTCCCCCGGCCTCTTCCAAAGAACAGAATGGAGTGTTACGCAACAGGGTCTGAAAAGGCTTGATTTTTAAGGCGTTGCAGACGCGAAAATCCACAGGGTAAGGGTTTATACTACCTGCCCACGAAAACGGCTTCTAACCGTCCACAGGCGCGTTTTGCGCCCGTTCTTCCTGCCCGTTTCCCGCCGCGCTGAAAAGTTTTGCGTCAATAACTCAGAAAAGCACCTGACAAAACGCTTCATGACAGGCCGCAAAGGAAACAAAATTGTGTACCCATGTAAAGCGAACCTATAAATATGCATTGTAAGCAGCAGATAATTATTTTATAACCGGGTATATAAACCAGAATAATTCGCAGAAAAGAAAATCTGAAAGATTATTTAAGAAATAATTAAGATTGAAGTAAATAAAACCTGCTATTATAAGTACTAAAGGAGGGATTTAAGTGAAATCGAAAAGGTTTACTCTGGGATTATTGATCTTTTACCTGTTTGCCCTGACGTGGATTATTATTTTTAAGCTGCAGTTTTCCTTTGAGAATTTACCGCACATAAGAAACATCAATTTAATTCCGTTTGGTCAGTCAGTTATAGTTAATGGAAAAATGGATTTTGATGAGATTATTCAAAATGCATTAGCCTTTATACCTTATGGCTTATTTATTCACGTTTTATGGGAAGAAAAACCGCTGGCAAAACAATTGATACCTGTTATCTGCACAAGCCTTATATATGAAATAATACAGTTTATTTTCTCTATCGGGGCAAGTGATATTACAGACATTATTTCCAACTCGTCAGGCGGGATTGCAGGTATTGCCATCGCTGTTTTTATTTCAAAAGTGTCAGGAAATGGCTGGATAAAATTTATCAATATTATAAGTTTTACCGGTGCAATTATTTTAACATTATTTATTGCAATTTTACTTTTGGCTAATATGTAAATTTGCAGAGAGAAACAGAATATTTCATTGTAGAATAGTGGCAGAAGAGCTGAAGACCGATTAACCGTTTACCATAAACAGCCAGCAGGAATCATTTATATTGCCGGTGCAGGGAGATGTCATGAAATATAATAAAAAAATACGATTAAAAAATGGTGTGGAATGTTATTTGAGAAACGCAACCGAAAGTGATGGACAGCCTGTGTTAGATAACTTTAATTTAACTCATGCCGAAACCGACTATTTACTTACATACCCGGATGAAAACCAGTTTGATGCCGCTCGGGAAAGTCAGTTTCTGAAAAAAAAGGCTGACAGTGACAACGAAATTGAGATTATTGCTATAGTTGATGGTGTAATTGCCGGAACTGCCGGAATCGAGGCGGCAGGCATGAAATATAAGATACGGCACCGCGCTGAATTTGGCGTAAGTGTCCTGAAAAAGTTCTGGGGACTTGGAATCGGGCAGGCACTCATGACTTCATGCATCGAATGTGCAAAAACCGCCGGATACAGTCAGCTTGAGCTGAGCGTAGCTGCTGAAAACATCAGGGCATTGTCCATGTATAAAAAAGCGGGTTTTGTTGAATATGACCGAAACCCGAAAGGCTTTAATTCCCGTATTACAGGATTTCAGGAAGTTGTATACATGAGGCTGGAATTGTAATCGTCAGTATTATGCCGTGCAAAGCAGTTTTCAATTTTTCTGCAAATAATATTAAAGGGCTTCTATAATAAATTAAATTATCATAAGGAGGCCCTCTATTATGGCGTGAGAAAAAACCGTGCACAGAATACAGGCATCCAGCCGGCTGAAGGCATCCGCGACCGCGATGCCCTCACAGGCCTTCCTGGCGGAGCCATCAGGGAATAGGAGGCTGAGATGGATGAACATCCCGGCTACGGGAAATCAGTGCGCTCCGGTAACGAAGGTTACCTTATCAGGTACAAACACAAACAGGTCAACAGCCGTTACGTGTCCATGGAAATCGAGATCCCACAGACCGTAAATCCACTTTTGAGCCAAAGGTAGTCAAAAAACGCCGGAAGGATATCCCTGTGATCCGGAAACCGGCGTGTGTAATTCCCAGCATCAGGACGGAAATATCCGAATTCCTTGAAACGCTGGAAAGACAGTCGGAATGCATTTCTCCAGTCTTTAAGTTTTCTGCTACTGTCCAGAGGCACATTTACACAACAAATGCCATGAAATCGCCGAATTCCTCCTGCCAACGGAAGCTGAACCTCCAGAGAAGCGTCTTTCCAGGCGATACTGCCCTTTTGAAGTCCGGTATCCGGCAGCCTTTCAGGATTACCCGGTAATAACAGCCACAGCCGGAAGCTACTGTACGTCTACCCTCACGGTTGTTACGACGCGTTAGTCTGTAGCACAACTCATGATAAAATGGAGATTTTTTTATATTGTCCTCAATATCAGCTTATTTTCTGGTTATCGAGACTTTTAGAAGCACGCGCCTGAATGAATCCTGAGTAATCTTGTTTAAATCTTATTTAATCTGGAACAATTTTATTCAAGCCAGTCCAAAACACAACCCGCTCAAAATACCTGCCCGTCTGTTCATATGCGATATATCCATCTCAAATAACTCTTGAATAAACCTTGAATAAATTTGCTCAGGATTATTCAAGCTATTGTTTCAATATCCAGTATGAACGCTGCTGATTAGGCGAATCCGTATCAATAATACTATTTTTCTTTAGTGCCGCCAATAAATTACTTACTTTATGTTCTTTTTGGGCATCTGATAACACATCCGGCAACTTATCCCATAACAGCTCCCGAATATCTTTCTTTTTGGCTGCCAGGCCTTTCTGAACCCTGTCAAGCAAAAACACCGTCTGCAAATCCAAATCCTGATGATACAACCTCCACATAATGCTCGGCGCAGTCTGAAACAAATAATCAAAATCAGAATTCCCTAACAAAAGCATTCCTGCCTGTGTAATTTTGCCATCTATCATGAGCTTAATCTTTGTCAGAAACTGCTCATCACTCATAGCATCTACTTCTGCTGAAACATGCTCCTGATTCATTTTTTCTTTATATTTTTCCCTTGCCAAATCTATTGCTGTCTTATCCAAATGCTCAATTGCTGCCTTTTCTAATGTCTGTTTTGACCAGTCCTTACGTTCCTGTGAACGAATCGCGTCTATCTTATACTGTTTCAATGCAACAAGGCTTTCTCCTGCCCGCTCATAGTAATTCGTTTTCCAGTCTGTCGGTATTCCCGTTACTGCTGCCGGAATTTTAAACATAAGCACCCGGTATTCTTTGCCATTCACAATCGGAAATATTTCGATAATATCATAGAATGTCATTCCGTTCGCAGTATCTCTGGAAACCTCATATTTAAATCGCTCAAGCAGGCTGTTATCTCCCTTTTTAAATGCAGTTCCGACTATCTGCTTTATCTTATTCTGCTCTCCAACACCAAAAATAAGCCAACCGTATTGCTGCTGACGCAAGTTTGCTTCGTTGCTGATTGCTGAAAAATATCTTCCAATTTTATCTGTATCATAGCTGCCCCTGGCTTCTTTAAACTCAACAATTTCAAATTCCCAACGCTCCATGAGCATCTCTAAAATTTCATAATATTCAATATTATTTAAAGATTTATTATATTCAAAATATGGCATTACACTATCACCTTATGTAATATTATTGACTTTTACTAACAAATTCAAATAAATTCCCCTGTAACTAAATTCACAAATTTTTCTAGCTTAATTTCTGAATGAAAGTCAGTTCCATACTTACCTGCCCTTGTCTGATCATCCGGTTTAAAGGAAATATTATATAATTTCCCCATTTTGTTTTCCTTATCAAATCATTTGATTTTATAATTGGCTTTGCTGTTGCCAGTTGTGCATCTGTCAAACCTTTAAAACTATTCCTCCATTCATCTGTCAAGCCAGTACC
>OFGA01002218.1_pt1 | contig 12230 bp, 12 predicted proteins | sample 1521471 | NCBI WGS metagenome assembly OFGA01 (sample SAMEA3504086, study PRJEB24116) | mouse gut metagenome | biome: mouse gut; feature: mouse-associated habitat; material: faeces | place: Denmark | collected 2011
CAGCCCGACGGCACATGGCGGCACAAGGGCTGGCAGGACGAGGGCTATCCCCAGGAAACTTATGACGACTGGCGGCTGGAGAGCTTCTCCCTGTTTTACGCCGGGGACGAGGGGGGCACCGCTGTAGAGTGCTGGAGCGTCAACTATGAGCTGCACACCATCGACCCGGAGAAGGTAGTGCTGGCCGGGGGCAAGTACCTGACTGAGGACAACTGGGTGTCCCCCGGCTACCCCGGCTGCGACTGGTTCATCTTCCGGGTGGAGGGGGAGGCGCGGACTTTCCTCCGGCACGACATGATTAACGATATGTCTCCCGGCTCCGAGGGGTTCCAGGCGTATCTGTCCCAGGCGCTGGAGCAGAGCAAAGCAGGCGCAGATACACAGTAAGTATAGTCGGAAAGCCAAATGAAAGCTATTACCAACACCGCCAAAGAACCGCAGACAGATGCAGCATGAGCACCAATGTGAGCAGATCGGAGAACGAAAAAAGCCCCCAGCCAGCCGGAGCATCTCCTACAGGCTGGGGACGAGCGTTTTTTCCTTTTGGGAGCTTTCTCTGGAGGGCCGGGCTGCCCCTCCATGGTGATCTGCCCATCCACCTGCGTCACAGGCTGACGGACTCCACGTTCTTTATCGGTAGCGGTTCGGATACCCTCTCCTTGAGATGTTTTGGCGGAGACCAGCCAGCCCTTTTGAAGCAGTTCGTCCATAAGCTCAGACACGAATTGATGACCTATTTTATTGTGTCTGTCTTTGTCGCACAGGCGGCGGACCTCAAATTTCTCTGCGGCATACTCCGCAACAGGGGCTACAACGTAGAGATTGCTTCGCTTTGTCCTGCACTTTTCCAGGATATACCCCGTGATCTCGTCCCGCCTTGCCTCCAACTCTGCCCGGTATCCCTCGTCATCCAGATCCCGGTACTCCTCATAGAGGTCGGCGTGATAACAGCGAAAGGCATGTGCTTTCGACAGCTGCTCCCGCAAAGGCTGGACGTTGTCCTCATCCAGCACACCGCTGAAGCTGTTGGGATGCAGGTAGAGGTCCTGCCGGTCCTTGGCCACTGTGTCGCAGCCTCCGTTGCGGCCCAGGGTCAGCGCCCATCCCAGCTCTTGGAACAAACGACGGCTTTCCTCTTTGAAAGCGGCTTTGTCGGCATCGCTTGACCAGCCGGAGGCGTAGCCCTCAGTGCGGATGCGAAAATAGACTTTCCGATATGCCATGTTGAATCTCCTTGATTTATAGGTTAAAAACTATAGACAAAGCTGTACGCCCATCTGCTGGAAACCGAGGACACCGCCAACGACCTGTTGGACAGCATGATGCCTGGGATGGCAAAGGAGGCCGGGGCCACCGAGGATTTGAAAGCCCGTGACCCCATGCTCTTCTAATTGTAAACTAATAAAAAAATTAGTTGACATTTTTAAGGCTCTGTGTTACCATCTGTGCTTGTAAGCAGTCCACCTCACGAGAAAGCAATTTAGGAGGCAAATGTATGAAACCTGGAAAGACAAAGGATTTGGTGCTGTGCGCCCTGTTTGTAGCTCTGATTGCGGCTGGAGCATTCATCAAAATCCCCATACCGGTAGTCCCTTTCACCTTGCAATACCTATTTACCATGATGGCCGGAATTCTGCTGGGCGGCAAACTGGGTTTTTGCGCGGTGGGCGCATATGTGGCGCTGGGCTTGCTGGGACTGCCTATTTTCGCCCAGGGCGGCGGAATCGCCTATGTCTTCCAGCCCAGCTTTGGTTACATCATCGGCTTTGCCGTGGGGGCCTATGTTACCGGGGCGCTGGCCGACCGGACGGAAAAGCCCGGCTACAGCCGCCTTTTAATCGCCAACCAATCAGAAAAACCCGGTTACGGACGCCTTTTGGCCGCAAACTTTGCCGGGTTGGCCATCGTCTACCTCTTTGGAATGGCGTACTACTATTGGATGAGTAACTTCTATCTTGGAACGCCCATCGGTCTTTGGCCGCTGTTTTTGTACTGCTTCATTCTGGCGGTCCCAGGAGACATTGCCCTTTGTATTCTGGGGGCGATTCTGGGAAAACGGCTGATTCCGCTGCTCAATGGAAAGGGGCGTGTGACTTATGAACAAACTTGATGCGCTGACCCGGCAGGTGATGGAGGGTGGAGCGGTTTCCAGCCAAGAAGCACTGGAGTTGTATCATCAGCCCTTGGAAGAACTTTGCCAACGAGCGGACGCAATTCGCCGCCATTTCTGTGGAAACCGCTTTGACCTGTGCGCTATTGTCAACGGGAAAAGCGGACGGTGTTCCGAGGACTGCCGCTTTTGTGCGCAGTCCGCCTGCAACCACACCGGAGCCGCAGAGTATCCCCTCCTCTCCCCACAGAAGCTCACTGAGCAGGCCAAGAAACAGGAGGCCCAAGGCGTACTGCGCTACTCCATTGTCACCTCCGGAAGGCGGCTGTCAGAAGCAGAAGTGGATGCGCTGTGTCAGGCAATTCGTCAAATTAAACGTGAGACCGGCATTTATGTCTGTGTCTCCGTGGGCCTGCTGGACATCAGCCAGTTTCGCAAGCTAAAGGAGGCAGGGGCTGAACGGGCACACAACAATCTGGAGACCTCCAGACGAAATTTTCCCAACATCTGCACCACCCACACCTTTGACGAGAAAGCTGAGGCCATCCGCGCCGCCCAGGAGGCTGGACTGTCGGTATGCTCTGGTGGAATTATGGGCTTGGGCGAGACAGTTGAGGACCGAATTGATATGGCCCAATCCCTGCGGGAGCTTGGCGTTAAAAGCGTGCCGCTAAACATGCTCAACCCCATTCCCGGTACACCGCTGGCCCAAAACGAGAAGCTCCAGGAAGCAGAAATGCGGCGAATTGCGGCGGTATACCGGTTTATTTTGCCAGACGCCTCCATCCGTCTGGCAGGGGGACGAGGACTACTGCCAGACAAGGGAAAAAGCTGTTTTCAGTCCGGGGCTAACGCCGCCATTACCGGTGACATGCTCACCACAGCGGGTATTACGGTCCAAACCGACCGTACCATGCTTCAGGAGCTGGGGTATGAGGTGCGGCTATGAGCGGGGGGCTGTTCATTACCGGAACCGGGACGGACGTGGGCAAGACCTTCCTCTCAGGGTTGATTCTGAAAAAACTGCGGGAGAGCGGCTGTTCCGCCGCCTACTACAAGGCCGCAATGAGTGGCAACGACCGCCGGCCAGACGGGTCCCTGATTCCAGGAGACGCCTTGTACGTCAAGTGGGCTTCGGGGATCGACCAGCCCATCGAGGAAATGTGCCCCTTTGTCTATCAGGCCGCCGTCTCCCCCCACCTCGCCGCACAATGGGAAGGAAACCCGGTTTGCCTGGAGCGCGTTCTGCAAGGTTTTCAAGCCCTCAGCTCCCGCTACGACTTTATCACAATGGAGGGTTCCGGCGGCATTCTCTGCCCCCTGCGCTTCGACGGCGAAGAACTTTGGCTGTCCGATGTGATTCGCGCCTGCGGCCTGGGCTGTCTTCTGGTGGCGGACTCCGGACTGGGGGCTATCAATGCCGCAGGATTGACCGCCTATTACTTAAAAGAGCAGGGAATTCCTCTGAAAGGAATTATTTTAAATCGCTTTCAACCCGAAAACCCGCTCCACCAGGACAATGCGGCGATGTGCGAGCATTTGACCGGAGCAAACGTGATTGCCCGGGTCCAGCGCGGCGCGGCCAGTTTAGAGATTCCGGTGCAGACACTTCAGGCACTGTATGAATAGGAGGACTTATGATTTGGTATCCCTATCAGCAGATGAAAACCATGCGCACCCCCTACGAAATTGTGGATGCGGAAGGGGTCTATCTATACACAAAAGACAACAAGCTCATTGATTCGGTCTCGTCCTGGTGGAGCGTCATCCATGGATACAAGCATCCGGAAATGAATGCGGCCATTCTGGAACAGGTGAACCGGTTCTCCCACGTTATGCTGGGCGGCCTGACCCATGAACCGGTTCAGCGGCTTTCGCAAAAGCTGGAGGAATTCCTTCCCGGAGACTTGAATTACTGCTTCTTCTCTGACTCAGGGAGCGTCGCGGTCGAGGTAGCGTTGAAAATGGCGCTTCAATACTGCATGAACCGGGGAGATCGGCGGCGCACCATGATTCTGGCGTTGGAACACGCCTACCACGGCGACACCTTCAAGACAATGGAGGTGGGGGACGATGAGGATTATCACTTTGTTCTGAGAGCTTATGGCCCCAGCCAGTACGTGGTGCATGTGCCCACGGAGATCGAAGCTCTGGAAATGGCTTTTGCGCAGTACGGCGAAAAGCTGACCTGTTTTCTTGTAGAACCTCTGCTTCAGGGCGCCGGCGGCATGCGGATGTACGGCTCATCCTTTCTGAAACGAGCTCGGGAGCTGTGTAATCAATATGGCGTTCTGCTTATTTTTGACGAGGTTGCCACCGGTTTTGGCCGGACCGGACATCGCTTTGCTGCGGACTTGGTCCTGCCTGACATCCTGGTGTTGGGTAAGGCGTTGACGGGCGGGTATATTGGACACGCCGTCACGGTGGCCAATCGAAAGGTTTATGAGGCTTTCTATGATGACGCCCCCGACCACGCCCTGATGCACGGCCCCACATTTATGGGCAACGCCTTGGCCTGCGCCGCCGCATTGAAATCCATACAGCTTTTCGAGAGCCAGGACTACTTGTCCAAAATCCGCCGAATTGAGGAGATCACACAGAGAGAACTGGCAGACCTAACCGACCCTCGGATTCAAGAGGTACGGATTATGGGCGGATGCGCCTGTGTGGAGGTCAAAGACCCCGCCACGCTTCAGGGTTGGCAGCAGTTCGCTTATCAACAAGGCGTATTTAACCGCCCATTCTTAAACTATATGTATACCATGGTCCCCTACATCATTTCCGAAGAAGAATTGACTCAGGTACTGCGCACGATGAAGGCATGGTTTACTAATTCGTAACTTCTCAGAATGAAAACAGGACCCGGCTCCAATGAGCTAGGGTCCTGCTCTTGTCAACGGGGAACCTATGTGGTAAAATAGGATGCAATGGCACAGGCAGCACTATGGTATACGGACGGGATTGTATACAATCCCGGACAGAAAAACCGCTCAAACACAACGCTTAATTCCACGTGAAATGTGACAATATGAAACAAAAAACGCACGATAAAGTGTTAAAAATGAGTGGACGGGATTGTATGCAACTTCGTACAATTTCTTTCAAACATACGGCTCAATTTGAAGTGAAAGGTGAGAGATCAATGCCTGGATTTCAGTTTCAGGAAACGTCGATACCCAATCTATTGCAAATAACCCCTTTGTTTGCGCCAGATCATCGCGGATTCCTCTCCAAAACATTTGAGAAGTCAATCTTTGTGGAACACGGAATCAATATCGTTCCATGGGAGGAACTGCGTTCTTGTTCCCGCAAAGGGGTTCTTCGCGGCCTTCACTTTCAGCGCCGCTACAGCCAAGACAAGCTGGTGCAGGTTCTTCACGGCGCGGCCTATGATGTTGCAGTGGATTTACGTACTGGGTCCGAGACCTATGGCAAGTGGGAAGGATTCTATCTCACTGCGGAAAACAGACAGATGCTGTATCTTCCAAAGGACTTTGCCCACGGATTTCTAGTTTTGGAAGACGACACCCTGCTCAGTTATCTGTGCGGCGACCGATACGACCCAGAATCGGATGGAGGCATTCGCTGGAATGATCCCCAATTAGCCATTCACTGGCCGCTGGAAAAGGTGGAAAACGTAATCCTCTCTGAGAAAGACTCTGCACTTCCGCTGCTGGCGGACTACAAAAGCAAGGTATGAAACGGCCCCATTTATCTTTATACTGTGTGAGGAAACGTTATGAAACGGATTTTAATCACTGGAATTACCGGCTATATCGGTTCTAATCTGGCCCGAAACCTTCTTGACCGCTATGAAGTCTATGGACTGGTCCGTGAACCGCTTAATTTGGAATATATCGAAGATCTTCAAGCTAAACTCAAATTTTTAACCTATGATGGCTCCTATGAAAGCATAGATGCTGCTATACAGGCCAGTCAACCCGATTTGGTCTATCATCTGGCCGCCTACTATACCGGAAGTCACGGACAGGAGCACATTCAAAAATTACTCGACTCCAACATTACGCTCGGAGCCCATCTTCTGGAGGCAATGTCCGCACACAGCGTACCAACGTTGGTCTACGCATCCACCATAATGGCACTCTATCAGGGCGAAACATACCGCCCGCTCAACCTTTATGCCGCTACCAAACAGGCTTTTTTTGATTTAATGTCTTACTACACCGACGCCGGCTTGCTCCGAGCTGTCACGCTAGTACTTTCCGACACATACGGCCCCGGGGATCACCGAGCCAAAATTTTGAATTTGGTACGTCGTGCGGCAGAAAACGGTGAAAAAATATCCCTTTCCACAGGAGCTCAAGATTATGATGTGGTCTATATCGATGATGTGGTCTCTGCATTCCGTCTGGCCGGGGAACAACTTTTGAACGGAGCGTACCGCAATGACATATTTCAGATTGCTTCAGCATTCCCCTTAACCCTGCGCAGAACTGTGGAAAAAATGCTGACGCAAAACAGTCTGACCCTCAATGCAGGATGGGGTGAACGCCCAGCGGCCGAGCGTGAAATTGTAAAGGCAATTCGGGTCTATCCCAGACTGCCAGGGTGGAGCCCAAATGTATCCTTAGAGGATGGGCTTCAATGGTTCTGCCGGTAGCTCCTTTCCTTTACCAGCCTATATCCTGCTGTCTTCCCCTTTATTCGCCGAAACCAGCAGCATCATAGGCCGGCGCAGTTCATTTCTCATCCCAGGAATATCCATCATATGCTCTGGAGGCTGCGGCTCCACAATATGCTGAAGCTGAAACCCATTTTTAAGCAGGGTCTCCAAGTATGTGGTCAGTGTTCGATGGTATTTGGCCACCTGCTCCCCCAGAAAAACGGCGTTCCGCTTCCCCTCCACATAGTAGTGGTCAACCGGAAAGTGAAGAATGGTCCCATTCTCATCATAGTACCAGTCTTGAGAGCCGTAGGCGGTAAATACAGGATGTTCCACCGAAAAGATGAGCTTTCCCCCCGGCTTCAGCCAGCGGTTTATTCTTTGTACCAATGCGGCAAAATCGGAAATATAGTGAAACGCCAACGAACTTAGCACACAATCAAAACTGGCTTCTGAACATTGCAGGTCCTCCATCGCGGCCTGGCGGTATTCAATGTTAGGCCCGCCGTTACACTGTGCGGCGGTTTCCAGCATCTTTTGCGAGATATCCGTCCCCAATACATAGGCGGCCCCATGTTCGGCGGCATACTTGCAGTGCCATCCATAGCCGCATCCCAGGTCCAGAACGGACATTCCTGTAAAATCCGGCAGCATCTTTTGCAGCTGCGTCCACTCCCCCGCGCCCGCCAGCCCCTGCTGTGAGCGGGCCATCTCGCTGTATTTTTGAAAAAATATTGGGTTGTCGTATTTGTTTTCTCTCATAACATCAAGTCCAATCATGTTCCGGAACTATTTTAGCCGTTTTTTGCTTGTCCAGCCGTACCTCTCCGCCGGTACGGCTGGACATAACTTTTTATTCTTCATCCTCCACAAAAGAGTGGCTCATAATATAAAATTCATCCTGGCTCGGCAGATACTTTTTCTCCAGTGGTTCCAACGCACTGTCGTAGTTTTGCACCTCCTGCGCGTCAAGGTCCATCACCGGGCTGTAGGTATAAAACCACCTTCTTCCATCTAAAACGCCTTCCTTCAGTTCTTTCACCATCAACGCCTTTCCAAACCCTTTTCGCTGGTGCTCCGGCGCAATGCAGACCGGGCCAAAGGTAAGAATATCCTTTTTCACACCCTGCTCGTCCGTCAGCTTCGCTTTCGTATACATAATATTTCCGATTATCTGCCCGTCCAACTCGGCTACAAAGTCCAGTTCGGGAATAAAGTCCTCATGTCCACGCATGTGGTGGACCAAGTAGTGTTCCACGCAGCCCGGAATGTAGAGGTTATAAAAGGCTTTTCGTGTCAGCTCCTCCACGATCCTGTGGTCGGATTCCTTTTCATTTCGGATGATCAGGATGGCTCAAACTCCCTTCCTCCGCGCTCCAATAGAATGATCCTACTACATTACAGTTGTAGTTTTACCCGTATTCATGTTGAAAATTAACCTTCAGGAGCGATAGTAATAAGCAAAAATTTTTTAAGTATTCAAATAGAGAAATTCCCGCGCCGGTTCTGTAGTCCAGACGGAAACCGAACCGCCCCGCACCATAAAGGTTCCCCAGCCGTCCGCGCCGATTTCCACCACATCTGAAACATGCTCCAGGGCATCGACCATACGCCGGCCCGCAAAGTGTTCTCCCACGTACATCCGTTTATGTCCGCCTACCCCATCTGTAAGGAGGACCGCTAGACCGGAGTCCGGATGGTCCTCATCTCCCTCGCGGGTAAATCCAACCAACGCATTGTCATCAAAAAACAGGTGCTCCGGACCGTAGGCATAACATTCCCGAATTTTAATCAGCCGTGCCAGCTGCGGCACCGGAGCTATGCCGTCGTGAGGAATACCAAAGTAATCCCCATAAAAGACGCAGGGCACCCCTGCATCCCGCAGAAGAATTACCGCATACGCGATGGGCTTGAACCACGCGGGAATAAACGAGCAAAGGGCCTGTCCCGGCTGGGTATCGTGGTTGTCCACAAAGGTAACTGAATGTTCCGGATCAATGGCTGTCAGCGTGTTTTCAAACAGCCTTGCCAAATCAAAATGACCATCTGATGTCGCCGCTTTCAGAAACTGAAAATGCAGCGGCACATCAAACAGCGAGAGGCAGCGGCCTGTAACGTCCAGATAGTGGGTCAGCTTTTCTGTTTTGTTCGACCAATACTCGCCCACCACGAAGAGGTCTTTCTTATGCGCCCGCATGGCGGCAATCCAGTCCCGGCAGAAATCGAAGCTGATATGCTTGACAGCATCCATCCGGAATCCATCCATATGGATTTCGTTCTGATACCATATTCCCCAGTCGCGGGTCTCCTGAATCACCTCGGGATGGTCGGTGTCCAGGTCGGCTCCCATCAGGTAATCATAATTTCCATTTTCGGAATCTGTCTCACGGTTCCAGGTCTTTCCTTCAAAGCGAAAAATTCCGTTTCGCTTTGCCGCCTCATCCCAGTCCGTTCCGCTGAAGTGGGATGCATTCCACCGAAAACCGGAATAAGTGCCCGCCCGGCCAGGGAAATCAAATCTGGTCCAGGCCGTAATTGGATGCTGGCCGCTGATATTCTGGTTTCTGTTTTCCCTTGCACCCTCAATCACCATCACTTGTTCGGCGCCGTCCGCCCCCATACGGTGGTTCAATACAACATCACATAAAACCGAAATTCCATTTCGTTTCAGAGCCTCCACAGCAGTGAGGTACTCTCCCTTTGTCCCATATTTCGTTGCGGCTGTGCCCTTCTGATCAAACTCCCCAAGGTCGTACATATCATACACATCATATCCAACGCTGGCCGCCCCGGCCGCTCCTTTGTATGCCGGCGGGAGCCAGACCATATTGATCCCAATTCGCCCCAGTTCCTCCGCCTGCGCCGCGGTCCGCTTCCAGTGCAGCTGGTTTTCTGGAAGATACCATTCAAAAAATTGCATCATTGTTTTATTCGTCATGATTTTACAGCCATCCTTCCACCAAAATTCGACGTGCTATGGTATATGGCAGTATACTCCATCGAATCAGAAAAATCAAGAACCCAGCCAACCGGTTCAATCCCCCTTGCTTTTTCCAAAAAGTGCGGTATAATATCTTTCATATTACCACAAAGGAGAGAGACATATGTGGACCGTACGTCAGGCAGTTCCGAAGGACCTGTCCGCTGTAATGGAGATTTATGACAAGATTATCGACCTATTTCAAGAACAGACCGGAACGCGGGCCTGGCGGAAGGGAGTATATCCCACCGAGGCCGTCTTTCAAGCGGCCATCGAGGCTGGAACGCTCTATGTCGGTGAACTGGACGGAGCACTGGCGGCTGGCATGATCATCACGCAGGGTACCGACAAGACCTACGGCGACGCACCCTGGCAGATAGCTGCGGAGGATGCCGAGACAGCGGTCATCCACACTCTGGGCGTATCGCCTGGGGCGGGCAAGCGCGGGCTCGGTGTAAAAATGGTGGAGGGCGCTGTAGCTCTGGCCCGGGAAAAGGGCTGGAAAGCCCTGCGGCTGGACGTTCTGGAGGACAACGCCCCCGCTCTGCGGCTTTACGAACGGGCCGGCTTTGTGTACATTGCCACAAAAGCAATCTGGTATGAAAGCACCGGAACCGCTAATTTCCTGCTGTATGAATACGTCCTCTAAGCCACTGTCTCTGAGTTTGATACAGGGACCGGTATCACCCGCTCCTGTGAATTCGCAAAAAGCAAAAAATTATAATAAATTTGAACCCTGATGCCCGGAAAAACTACTTGACAAACGTTGCATTCCTGTTATATAATCGCCCTGGACAATTGAATAGCCTTATCAAGAGTGGTGGAGGGAACGGCCCTGTGAAGCCCGGCAACCTGCGTGTTTACGCAAGGTGCTAAATCCGGCGGTAGTGTATCGAAAGATGAGGGTGCATCAAATAACAACGCTCCGCCGTCCGGCGGGGCGTTTCTTGCGCTCCCAGAACAGAAAGGAGAACTTATTATGGCAAAAAGACTCTTTACATCCGAATCCGTCACCGAGGGGCATCCGGACAAAATCTGCGACCAGATTTCTGACGCAGTGCTGGATGCAATCATCGAAAAAGACCCTCAGGCTCGGGTAGCCTGCGAAACCACGGCCACCACTGGCCTGATCCACGTCATGGGAGAAATTACCACCTCCTGCTATGTCGATATCCCCAAAATTGCCCGTCAGGTGGTAAAAGACATCGGCTACGACCGGGCTAAGTTCGGCTTTGACAGCCAGACCTGCGCCGTCATTACTTCCATTGACGAGCAATCCGGCGATATCGCTATGGGTGTGGACAAGTGCCTGGAAGCCAAGCAAGGCAGTCAGAACGACGGACTGGACAACGGTGCGGGAGATCAGGGCATGATGTTCGGCTATGCCTGCGACGAGACCCCGGAGCTGATGCCTCTGCCCATCTCTCTGGCCCAAAAACTGGCAATGCAGCTGACTAAAATCCGCAAAGAGGGCAAAGTGGACTACCTTCGCCCTGACGGCAAGACCCAAGTAACGGTGGAGTACGGCGAGGACAACCGGCCTGCCCGCATTGATGCGGTGGTGGTGTCCACCCAGCACGGCGCGGAAGTGGAGCTGGACCAGATCCGCAAGGACATGATTGAGCTGGTCATCAAGCCTATCCTCCCCGCCAATCTGCTGGACAGTGATACCAAAATTTACGTCAATCCTACCGGGCGCTTTGTCATTGGCGGGCCGCAGGGCGACTCCGGTCTCACCGGACGCAAGATCATTGTAGATACCTACGGCGGTTCCGCTCCCCACGGCGGCGGCGCCTTCTCCGGCAAGGACCCCACCAAGGTGGACCGCTCCGCCGCCTACGCCGCCCGCTGGGTGGCCAAGAACATTGTGGCCGCGGGCCTGGCCAGACGCTGCCAGATTGAGCTGGCATATGCGATTGGCGTCGCCAAGCCCGTCAGCATCATGGTGGACACCTTCGGTACCGGCTCTGTCAGCGACGCTAAGCTGGAGGAGGCTGTGGGCAAGGTTTTCGACCTGCGGCCCACCGCCATCATCCGGGACCTGGATCTCCGCAAGCCCATCTACCGCAAGCTGGCCGCCTACGGCCACATGGGCCGGGAGGACCTGGGCGTGGCCTGGGAGAAGACCGACCGGGTGGAGGCGTTGAAGGCCGCCGTGAAGGAGTAAAGGAGTCTGACTTCATCGGAGGAAACAAAAAAGGGGACGGCAAAATCATGCCGTCCCCTTTTTCGGGAGTATTCCGCCCGGGAGAGTGTCCGCGCATACATTTGGTGGAATAATGCGGCACAGAGGCGGACCTGTGTGTCCGTCTGCCGGAAATGCCGGAGATCCCAGGAGAAGGACGCAGGTCCGGTTTCTATTGACAGAAAACCAGGGATATGATAGCCTGTAGCCGTTTAGCGGGGATATTCAGGCTGTTTCAAGAACCGAAAGGGAGGGTTTCCATGGGACGATTCAAGACTCTGCTGCTTCTCTGGGCGTTTGCGTGCTTTCTGACCGGGTGCTCCTCCGCCGG
>OFGA01002220.1_pt1 | contig 12225 bp, 14 predicted proteins | sample 1521471 | NCBI WGS metagenome assembly OFGA01 (sample SAMEA3504086, study PRJEB24116) | mouse gut metagenome | biome: mouse gut; feature: mouse-associated habitat; material: faeces | place: Denmark | collected 2011
AAATTTTATAAGAAACGAGGTAAAGCAATATGGAAAAGAAAATTTATATTACAGAGGAAGAACGGGCAAAGTGCCAAAAGGTGGCTGATGTGTTTGCGGAGCTGTACGAAATGGCGGATATTGTAGTGGTTGATGTCGGCAGATACGGTTTTGTGATGCTGAAATACTATACTCCGCCGCATGGATTTGAAGAAGATGCAACATTTACGGACAGCAGAGCGTTATTTGAGGGGTTATGGCAGGAATGGCTTGATATGAAGCTGTATCTTATAGCAAAAGGCACTCCATTGATAGAAAAAGGGTATCAGGGTGTGTTTGAGAGTCTGCCAAAAGAAAAACAGTCGGTAATTATTGGGAGGAAAGCTGACTTCGCGCAAAAGGCGGAAATAAGGTTTAGAATAAGTTTTAAAGAAGAAAACTCCCTAAATTGGAGAATAGAAATGATAGGAAAGGCTCTGTATCATGCAGGGCTTTTCTTGTTTGTGCATGATGATAAAAAGAAAGTATGAATGAGTGGGATTTCCCCGTAGCCGGCATTTGTGGAAATGTGTATAGCTGGTTATTTCACAATGCTCGCCTTAAACACTTGAAACTATTCGGTTGGACGCATATAATTATAGCTGTTAGAAATTTGAGAAGGAGTGAGTAAGAATGTTTGAGTATATTTCTGCGCCAGAAGCCGCAAAAAAATGGGGTATTTCAGAAAGACGGGTACAGAAGCTATGTGAGGATGGACGCATATCTGGAGTGGCAAAATTCAGCCGTATGTGGCTGATTCCGAAAGACGCCTCAAAACCGACAGATGGGAGAATAAAGGGAAGAAAGGAAGGAAATAGCAAATGAAACGGCTGTTTTTACTGGAAGACGATTTGAGCCTGATAAATGGGCTCTCTTTTGCCTTAAAAAAGCAGGGATATGAAATAACAGTTGCCCGAACTACTTTGGAGGCAGATGCATTGTGGGAAAAGGAAGAATATGATCTGGCTGTTTTGGATGTATCACTGCCTGACGGTTCTGGCTTTGATTTCTGCAAAAAGATAAGGCAGACCTCAAAAGCGCCTATTATGTTTCTTACTGCAGCTGATGAAGAAACAGATATTATCATGGGGCTTGACATTGGGGGTGACGATTATATTACGAAACCGTTCAAGCTGGCAGTGTTCCTTTCGAGAATCAACGCCCTGATCCGCAGGAGTGAAAATTTTAACACTGCTGTTACAGAATTAAATTCAGGCGGTGTCAATATCCGGCTTTTAAAAGGTGAAGTATATAAAAGAGGAGAATTGGTTGAACTGACAGCAAGTGAGTATAAGCTGCTATGCCTGTTTATGGAAAACCCTGACCAGATACTTTCTTCAGAGCAGATTTTAAGCAGATTGTGGGATTGTAACGAAAGCTATATAGATAATAATTCCCTTACAGTGTATATCCGCAGGCTTCGTACAAAAATTGAGGATAATCCGGGAGAACCGAAACGGATTGTTACTGTCCGTGGTATGGGGTATAAATGGAACGCTGTGGATTGAGGTGTGGAATGAAAATATTTGCAAACCGGAAAATCAAACTACTTTTTGGAAGGGTTTTGTTATGTATTTGCTTTTTTATGTTGGCTTCGGCGTTGCTTATAGGTTTTGGAGTTAAAAATGCGGCAGCTTTTACGGTGATTTGCTTTTTGCTGATGAGCGCCGCAATACTGGCGCTTTTGTTTGGATATTTTAGAGAACAGCATCAAATTATGGAAAATGCCATATCGCAGATTACAGAATACATATCTGGTAACAAAGATGTTACGATTGAATGTAATGATGAGGGCGAATTATACAGATTGTTCCATGAAGTAAATTCTTTGGTTGCTATCTTAAATGCCCATGCAGAGAACGAAAAAAGCGCAAAGAAATTCCTGCGGAACACAATATCTGATATTTCGCACCAGTTAAAGACACCGCTTGCCGCCCTGAATATTTATATTGGACTGATACAGGGCGAAGCGGAAGAACAGGGGGCAGTTCAGGAGTTTTCCAGACTTTCCGAACAGGAACTTGACCGTATTGAAGGACTTGTACAAAATCTATTGAAAATTACAAAACTGGATGCAGGCGCGATTGTGTTAGATAAGTCTCTGGAGAATGTGTCGGAGATTGTGGAAAGCGTGAAAAAGCATTTCCTGTTTCGCGCCGAGCAGGAAGGAAAGGAAATTTGTCTGTCGGGAAATGGGGAAACAACTCTTTTATGTGACCGTAGCTGGATCATGGAAGCAATCAGCAATCTTGTGAAGAATGCCCTTGACCATACGGAAAAGGGTAATTCCGTCTGTATTGAATGGAAGTCTTTTGCGTCTGTTGTCCAGATTACCGTGAAAGACAACGGTCTCGGCATCTGCCCAGAAGATTTACACCATATTTTTAAGCGGTTTTATAGAAGCCGCTTTTCTAAAGACACACAAGGGATCGGGCTTGGGCTGTCTTTGACAAAAGCAATCGTAGAAGCTCATAATGGGACGATTGAAGTTGACAGCGCATTAGGTATGGGAGCCTCTTTCACGATGAATTTTTTAATTCCAACAAAATTGTAGGGTAATTGTAATATAGGTGTAGGATTTCTCTGTTATATTGGGGCTATCAAAACAGAAAGAGGTGTTTACACATGAATTTATTAGAAGTCAGCAATATCTGTAAAACTTACGGAAACGGAGAAACCGCCGTACACGCTTTGAAAAACGTCAGCTTTTCCGTTCCAAAGGGCGAGTATGTGGCTATTGTCGGGGAATCCGGCTCTGGCAAAAGTACGCTGCTCAATATGATAGGGGCGCTTGACACGCCTACATCTGGTAAAGTCACGATTGGCGGCAAAGAAATTTTTTCCATGAACGACAGCAAACTTACCGTTTTCCGTCGCAGGAATATCGGCTTTATCTTTCAGGCGTTCAATCTTGCGCCGGAGCTTACGGTGGAGCAAAATATCATTTTCCCAGTGCTGCTTGACTATCAAAAGCCGGACAAAAAATATCTGGAAGAACTGCTTGCTGTTCTTAATCTGAAAGAACGCCGCAACCATTTGCCGAGCCAGTTATCCGGCGGACAGCAGCAAAGGGTGGCGATCGGGCGTGCATTGATTACACGCCCATCGTTAATCCTTGCCGATGAGCCGACAGGCAATCTTGATACACAAAACAGCAGCGAAGTAATTACCTTATTGAAAGAAGCGTCAAGGAAATATGAGCAAACCATTATTATGATTACCCATAACAGGAGTATTGCACAGAGCGCAGACCGGATATTGCAGGTATCGGACGGTGTGTTGACCGATTTAGGGAGGTGCCGCGAATGAAAAGCTATTTAAGCCTTATTCCAATTTCCGCAAAGGTACACAGGCGGCAAAGTCGAATGACACGCATTTGTATTATTCTTGCCGTATTCCTTGTAACTGCAATCTTTTCTTTGGTAGAGATGTGGACAGACGGGCAAGTAACCACAATGCGGAGTAATCACGGGGATTGGCATATTGCCCTTCAAAATATGCCAGAAGATAAAGCAGAACAGATTATAGATGACTCTGATGTGGCATATTCCTCATGGTATGATGCAATAAATGCAGATGTAGATTGCGGCTATTATATCAACGGAAAAAATGTTGTGTTGTATGGCGTCGAAGAATCTTATGTCGCAGATATTGTGAATTATCCGTTGGAAGGCTCCTACCCACAAAATAAAAAGGAAATTGCCATTAGTGCAGATGCAAAGGAGCTTTTCAACGTCCAGATAGGCGACAACATTATCTTAAATTCGCCTGCGGGAGATTTTAATTATACTATATCCGGGTTTTATGAAGATGATGAGGAATTTAATGAAATTATTGACGGAACCTGTATGTATATGTGTAGAGCAACGTTTGATGAAGTGAGAAATTTAAATAGCGTAGAACCTACATCTCAATTTTATATTCGGTTTCAAAATGAGAACAATTTGAAAAAAACGATTGCCGGTATAAAAGAACAATATGCACTCACATCTGAAAATATTGATGAAAACACGCCTGTTTTGAGCCTGTTAGGAGCGAGCAGCGACGAAAGAGTAAATGAACTTTATCCTTTGGCGATAGCTTGTTTTGTCATTATACTGATTGCAGGAATCTTTATGATTTCAAGCTGCATGAACAGTAATGTTGCGCAACGGACAAAATTTTTCGGAATGATGCGCTGCATTGGCGCAAGCAAGCAACAGATTGTACGTTTTGTAAGGCTTGAAGCGCTGAATTGGTGTAAGACAGCAATTCCTATTGGTTGCGCGTTGGGAACGGTAACTTGTTGGGTATCGTGTCTGATATTAAAATTTATTGTAAAAGGCGAATGGGTAGATATGCCACTATTTTCAGTAAGTATAAGCGGTATCCTCTGCGGGGCAGCCATAGGTGTCATTTCCGTGTTTATTGCAGCGCAATCCCCGGCTAAACAGGCAGCAAAAGTTTCGCCCATAGCGGCAATATCCGGCAATACAGAAACAAACAAAAAAATCGTCCATGCGGCAAATACAAGGCTTTTCAAAGTAGAAACTTCTCTTGGCATCCACCATGCAACAGGAACTAAGAAAAATTTAATTCTTATGACAGGCTCCTTTGCGCTTACAATCATGCTGTTTTTAACTTTTTCGGCGTGTCTTGATATTGTTCATAAGCTGCTACCCTCAGTGAGTGATTTCACTCCAGACATTACGATTAGCAGTCAAGAGGAATCTAATTCCATAGACAAAAGCATATCAGAAGAAATTTCTGAAATATCGGGGGTAGAGTCTGTTTTTGGCATGATGTACAGCATAGAATATCCCGCAGAAATTAGCGGGAACGCGTCAACGGTTGATTTGTTTTCCTATGTGGATTCCATGATGGACAGCTTCAAGAAATCCGTTGTAAGCGGAAATCTATCAAAAGTGTACGGAAATTCTCAATATGTAATGGCAATTTACAGCGACCGTACAGGACTGGATGTAGGAGATAAAATAAAAATAGGAACAGAAGAACTTGAAGTTGCGTGTGTTATGTCCGAGGGCGTAGGAAGTGTTAGTGGTTCGGCGGTTATAGTATGTTCGGAAGAAACCTACACACGTCTAATGGGCGAACAAGGCTATGCTATGTTAAGTGTTGTATTGGAAAAAGATGTATCTGATACAGCGATAAACAAAATTTATAATCTATCAGAAGGAAATGTAATTGCAGACAATAGAGAGGAAAATGATGAAGTCAGTGGTTCATATTGGGTGTTCCGAATTGCGGCGTACAGTTTTCTTGCTATCATTTCTCTAATAAGCATATTGAACATTATGAACAGCGTTTCAATGGGGGTATCTGCAAGAATTAAACAATATGGGGCTATGCGCGCTGTTGGCATGGGAAGCAAGCAGGTTACAAAAATGATAACTGCTGAAGCCGCTACATACGTTATCTGCGGTACGACTGTTGGAATTATATTTGGACTGCTGCTTCATTATCTGATTTACACGAAGATTGTTATTACTCATTTTGGCGGCGCATGGAATATTCCTTTTAGTACTATTGTCATTGTACTGTTGTTGGTTGTTTTTTCTTGTATTATATCAGTCTATGCGCCGGCAAAACGTATACATAATATGCAGATTACAGCAACGATTAACGAGTTATAAGATTTTATCTTAAATGCTCTGCTCCACGGGTTTATTAAGTATTTGCAATCGTAACAGCAAAATGACTGCATGGTTGAAACATACAGATTGTAGGAGAAATAAAATGGACTTTCTGATAGAATTGATTGCAAATTTCATTGGGAACCTCATAGAAGAAATTCTGATTTCATTACCCTTCACAAATAGAATTGTGGCAAAACGAAAACACAGTAGAAAAAAATAATCTGTTTGTGAAAAGCGAATATTGACTAATCTGCCGCAAGACGGCAAAAGAAAAAAAGCCGTCGTTCAGCAGACATGTTTTAGCGCCTTAATTTTACGGTGGCTTTGGAAAACAAAGCTGCCGTTTTTGTTTGGAAAATTTAAAATGGAATGGGTTAAATCAGGAGGCAAATAATGGGAAAGAGGAAATTGAAAATACCGCTCCATAGAGTAAGGGAAACAAAAAAATTACGGATGGTTTTACACATCAGGGTGTACCGCAAGGAAGAAAGAAACTTCACTGCGGCACACCTTTTTTAATGGCGCGAAATTTGTCTGATTTTAGCTTTTGTTGCAGTTTATCCGTTGCGTATTTGTGTGCAAAATCTGGCTGGAACGGTTCCGCTTTTGGAGGGGGATTACGCTTGGGTTTACTGCTTCATGGAGGGCTGTTTTGAGAGCATGGCTTTCCGTGTTGGATTTTTGAAATGATTTTACACAATCTTCAATCCTGCCGTGGGGGATGTTCGTGCAAAAAGTGAGTGAAAAAACTGAAATCCCGGCAGGGCGTTTCGTGGTCTTTGAGCGCAGAGGGGGCTAGGGAGAAACTTCCCCCTACAAGCAGATTTCCCAGATTCCCGCTCTGGGGGGATTTGGGAAAATCGGAGCTTGTGAGGGAACACAGACAGTGCTTGCTATTACTTCAAAGAGAAAGTTTTGGGGTTTAGCTGCCTGTAAGAAAAAGCAGAAAATTTTTTGAGGAACGTACCCATATACGGGAAGAAGTTGGAAGCGTTCAAAGCGAAGGTGTCTGGAACAGACAAATTGAGTATTGAAAAAGCGAAGGGGAAGGAGGAAACGCTATAACGATTTTATAATATTTGAGATTCCAACTGTTTCTGACATGTCATCTAAAAAGTTCCGATTGATTTAGCGGGAATTTCAAGGTATAATGATTTAGAGGTCATATACCTTTGGGGAATGGCTTTTACATTTCCTGCAAGTGAGCAAAAGGAGGTTATGGCTGTGGATATGTCAATAGACACTGAAATTAAAAATGCGGTCAGCGCAGCAGACCAGGACGCACAATATGATGATAAGGCAAAACGCCTGTTGGGTAATAAGATCATTCTGGCGCATATCCTGGTAAAGACGGTTGATGAGTTTAAGGGAATGAACCCGAAAGAAGTGGTGTCCTATATCGAGGGAGAGCCTTTGATCGGTGTGGTTCCAGTAGAGCCAGGTCTGACCAATGCCGGAAAGGAAGAAAACGGCCAGCGCATTGTTGGAATGAATACGGAAAATGCGGAGATTAACGAGGGGCTTGTAAGGTTTGACATTATCTTTTATGTGCGGATGAAAGACGGTATCTCACAGGTTATTGTGAACGTGGAAGCACAGAAGGATGAACCGACAAGTTACCATATCCTGAACAGGGCAGTTTTCTATGTGAGCCGCCTTGTTTCCTCGCAAAAGGAAAGGGATTTTGTCAAGACAAACTATAATGACATCAGGCGTGTATTCAGTATTTGGGTGTGTATGGGCATGGACGAAAGCAGTATGGCTTATGTGCATCTTGCGAAAGACGATCTGCTTGGTTCCTATCCGTGGAAAGGCGGGCTTGACCTGCTGAATATTGTCCTGATTGGTATAGCAAATGAACTTCCAGAGCATGATGAGAAGTATGAGCTGCACCGTCTGCTGAGTACGTTGCTTTCAATGGAGTTGACCGTTGATGAAAAATTAGGAATTATAAGAACAGAGTATAGTATTCCGGTAGATGACAAATTGAGAAAGGATATGAGCGCTATGTGTAATCTTTCACAGGGAATCAGGGAAAATGCAACAGATAATGCCATAGCAGGCGTAATAATGAATATGCACAGGAAAGGCTATACATTAGAGCAGATAGCAGAATGTGTAGAAAAGACTATTGAAGAAGTAGAGGCTGTCATTAGAAAAAGAGAGCCTGTGCTGGCATAATCACAGTAACGAAATAACACAGACAGTAAAGCAGTGAATTTGTTTTCGGATCAGAGAACAGTTCGCTGCTTTTTTGTTTTCAGGGAGAAAGACAGTCACATCAGATTGTCTTTTTTTCATGCAAGGAAAGACTAACTATTAAAAGTCAAGGCCTAAAATAAAAATTTTTGAATGAATTGCCAGATGGCATTTCAGATATGGTTGTACCTTGAAAATTCTTTGCGGCATGGGATAATGCAACATTGTAATGTTTGCCTTCTGCCCGTTTTTTAGCGAGGTATGCGGCAAAGGATTCATCCCAAAGGCAGACATATTTTGTGGCATTGAACAAGGCGTGCCGGAGATACTTTGATCCCCGCTTTTCCATGTGGGAATAACAGTTATCAAGCTGCCCTGACTGATATGTTGCGCCATAATCTTTCCTCCTGACTTTCTGGATAGATTATACCATTCGTTCTCTGTGTCTATCAAATGGGGTATAAGGCGCATTTCTATTTGTCCTCGACACCCCGAAACGCTATGCCTCTCCATTCAAATATCCAAATCCATTCTTTTGGAAGTGGGATTCATTTTGTAGTCATGTTGAGTTTGATGATAGTCAGAAAGGATGTTTTCAAATGTGATATTCTTTAGGCTTTCACACAAATCATCGCTGATTTTCTGATAAGAACAATTCAATACATGATGTATGTTTTTTCCTATGGGACATAACGGTGAGGGCAACGGGTGAAGCCCGATAAGCTTAGAAGCGAAGTCCGGTTCTATTGCTTTGCATATACGATATAAAGTAATTTCGTTTGGCGGACAATTTAATGTTGTACCACCTGTACCAAATTTAACAGATATTATACCATCTTTTTTCAATAAACTTATGATTTTTCGGATTGTGACAGGATTGATTCCGGTAGATAACGATAAAAGGTCACTGGTTACTTTTTGCGTTTCTCCATATTCGAAAATAAAAATAAGACAATGAACAGCAACGGAACATTTTGTACTGATATGCATGGCGTTTCTCCTTTCTTTTTGAGATTGTACCACATATTTGCGATGGTGTAAATCTTGACATTACACCAGAAGATTGCTATAATGGTGTAAATCTAAAAATTACAGGAGGCGCAGATATGAAAGTTTCACAGATTGTTTTTAGTCCAACAGGAGGAACTGGAAAAGTTGCAGAAGTTATAACTCAAGCATGGGGAATGCCTGTAACAAAAATTGATTTATCCAATGCGGAAACAGACTATTCATCACTTAGCTTAGAAAAAGGTGATATTGCAATTATTGCAGTTCCTTCTTATGGCGGGCGTGTACCAAGTCTTGCCACTCAAAGAATTTCCAACATTCACGGTAATCATACGCCATGTGTCATTGTTTGCGTGTATGGAAACAGGGCATATGAAGATACTTTGGTTGAATTAAATGATATTACAGAGAAAAGTGGGTTTAAGGTAATTGCTGCTATTGCTGCCATTGCAGAGCATTCTATCATGCGCCAGTATGCGGCAGGCAGACCAGATACGAAAGATAAGAGTGAGCTAAGCGGTTTTGCAAAAAAAATTTTGGAAAAAATAAATAGTGATTCCACCGAATTTCCCACGCCGCAAATTCCGGGCAATCGCCCTTATAAAAAAGCTGGTGGAGCCGGTTTGGTTCCGAAGGCGAACAATGACTGTACAAATTGCGGGCTTTGCGCCAAACAGTGTCCGGCACAGGCAATCAGCAAAGAGAATCTAAAAGTCGCAGACAGCAAAAAATGTATTTCATGTATGCGCTGTGTTGTACAATGCCCTTATTCAGCCCGTAAAGTGAATGGGGCTATGGTTTCTGTTGCAGCATTAGCAATTAAAAAAGCCTGTTCAGTAAGAAAAGGAAATGAGTTATATGTTTAATATTACTAAGTGAGCAGTTGCAAAAGTGCGCATACTTTTGAAATATACAAATGCAACTGTAAACCATGTTCAGCCCCCCTATGTGGGAGATATTGGGAATCCTTTATGCCTTGCACAGAAGCATACAGAGAACACATCATGTATACTTTTTGCAAGACTGTCATACGCTTTGCCGCTATCAACGCATGGCGTGACAGGAGCAGACGGCGGCAAAAAGAAATATCCCTTTCATATCCCACAGAAGAAAAGTTTTACCCTTTAGGCACAGCAGACGAATATTTTGAAGCGCCCTATGAAGAATACCACGTTACGATATGCGGTCAGAAAGTTATCCTCACCATGGGGAGCTTGCCGCCGCCCTGTTATCTCTGCCGGAGAGAAACCAAGAAATCATTTTCCTTTACTTTTTCGGACATTACACACAACGGGAAATCGGAGAAATGTACGGACACTGCCGGAGTGCGACTGGGCATCAAATCCGCAGGACTTTACAGCTTCTGTACAAAAAAATGGAGGTACTTTCATATGGGGAATCCGAACCTTTTGTCCTATGAAACGATTGTCCGGTCGACCAATGGAGAATCGGCAGGCTTGTGAGCAATCACAGCCTGTCGGCTCTGCTCTTTTTTCCAAAGAGAAATGAACTTGATTTTTATTTGAAATTAAATAGTATGCCTACCTTCCGAAAAAAATATTCAAAAACTTTTCGGAAAGTATTGGCAAACATTTGTTTTCTCCAGTATAATAAAATACTCTCTCAGGAGAACCGCAATCAATTACATATCTTCACGGAATTTTGGAGTACGGCTTAACGCCGTACACGCCTGCGGTATGCGAAAAAGAAATACCGCCGCTTCTGAAACTGCTTTGAACTGTCGGCAACAGATAAGCGTAACAGACAGTTTCGACTTTGAATCTCAAAGCCGGTTACATCATTGTGAAACCAAAACCGCAAGGGATAAGTCTATCCTTTTGTATTGGTCGGCACACATTGATGTGCCGGCTTTTTTGCTGCCCAAATGCCGGCTACAACTGAATGACCGGCTGAATGGGATATGATTTTGCGGCAACCTATTTTTCGGAGAGTGAGCAAAACAACGCCGCCTAAGATGGGGGCAGGGACAGAAAAACGACGTTCAGACAGACCGGCGGAAAACAACAGACGGTATGCGGCAGAAAGAGTGTCGCATACCGCAGCGCAGCAAGCAGGGAAACTGTATTGACAGTTTCCGCCCAACCGGCTTTAAGAGCTGATTACGCTTTGGGGAATCCCCCAATCCACTCAAAAATCCAAGAAAGGACTGATGTTATGAATGAAGCCAGGAACAAAAATTTATTTATCCGTGTGAGTGAAAAAGAGAAAAATATCATTGAGCAGAACGCCAAAAAGCGCGGGCTTTCCGTATCATAGAATCTCCGCCAGCGGGCTTTGGGGTATATGCCGAGAGCCGCCCTGCGGTATGTTTCCAATGGCAAAAAGACCGACGAGCGTATGTATGTCAGCGGCATCAACTGCAACGCAAAGCGGGCGTATGAGCGTATGACGGCAACGAAAAAACGCTTCGGGAAAACAGGCGGCAATGTGGCATACCACGGCTGCCAGAGCTTCCAGACCGGCGAAGCCACGCCCGAAGAAGCGCACAAAATCGGCATGGAAACCGCAAGGCGGATGTGGGGAAACGAGTATGAAGTTGTTGTTACCACACACCTTAATACAGACAATGTCCATAATCATTTTGTTGTAAATTCCGTCTCCTTTAAGACGGGCAGGAAATTTGAAAACCATATCTCCGACCACTACCGCCTGCGGGAAATCTCCGACGCCGTATGTCTGGAACATGGAAAGGGCATTCTCAAAGACGCAGAGTTTTATGGCAAAAGCAAAAAAGAATACTGGCGGAAACAAAACGGCGGGCTGTCACATCGGAAAATTTTGAAAGCAGATATTGACGCCGCCCTTGCCCAGTCCGCCAACTTCAAGGCATTTGAAATCCGTTTAAAGGATATGGGCTATGAAATCTGCCGTGATGAAAACTCCACCCATTATTCCGTAAAAGGGGCAGGCTGGCAGAGGGCAGTCCGCTTAGACCGGCTTGGAAAAGGATACACGCCCGAAGCAATCCGGGCAAGGCTGCTTGACAATCAGAGGCGCGTTGGCTATATCCCATTTCACAAGCCGAACTATACGCCGCTCCTCACGCTTGAAATCGAGTGCCGTAAAATACAGCGCATGGACGGCATACAGATACTTTTCGCCCTTGTGATTGAACTTTGCAGGCTGATTACGGGAAACAATATTATTCCCGAAACTCCCCGCCCGCTCTCCCCCGCCATGCGGCAGGAAATTGTAAAATTAGATAAAACGCTGAAAGAATACAAGCTCCTATGCGGGAACAACATTGATTCCCCGCAGGAGCTTGTTTCTTTTATCAGCGAAAAGCGGGGGCAGATTTCCGATTTGGAAAAAGAAAGGCAGTCAGTTTACAACCGCAACCGCC
>OFGA01002226.1_pt1 | contig 12200 bp, 10 predicted proteins | sample 1521471 | NCBI WGS metagenome assembly OFGA01 (sample SAMEA3504086, study PRJEB24116) | mouse gut metagenome | biome: mouse gut; feature: mouse-associated habitat; material: faeces | place: Denmark | collected 2011
CTCATGAGTGAGGGACCTGGACGGTTTGTTCTGTAACGGGGATGAAATCATTCCCTGGATGTTATTTTTTCAGCGGCCTTGCAATCATCACAATGTTGCTTTCCTGCCTGTAATACCGCAGGGGCTTTTCCAGACGGTAACCATCTCCGTAATACATGGAAACATGGTAAATATTCCGGTATCTTCCGTTTCCGCCTCTGGGGGTCCGATAGAAAATCAGGTCTCCGGGAAGGAGTTTGGAAACGTCAAGGCCTTTGTAGGAAATGACTTTTCCGGTGCGCTCCATATAGGAAGCCATGGAAGCAGCCGTAGGCGCCCAGGAAGAGGTGCCGCCCAGAAGTTTTGCGTCACAGTCATAAGCCCGGAATACCAGAGCGCTGCAGTCATAATAACCTGCGGACATACGGCGGGCCTGGCTGTAGGAAGAACTGTTGATGATTTTGTATCCTTTCTTACAGGCTTTCAGAGCCCGTTTGGATACAACGCTTACATGCAGAGTGAAAGTATTGCCGTCTGCGGAGATAATGATGTCTGTAATTCCGCAGGCGCGGGGTGTGATAACCCCGGATTTGCTGACTTTCACAATGGACTTTTTCTGCGATTTATAGGTAATCTTACTTTTGGAAGAAACTCCCGTCAGTCTGATTTTTGATTTCTTTCCCACAGTCAGCATCCGGGAATCGGATTCTAACTGAGGATCGGTGATAATCAGGTCATGGCTGATGGTCTTGCCGTCAACGGTGACGGTAACCCTGGTCTTTCCGGTGGAGGTTTTGGCGGTAATGGTGCCGTCCTGGTCTATGGAGGCCAGAGAAGGCTTTTGGACCTTCCATTTTACACTGCTGAAAGGAGTGGTTCCGGTTAATTTCAGCCGCTGTGTCTTCCCTACGGACAGTACGGTGGCTGAAGTTTTCAGCCGGGGATCTGAAACCCTTACAGCGGTGGGAAATTCGGCGGAAGTCCCGTCAGAATAACGGACAGTTGCTGTGATTTCCGCTTTTCCTGTCTTTTCTCCTGTTACAGTTCCACTGGCAGGATGAACCTGGGCCACGTTCGGATCAGAAGAATCCCACTGGATATTTTCTATGGAGATACCGGTTTTTTCAATATTTTCCAGTGTCAGGTTTTCCTGGGCATGTACGGCCAGAGCAATCTGCTGCTGGGCAATGCCGTTTTCGATTACTGTTATGTCGCAGGTACGTTTACAGGTTACCTTCTGTTCCCCGGTATCTGTGGTGCAGATGGCATTCAGAGTAACGGTACCAGGATTTTTGGCAGTGACTTTGCATTTGTTTCCGGAGGTGGAAATATCAGCCACGTCACCGGATGCATTGGAGAGCTGATAGGAAACAGAATCTTTTCCGGAAATATTGCTCAGATAAAAGGTGGCGCTGTTTCCCTGCACCAGTGTCTGAGAGGTGCGGTTCAGTTCGTGATCGTTATTGATTACAGTGACCTGGCATTCCGATTTTGCACCGGGAACGGAGGCGGTAATCGTAACTGTGCCGGGAGATTTTCCGGTAATAACGCCCTGTTTGTCCACAGCGGCGATTCTGGAATCAGAAGATTTCCAGCTGACCTGCCCGGAGGGACGGGCGGTGGTTTTCAGATGATATGTACTTTCCTCAAATAATGTAACAGAGGTCTTTTTAAACTGCACGGAAGGCTGTCTGACGGTGACCTGACAGCTTTTTTCCACCCCGTTGCAGGAAGCGGTAATGGTGGCGGTTCCGGTTCTTTTTGGTATCAGTTTTCCTCTGTAATTGACGGAAAGGATCTTCCGGTCGGAGGTTTTCCAGGAAATGTTACCTTCCGGAACTGCAGCGGCTTCCAGATAAACAGGATTGTGCAAATATACCGTTGCCTTTGATTTTAAATTCAGAGTCTGAGAATTTTTGCGTCCACGGGAATCTGAGGCAGTAACTGCCAGCGGACCGGTTTCCTGAGGGGAATCAGATATAACAGCAGTCTCCTGAGAGAAAGGGGAAGTTTCCTGAGATGGAATGGAAGCTGCCAGGGAAGTAAAGGGTGTTTCCAGCAGAAGCAGGCAGCCCAGGGCAAATGCAAAAAACTTTTGGGATTTCATTGGTAATGCCTCCTGTGTATTTCATAAATTTATCGTATGCAGTCGAAAATTACGTCCTTGTCTATAATAATAATCCCTTTTTTCCTGAGTTTCAAGATGGCAGAAAAAAATTTTACATTTTTATTACAAAATTGTGGCTGGAATGGTATAATTTTCCCTGAAGAAGGACCGTCACAGGGAAGAACCCCGGATGCAGAAGGGAAAAAGCCGGAATGCAGCGGTCCCTGGCAAAGCGCAGTAAAAGCAGACACAACAGAAAGGATGAGATTATGGCAGGAATGAATCCCACACAGATTTTTCAGATGATGGGGGCGTGGCAGAAATTTACAGCAAATCACCCCAAATTCCCGAAGTTTTTGAAAGCAGTTGCCGCAGAGGGAATCAAAGAGGATACATTAATTGAAGTAAATATTACCACGCCGGAGGGCAAAACCTACTGCTCCAATCTGAAAATCACCCAGTCAGATTTAGAGCTGTTTAAACAGATGAAAGACATGACATAGTTTTCAGGGAGTCATCCGTCTGATGGCTCCTGCCGGGAGGATGTGTTTACCAGACAGATTCCGGTACAGACCAGAACCAGCGCCAGCAGGCTCCGGACGCCGGAAGCCTGCCCGGTTTCTCCCAGCAGAAGGGCGGACAGCACCACTCCGAATACCGGATTCATAAACCCAAAGACAGTCACTCTGGAAACAGGGTTGTATTTTAGCAGAATGCCCCACAGGGAATAGGCCAGAGCGGAAACAAGTGCAAGATAGAGAAGCATCCCTGTTCCGGAAGGAGTGAAATGTCCAGGGCGTCCGCCCATGGCAAGGCCGCAGAGAATCATGATAATCCCGCCTGCGAAAAACTGCCATCCGCTTAACAGTACCGGGTGTTCTGTTTCAGAATACCGTTTTAAAAATACGGAGGACAGGGCGTAGGCAACGGCAGAAAGAAAAATAAAACCTTCTCCCTGGAAACGCATGTTACTGTCCAGCCCGGAGCCGGTAAGATTTATCAGTATCACTCCGGCAAATCCTGTCAGGCACCCGGCAATTTTCAGGCTGCTTAAGGATTCCTGGTGGAAAATCAGACTTGCCACCAGAATAGCCACAAATACATTCATGCCTGTGATGACAGAGGCCTTTACTCCGGTGGTATGGGCCAGACCCACATAAAAGAACAGATATTGTATTACCGTCTGCAGCAGGCTGAGCCGGATAATCTTTCCGGCTGTTTTGGCTGATTTCGGTATCAGCAGTTTCCGGTTTATCAGGCTGCCTGTGAGAATGGTAAGAATGCCGGCCAGAGTGAACCGGAATCCGGCAAACAAAATCTGAGCCGGCGTGTCGGCAGCTTCAATATGGAACAGTTCGTATCCGATTTTAATACATGGAAATGCACTTCCCCACAGAGCGCAGCATATCAGGGCGCCTGTCTGGACCACAGGTGTTTTCTGCAGCCAGTGTGTTGTCTCTTTCATAATTTTCCTCACTTTTTGTATTTTCCGGCAGCTCTTTGGAATCTTATATAGCTTACCGGATTTTTCTGTGAATTTCAAGAGAGAAGAAAAGCGGAATATGCTTGAATTTACAGTGGAGAAATGATAGTATGAAACCAGAAAGGTACAGGTGATAGTATGAAAGGTGCATTAAAAGAACCAGGAACACGCAGAGTATTAAATCAGGGAATAAATGAGACAAAAAAAGAAATCGTTCTCAGAATGCTCAGAGACGGGGCATTATCTGTGGAGAAAATTGCGGAATACGCAGGACTGGATGTTGCGCAGGTAGAACAGCTTGCAAAACTTTAGAAAGCACAGAGATGCAGCATCTGGAAAGGAGAACAAAAATGTATCAGTTTACGGAGGACTGTTTGACGGGGATTACCCGGATTGATGAGGAACATGAAAAACTGTTTGAGCTCATGAACCGTACCATGGAGCTGCTTCACAATCAGATACTTCAGGATAAATATCATCAGGTTATGGGAGTGCTGGAAGAACTGAAACAGTATGCGGATACGCACTTTGCCAATGAGGAAGCCTATATGGCAGCCATCAATGACCCGGAGCTTGCCATTCAGAAAAAGCAGCATATGGCGTTTCGGGAGAAAATTGACGTGCTGGATTTTTCAAATATTGATGAGCTGGAGAACCAGCATGAGACACTGGAGAATCTGATGCAGTATCTGACCCGCTGGCTGTATCAGCATATTTTAAGCAGTGATATTATAATTGGAAAAATGCCTTCCGTGGAGGAATGGAATGCGGCGGATAATCCCTGTGTATTTACGGAAAAATATATGACGGGAATTCCTCTGATTGACGGAGAGCACGAAACATTGTTTGAGATTATCGGAGAGGCAAATGAACTGGTGAAAGCAGAGCTCCTTCACGATAAATATGACAGAATTATGGAAATTCTGGAAAAGCTGAAAGGTTACACCAATGAGCATTTTCAGGATGAAGAAGAATATATGGAAAGTATCGGATATCCGGGGCTGCCGGCTCAGAAAATGGCTCACCGGGCTTTTGTCACAAAGCTGGAGGAAATAGACCTGGAGCAGATTGACCAGAATCAGCAGGAATATCTGGAGGAACTGATGGAATTCCTGTTTGGCTGGCTGTCCAATCATATTCTGAAATCAGATAAGCTGATTGCAGAGCATAAGGGGAGGGACTGAATGATGGAAACACAGGCATTTGGAACGAATCAGAAGGGAGAAAACACTTCTCTGTACATACTGGAAAATAAAAATCACATGAAGATAAAGGTGTCAGACCACGGGGCCACACTGGTATCCGTACTTGTACCGGATAAAGAGGGAGCCCTGAAAGATGTGGTTCTGGGTTATGATTCTGCTTCTGAATATGAGAATCACACCTGCTATTTCGGGGCTACCGTGGGAAGAAACTGCAACCGGCTGGAAAGCGCTCAGGTGGTAATCGACAATACACCCTGCACAATACCGGTGGATGAAAGGGGAATCAGCCTGCACAGCGCTCCCAATGGATTTGAACGGGCATTGTGGAAGGTGAAGGAATCTTCTGACAGCAGTATTACCCTGTCTCATCTGAGCACCGAAGAAGAACAGGGATTTCCGGGAAATCTGGAGGTGGAAGTTACCTATACCCTGACAGATGACAATGCAGTGGAAATCAGTTATCAGGGGAAAGCAGATAAAGCCACTGTTATGAATTTTACCAATCATTCTTATTTTAACCTGGGAGGCCATGACAGCGGGCCGGTTCTGAACCAGAAATTACAGATTCTGGCGGAAAGCTATACGCCGGTGAAAGATGCCATGTCCATTCCCACGGGAGAGATTGCACCGGTAGCGGGGACCCCTCTGGATTTCAGAACCATGAAGCCCATAGGGCAGGATATTGAGGCAGATTTCCACCAGTTGAATTTTGCCGGTGGTTTTGACCATAATTTTGTCCTCAGTGAAAAGCCAGGAGAACTGAAAGCCATGGCAAATGCTTACTGTGAAGAAACAGGGATTGCCATGGAAGCCTTTACAGAATCCTGCGGCGTGCAGTTTTATGCGGGGAATTTCATAGGTTCTCAGACTGGAAAAGGAGGGGCAGCCTATGAAGACAGATGCGGTTTTTGTCTGGAAGCTCAGTTTTATCCCAATGCATTAAACAGGGAGAACTTCCCTTCTTCTGTTGTAAAGGCGGGGGAAGTATTTACCACGAAAACTATCTATCGTTTTTCTGTCAGATAGAGGAAGAACTTTAATGGAAGAAAGAAAATTATCGGATGATTTTACACAGGGAAGTATTGGGGGAAAATTATTGAAATTTATGATACCCGTTCTGGGAGCGCTGATTTTGCAGGCCATGTATGGGGCGGTGGACCTTCTGGTGGTGGGACAGTTCGGCACCAGCGCCGGAATTTCGGCAGTTTCCACCGGGAGCAATATTATCAATCTGGTCACATTTGTAATTGCCGGCCTGACCATGGGCGTAACGGTTTTAATCAGCCGCTTTCTGGGAGAAGGGGCCACGGAGAAAATCGGGAAAGTCATTGGCGGAGCCATTGCTTTTTTTATGGCGCTGACGGTTTTTATGATGCTGCTTCTGCTGATTTTTGCGCCCGTACTGGCAGGATGGCTGAATGCGCCTGAAGAGGCCTTTGATCTGACGGTGACTTACGTGCGTATTTGCGGTGCAGGACTGGTATTTGTGGTTGCTTACAATGTAATCAGCGGAATTTTCAGAGGCCTTGGGAACTCCAGGCTGCCGCTGATTTTTGTGGCCATTGCCTGTGTGGTGAATATCGGAGGAGATTTGCTGTTTGTGGCAGTTTTTCATATGAATGTGGCGGGAGCAGCCCTTGCCACCATTCTGGCCCAGTTTGTCAGCGTGGTCATATCGCTGATAATAATCCGCAGGCAGCGTCTTCCTTTTTCTGTGACAAGGCAGGATATCGGGTTCCACCCGGAGATTAAAACTTTTCTGAAACTGGGGTTTCCCATTGCACTGCAGGATTTCCTGGTGAATATTTCATTCCTGATTCTGTGCGCTATTGTAAATGGAATCAGTCTGGAGGCTTCTTCCGGATATGGGATTGCCCAGAAGGTGACGGCTTTTGTGATGCTGATTCCTTCTTCCCTGATGCAGTCCATGTCTGCTTTTGTGGCTCAGAATGTTGGAGCGGGAAAGGAGGATCGGGCAAAAAAAGCCATGGTGACCGGGATGGCGGCAGGGGCCTGTATCGGAGTTTTTATTTTCGCCCTCAGTTTTTTCCGGGGAGATGTGCCTTCGGCGCTGTTTACCACAGATCCGGAATACATTGCCAGGTCTGCGGAATATTTGAAAGGCTTCAGTCCGGAAGCGATTCTGACCTGCCTGGTGTTCAGCTATATCGGATATTTTAACGGCCATGGGAAAACCATGCCGGTGATGATACAGGGGATTTCTTCGTCTTTTCTGGTGAGGGTTCCGCTGTCGTATCTGTTCAGTATTCAGCCGGGGGCAAATCTGGTCACCATAGGACTGGCGGTGCCCATAACTTCTGTTTACGGCATTCTGTTTTTTACGGTATGCTATATTATGTTTCAGAAGAAGGAGCAAAGGAGCTGACCCACAGAAATAAAAAGGTGCAAAGACCCGGTTGGGGGCTCTGCACCTTTTTTATTTTGTTCTTCTATAGGAAAGACCTTGTCACGCTAAAGCGCGAAAGTGTCTTCCTATAGAAGAACAAACAATGATGCGCAGCTCGCGGGGGTGATGTTTATTGCTGCGCAATCCGCTCGCGCGCGGAGAATGCGCATAGCGCATTCTTTTTTACAGGAAAGACCCTACGCGTCAGCAGAAGACTATTTGTTGCTTCTTCTCCAGATATGCATTTTCTCTGCTTCTGCAATCAGTTCATCTCTGAAATCAGGATGCGCCACGGAAATAATGGCTTCGCATTTCTGCCATGCGGATAATCCCTTTAAGTTTACTTTTCCATACTCAGTTACCAGATAGTGAATATTGGCACGGGTATCGGTAACCACAGAACCAGGATGCAGGGTGGGCAGAATTCTGGATTTCAGCTCTCCGTCCTTTGTTTTGAAAGTGGAGGAGCAGCAGATAAAGCTCTTGCCGCCGTTGGAAAGGTATGCGCCCAGCACGAAGTCAAGCTGTCCGCCTGCACCGCTGATGTGTTTGATACCGGAGGATTCGGAACTTACCTGTCCGAACAGGTCGATATCCACAGCATTGTTAATGGACATAAAGTTGTCCAGAGCGGAAATGGAGCGGATGTCGTTGGTGTAATTTACCGGAGCGCTTAACAGTTCCGGATTGTCATCGATGTAGTCGTACATTTTTTTCGTTCCCGCGCCGAAGGCAAATGCCTGACGGAACCGGTCAATATTCTTTTTGGAACCATTGATTTTTCCTGCTTTGGCAATATCCACAAAAGCATCCACATACATTTCCGTATGAACGCCCAGATCTTTTAAATCAGACTCTGCGATCAGGGAGCCCACTGCATTGGGCATACCGCCGATGCCAAGCTGCAGGCAGGCGCCGTCTGGAATTTCTTCCACGATTAATTCAGCTACTTTTTTATCTACATCAGTGGCAGGTCCGCCTGCACCCAGTTCTCCGATGGGAGGATTCTCACCCTGTACAATAAAGTCCACATCGGAAATATGTACGCCGTTTTCAAATCCGCCCAGACAGCGGGGCATGTTTTCATTTACTTCTACAATAATTTTGGCGGAAGTTTCACATACAGCTGTCAGATGGGAAGCATTTGGCCCGAAATTGAAAAATCCGTGTTTGTCCATGGGTGAAACCTGGAACATGGCAACGCTGTTTCGCACAGGCAGTTCCCTGTAATAACGGGGCAGCTCAGAATAACGGATAGGAGCATAGTAAGCGCATCCGCGGCTAATCAGTTTGCGCTCAATTCCGGACATATGCCAGGAGTTCCAGGTGAAGTGTTCCCCGGCATCTTCACGTTCAAAAATTGCCAGCGGTTTTAAAAGGATGCCGCCGCGCAGGTTGATATCGTCCAGTTCGTCCGTGCGCTCTGCCAGTGCACGGTCCAGCAGATCCGGAGTGCCGTTGCACCATCCGTAATCTACCCAGTCACCGGATTTGATGACTTTTACAGCTTCTTCGGCAGATACAAGTTTCTGCTCATATTCCTGTGTGTAATCCATGATTAAACCCTCCCTGGAGATTAAAGTATTAAAGTGTCAGAAGCGTCCGTTGACACTCTGATTGTTAAAGATGTAACATATTTTCATATTAGCATTTTTCCATTCGGGGGTCAATAAGGTATTGGGGCAAAATTTTTGTGGAAGAATCAGACGTTCTGTACTATAATAGAAGCAGGTCATGATTTGAACTGACCGACGGTGAAAAATTGGCAGTAAAGGAGAGGAAACAATGAGATATGAAGTTTTAGGCGATACCATGCCTGCAGTGGAAGTGTTTTTTGATGCGGCAGGAGAAACCATGTATACCCAGTCCGGCGGGATGGCATGGATGTCAGAAGGGATTTCCATGGATTCCAATATGAAAGGCGGTCTGGGAAAGAGCATTGGAAGAATGTTCTCCGGAGAGTCTCTGTTTATGGCTACCTACAAAGCAGAGAGGCCGGGAACCATGATTGCATTTGCCTCCACAGTGGCCGGTGAGATTCTTCCTGTGGATGTGGGAGCAACCGGAGGCATGATCTGCCAGAAGGGTTCTTTTCTCTGTGCAGAGGAAAGCGTAACCTTAAGTGTGGCTCTTACTAAAAAGCTGTCTGCGGGACTGTTCGGCGGAGAAGGTTTTATTCTGCAGGATATTTCCGGCAGAGGTATGGTTTTTCTTGAGATAGACGGAAATAAGGTGGAGAAGCAGCTTGCGCCGGGAGAAGTAATTAAGGTGGATACCGGAAACGTGGTTGCTTTTGAAAAGTCTGTGAAGTATGAAATTGAGACCGTAAAAGGCCTGAAAAATATCTTTTTCGGCGGGGAAGGCCTGTTTCTGACCAAACTCACCGGACCTGGAAGAGTGATACTGCAGACCCAGAACTTTAATGAGTTTGCCGGAAGGATTATCCGTATGGTGCCTGGCAGGTAGGCAGATACCGGTATTCCGTGTGGAACAGGGGAAAGGGCAGGAAATCCCGTGTGCAGAAGCAGGGATTCCTGCTCTTTCTCCACTTTTTTGTTTTTATCAGAAAAAAATAAAAAAAGGTATTGACAATTTGGTGTTTAGCAGGTAAAATAATATCGTTGCTGAGGAACAGCAGGCCCAGTTAGCTCAGTTGGTAGAGCAGAGGACTGAAAATCCTCGTGTCTCTGGTTCGATTCCGGAACTGGGCATTTTTTATTTCTGCAGTTTACGCTGATTTCCATCTAAACCGTTTTGTCTGCCCTCTTCTTTCAAATACTTATAAAACGTATTTGCCGCAAAGCTTTTTCCTCTTCCCCTGTCAGAAACAATCTGTATGCAGCGCGCCGGATTATCCCATCTGACCTTGATTTCCACCAGCCGTTGTTCCCTAAGCAAAGGCATTGCCAACTGTTTCGGCACAAACCCGATGCCCAGGTTGTGTTCAATCAGCGGCAGCATAAGATCCGACGTCGCCACTTCCATATCCAGTTCCAAGTCCAGATTATGACGTACAAAAAAATCTTTATAAAACTCGTACGTCGCCGTTCCCCTTCCAAGCCCAATCCATGCATACCGGCCTATTTCCTCCGGCTCCAAAACCCGGCTGCATAAATGGCTGTACTGCATCCCGCCTGTCAAAATTTCTTCAAAATCCATTACATTTTCACAACAAAGCACTTTTGCCGCCTGAAATGGCGCCGTAACAACTGCGAAATCTGCTTTTCCCGCCATCATCTGACGGATAATTTCCGGCGTCGTGTGATTATGGATTTTGATACGGACGGCAGGATATTCCTTTTTAAAATCATGCAGCATATCCAGCAAGAAAAGGTGCAGCGCTGTTTCTGTCGCCCCGATTTCAACCGTACCGGATCTTTTTGCATCCTGCCCGCATAACTCTTCCTGTGCATTCATGAACTGCCTGTACGCAACCTCCACATGCGAATAAAGCCGCTCCCCCTCTTCCGTCAGGCCAACGCCTCTCGCCCCGCGGATAAACAGCCTGCAGTTTAACTGCGATTCCAATATTTTTAAGACCCGTGTCACATTGGGCTGATTGCTCCCTAATGCGGCTGCCGCTCTTGTGATATTCCCGTATTTGGCAGCATAATAAAAAATTTTATAATATTCAAAATTGATATCTATAAGACATACCTCCCATATGATATATATATTTTTCATATTTGTCTTTCCATAGTATAATACGTCAACAGAAAGATGTAAACAGAAAGGACTTGTTTCTATATGAACAAAGATATGACACAGGGAGATCCCAGAAAAATTTTATGGTCGTTTTGCCTGCCTATGTTTGGCAGTATTGTATTCCAGCAGCTTTATAATATTGCCGATTCCTTTGTGGCAGGCAGGTTTATCGGTGAATACGCCCTCGCGGCAGTCGGAAACAGCTATAATATTACACTGATTTTCATTGCGTTTGCATTCGGCTGCAATATCGGCTGTTCCGTTACCGTTTCACAATTATTCGGCGCAAAAAATTTCAGAGATATGAAAACCTCTGTTTATACTTCATTTGCCGCAAGCGGCATTTTGTGCGCCGTCCTAATGCTCCTTGGCCTGCTGTCGGGCGATACGCTCCTTATTCTGATGAAAACTCAGCCGGAAATAATGGCGGATTCCGTTTTGTATTTAAAGATCTACATTTGGGGGCTTCCTTTTTTATTTTTTTACAATATTGCCACCGGGATATTCTCAGCGTTGGGCGACTCAAAAACTCCGTTTTTGTTCCTTGCTTTTTCATCCGGCGCTAACATCTTTGTGGATATCCTTTTTGTAAAAGTATTACAGATGAAAATTGCAGGCGTTGCATGGGCAACCTTTCTCTGCCAGGGCGTAAGCTGCATCTTATCGCTTGCCATCGTATGCATTCGTCTCTCCAAAATAAACCCAGGCGAACGCGCGCCTCTTTTTTCATGGAAACTTCTGGGTAAAATAGCAGTCATCGCCGTGCCCAGCATTTTACAGCAATCTTTTATATCAGTCGGAAACATGATGATCCAGGGATGCATTAACCACTTTGGCGTAAGCGTTGCCGCCGGATACTCTGCCGCCGTTAAGCTGAACAATCTGGTCATTACCTCTTTTACTACCATCGGAAATGGTATTTCCAATTTTGCGGCTCAAAACCTTGGCGCAAAAAAACACGAACGAATTGGACAGGGATTTTATGCCGGGCTGAAACTGGTGTGGTTTTTGTGTATTCCGTTTTGTATCCTCTATTTCGGATTCGGCCGCTATCTTCTGCTGCTGTTTTTGGAAGAAAGTTCTTCGTCCGCGCTTACGGCAGGCGTACAGTTTTTGCGGATATTGTCGCCGTTTTACTTTGTGGTATCCGCCAAACTTGCGGCAGACGGTATCTTGCGGGGAATAAGCGCTATGCGGCAGTTTATGGCGGCTACTTTTACCGATCTTATCCTGCGTGTGGTATTATCCTTTGCGCTTTCAGAGTGGTTTCAATCTGCAACGGGTATCTGGTGTTCCTGGCCTGTCGGCTGGACG
>OFGA01002228.1_pt1 | contig 12199 bp, 10 predicted proteins | sample 1521471 | NCBI WGS metagenome assembly OFGA01 (sample SAMEA3504086, study PRJEB24116) | mouse gut metagenome | biome: mouse gut; feature: mouse-associated habitat; material: faeces | place: Denmark | collected 2011
CCCCTTTGGCGTCCTCTATCATTCGCAAGAAGCTGTCCCGCTTTTTGGTGCTGGTGCCGGAAATGCCCTCGTCCACATAGCCCTGGACGTAGGTCCAATTCCGTTTTTCCTGGATAAACTGTGTGTAATACTGCACCTGGTTTTCCAGGCTGTTCAGCTGCTCATCCTTGTCGGTAGAAACCCGGGCGTAGAAGGTTACCCGGAGGGGCAGGTCAAAGATGGTCTTCCCATTCCGCATTTCATTGCGTATCCTGAGTACATTCACAAATATCCGCCTCCTTTGTCAAGCACACAGGATACTGGAAAAGCTCCGGGAAGTCTATCGCAGAATGTACCAAATCCATGGCTCTGGAATAGGTGAAATCCGATATCAGGCCAAGGGAGCGAATATGCTCCAGCAGGACGCCGACCAGTTCTCGCTGCGCGCTGTCCAAATTGCATCACCTCAGTTCATGGATATGTTGTGAGGACAAAAAAATGCTGGACGGATTTTCTCCGTCCGGCATTATGGGTATTGTTCGTATGTTGCTCTTCCATGGAAATCTGCTCCGGCAACATCTGCACTTTCGAGGTAGGGTGCGTTCGCATCCTTCATACCGTAGGAGAGATAGTCAATGCTGCCGTACTACAGAAGGGTTTGCCGATCACTGCCCAGCACAGTCAAATCTCTTCTTGGGTTTCCGCAGTGATTCCTCAGTCCTCTAAATAAGGAGGCCACACTCCTGCGGGGTTTTGGCGTGGACGGTAATGCTCTCGCTGGCCCTCAGCGTTCTGTAGAGCACGGGCCGGAGCTTTTGAAACCGGGAGAATTTCAAAGGATTATTCCTTATGATGCCAGAGTAGTTGCTCTGAATTTTCCGGACGGCGAGCAGCCAGGTCCGAGTGAAGCGCGGGATGTAAGGTGATGGTATAGTTGAAGGGCCCTTGTCCATTTGATTTTTGAGGGCTGCCGGATAGCGGACCGAACCGCTCCGCATGAAGATAATGGGCTACCGCCCTAGAGGACGTCTTTAAATAATCCAAACGAGGATAGTGGAAAACAGGGTAACGGCAAAGAACGGACAGTCACGTTTTTCGTATCTGGTGGTAAAACAACGATGCGTTTTGAATTTGAGAAACAGGTTTTCCACTAAATGACGTTCCATGTAAATATGCCGATCAATGTCACGGGGATGTTTAGCAGTCTTTCGACTTGGGAGCACAACAATAACCTCGCGTTCTTCCTGCTAGTATACAGAGAGGTCACTGTTATATCCTAATATATTTATCTCGCAAATCAAATGGTTCTGGCAGCTTTTGCTCATAGCAAATGTCCTTACAGCTCCTTAGTGTCAGTAAAATCTGCAATGGATTTTCTAAACCATCCACTACCACATGGACTTTCGTGCTTAATTCTCACCGGTTGCGCCCCAGTGCTTCGCCGCCCTTTTTTTGCGCTGTTGCCATGCTGATGATCTTTTCACAGGCTCCACCGGCTAAAACGGGCGCACACACTTTTCCAAGGGTCATACCGCTCCGGCAAGTCCTGCCAGGGTATTTCTGTGTTCAGCCAATACAGAATTCCATTGAGCATTGTCAGATTGTCTTTTCCGGACCTTCCGCCAGACTGGCTTCTTTGGCGGCAACTGCTCTTTCACGTTATTCCGTTGTTCTTTTGTCAATTCGTGTCGCTTCATACCTTTACGTTACTGCTGCGCTTTTGCAACAGGAGAGGCAAATATACTATGGCCATAGAAAATAAGAAATTTCCTAAAAGTTATTTGATTTTTTGAGACTCTGCGTTATACTGTTATTAGAATTCTTGAGGGATGAAGCATATGCGCTGTACCGCTGCAGAGAAACTGTATATAATGAGAAATGAAATTCACGAAACTTATCTGAACATTTAAAAATAGTGGATCAGAATAAAAGCGATAGCTGAATATAAAATTTACCATTATAGGCAGTAAAGCGGGCACTAAATTGTAAGTCAGGGAGAGATAAAAATGATTGATATTATTAGAGGAATAATAAATAACGCACGCGCTTCTCAAGAGGTAGTTTCTGTAATGGGGAAACTGGAGAATTACACGGGAACATTGTATTTGGGCTACCCGTTATCTTCGACGAATGAATCTTCAGTTACAATCGATGCGCTTTTGGTAACGAGGGAAAAGGGATTAATCGCATTTATTTTTGGAAAGGCAGAGGCGGATCCCCGGGATTCTCAGGATTTGTTGTACTATCAGATCACAAATACGCTTACGAAGTATGAAAGCCTGCGCATTCGTAGAGGCTTGGCGATTATACCTACAGTGATTACGATATATCCGGCAGGAGAGGCACCGGAAAGTGATGACCAGTATCTGTTCTGCGATGCGGACAAATTGGAATCTGTGGTGCTTGAACTACCAGATTTTGATGAAAAATATTATGCGGCACTCTGCGAGGCCTTGCAGAAAATCTCGTCAATGAAGCCGAGAAAACGCCGTTTAAATGTTACAACTGACAGGTCTCGTGGGGGAATTATCAAAAAAATAGAAAAAGAAATTGCCAACTTAGACGAATGGCAGAAAAAAGCGGCATTTGAAACTCCGGATGGACCGCAAAGGGTGCGCGGACTGGCCGGATCCGGTAAAACCGTGGTTCTCGCCTTAAAAGCCGCATATCTACACGCGCAGCATCCTACTTGGAATATTGCTGTCACCTATTATACGCGCTCATTGTCGCAACAGCTTATCACTATGATATCAAATTTTTCATATGAATTCTTAGGCGATTTACCTGATTGGGAGAGGCTGCATGTTATACACGCCTGGGGAACAGAGCTGGAAATGGGAATCTATTCGGAATTATCCCAGAAAATGGGGGTCATTCCCTTAAATTATAACGGGGCCAAAGCAAAATATGGGCGTGCGCAAGCCTTTGACGGGGTCTGTAATGAACTGATGGTTCAAAATATGGATAATATTCAGCCATATTACGATGCGATTCTCATTGATGAGGCGCAGGATATGCCGAAGAGCTTTTTTAGGCTTTGCTACAAAATTGTGAGGCATCCCAAAAGGGTGGTTTTTGCTTATGATGAATTACAAAATTTGAATAATGTAACCATGCCGACTTTAGGTGAAATGTTTGGCTTCAGTCAAAGTGGAGAGGCAAACGTCACGTTAAAAACTGAAGAAAATGAGGCAAGACAGGATATTGTGCTACCCATTTGCTATAGAAACACCCCATGGGCGCTGTCCTTAGCGCATTCGCTTGGTTTTGGGATTTATCGCAAAGAAGGATTGGTCCAATTATTCAGCGATTTAGACCTTTGGGAAGATATTGGCTACAAGGTGATCGGTGGGGAGCTATCCTATGGGAAAAAAGTTAAGCTGGAGAGGAAGTCTACGTCTGCGCCGCAATATTTTGTGGACCTTATCGATAGGGATGACGCCATAATTGCTCAGACGTTTTCAGACGTTTATGAACAGTACGATTGGGTAGCGGCACAAATAGAGAAAAACATAACGGAAGAGGAATTGGATCCAGACGATATTTTAGTAATTTTCCCAGAGGCATATTATGCGAAAAGACAATATACTGCTTTCCGGGATTCTTTGCTGCTAAAAGGAATTAACTCGATTTTGGCAGGCGTTAGCGCGAATAGGGATACTTTCAGGGTGGATGGATGCATTACCTGTTCAAGTATTTATCGTGCCAAAGGGAACGAAGCACCGATGGTTTATATTGTGAATTCTGAGTTTTGCGCAAGAGGGCCGGAAATGATTACGCTGCGAAATACTCTTTTTACGGCAATTACTCGTTCCCGGGCATGGGTGAGAATCTGCGGAGTCGGCACAGATATGGAAGTATTATGTAAAGAGATTAAAAAGTGTACGGATAATAACTATCAGCTGGAGTTTACGGTTCCAACAATTGAAGAATTAGAGAAGATGCGGCTTATACACCGAGACCGGACGGAAGCGGAAAAGAAGAAGCTTAAAGAAGATCTTCGAATCATAAAAAAGTTGAGGAAGTCTGCCGAGAAAGGAGAGCTGGATCCATCCGTGATTCCAGAATTGGCCGCTTTGATGCAAGCTCTTGGTAATGTTGATAATATAGAAGATGATGAAGATGAATAAAGTGTTCGAAGCGACCCAAGCGCAAATCAGGAGTACTACGGAAGCTTTAAGAGAATTGGATTTTGTACAATATGATATACCAATGGATATTATATGTACACCGGACAAGCAAATTATAACATGGAAGAATCACAAGGGAGGACGCGAGGTAAGCGGGAAAGCCTTTACTACCGTAGCACAGTACTTGGCGATAACATCTTCTAACGCTTACCAGCTGCTACTCAAGGACTACTCGATTATTAGGTATTCCTTTACCTTTCGCGAGAATAAACTTCTGGCTCAAAATCTGTTATGGTGGCCCTGCCCGGTAAGGTTGGACAGCGATATGGAAGAGGAATTCGGTTTATTGGAATCCATTAAGTCTTTGCTGGAGGATGGGGATGTGCAAGGAAAACTTCTTATGCGCACCCCGGTTCGGGTGGACTTTGATGCGTCAAAAAACACAGAATATCATCCAGGTGCTCATATTCATATGCAGCATTATGGTTGCCGGATAAACTCTGAAACACCAATGTGCTTCAACAAGTTTATAAGGTTTATCATTATGAATTTTTATCCAGAAATTCAGGTTAATTATAAGCACTGGCACGATTTGACCTACCAATATCCATGCCCAAGGAAAAAAATAGAATATATCAATAGGACAAAACTATTGATAGATTCCCCTACCGATCAACAGCCTTTACTCTCCTATTACTTCTTATATATTGAGAGGCATACTGCAATCGCACATTTATAATGAAACGCAGTATGCCTTTCAAAGTATATACTTTTCTTTTACTTTTTTAAGTCTATCAATCCATACCGAAAACTTGGAGTGCCCTGTCCGCATCTGGGATTCAGGCATTTGTTTTTCTTCATCAACACCATCTCCTTTGCTCTTTTCTGGTAACGTGCCGCTTTGTATCTGTACCAGCTCTTCTTCTTTCGTATCCCCGCCTTCTATGGCATAGCCGCATTTCTCTTATTTATCTTCTTCTCTGACGGAGCCATCTTAATGAATTTACAGTCAGGATACAATGGCTACCTTTTTACTTTTCTTCTTTTTCTTATTTTTTGGAAATTTTACTTCTTTATCATTGTGTTTTACTTCTTTTTCTATATTGAAATCATCATTTTCAATCACACCTTTACTGTATTCTCTCAGTTCTGGCAAAACAGCATGCTCCTCCTCTTCATCAGGTTCTGCAATCCTTGTCAGTTCTTTTCCAGATGTTTTTTCTCCGTCTCTCTCCTTCTGTACTATATCTGATTCCATCTCCACTTCATTCTCTTTCCCCTGGACACTCGAAAAACTTTCTTCAATGCTTTCGACATTTTTACCTTTCTCCCCATTTTCCCCAGAGGAAATGCTGCCTGATAAAAACAATGCCATCTTTGCACTGATAGGTCCCACCATCTCATAAAGCACAGAGGACGACAAAATAATCGTTAACATCAGATTCCCTGTTTCTGGTGGCAGCATTCTCTGCCCTAAAAATGCAAGCCCAATAGCAACCCCCGCCTGTGGAATCAGGGCGAATCCCATATAGTTCCGTATCTCCTTGCTAGTGCTCATAAGCAGACAACTTAAATAAGTCCCCATATATTTTCCAATAATACGAATAACAAAATAACACACTCCAATAGCTCCTACCGTGGAAAGTGCATTCAGATCCAAGTTCATTCCCGAAACAATAAAAAAGATAGACATGACTGGCGGGGTAAAACTATTGATCTGACGGAACAGTTTTTTATCTTCTGTCAGATTTATGTAAAAAGCGCCAAACACCATGCAAGACAACAAGGGAGAAATATCAATTGCCGCACAAATCCCACTTAAGCCAAGCAGCATGGCAATTGCTAAAATTAACCTATTGTCCCGGCTTCTGGCTGGGATCAGAAGCCGACTTAAAAAATACCCACAGAATATTCCAAGCCCAATGACTAGAAAATTATAGGCAATGGGGCTTACGATATCATTAACCGAAAGGCTCCCTGATGCATTTCCATTGACAATCGCTGAAACAATACTGAAAGCCAAGAGACAAACCACATCATCAAGAGCTACAATTTGCAACAGGGTATCCACAAATTCACCTTTTGCCTTATACTGATTAATTGTCATCATGGTGCTTGCAGGCGCCGTTGCTGTTGCGATTGCCCCAAGAACCATGGAAAATTCCCAATTCAGATGGAACATTACCTTCAAGAGCAGTGTTACCAGTATACCAGCCAAAAGTGCCTCACTGATTGTAATGACAATAATTCTTTTTCCTGTCCGCATAAGTACTTCTTTTTTAAAAAACTTCCCAACACCAAATGCAATAAACGCCAATGCAAGATCGCTTACGAAGCTCATACCATTAATCATATTCTCTGAAATAAAATTCAGACCACACGGACCAATCAAAATCCCCGCTAGAATATACCCACTTACTTTTGGCATATTTAAGGTATTTGTAAGTCTTGTCATGATAAAACCAGCAAATAATATGATTGAGAGCGTCAAGAGTACTCCTGTTTCCTCATTTAACTGACTTATAAATTCTACCATCTTTACATCCTCCTCACGTCAACTACATTTATGCCTGCATACCAGTTTATTGTAATAAAAAATCGGCTCATCTGTATTTCAATAAGCCGATTTTAATTAATTTATAACGCCTGGCATATTTTACATACACTGAATGGAACTATCCTTAATTCCTATAGTTTTACACAATCTATGTTACTGCGAGGTATGCGAAATGGCACTGTATCAATTAATTTCAAATTATATTTTTTTACAATTTTTTCTGCAATGGAAAGTGCTTCCGGATTCCAGACTTTCGCTGCCTGATGCGCATCGGAACCAAAAATAACTGTATTCCCCACTTCACCTGCTATTTTCCAAAACTCCAGATTTGGATAGTGCCGTCCTTCCCAAATACCAAGAAAATTAACTTCCAGTGGTATATCCATATTCTTCGCGCAACAGCACAACTTACGCATCCAACTATCATAAACCACTGCATCTCCCGTAAAATTAAGAAGATCAGGATGAGCAAAGTAAGTAAAACACCCCATTTCCAATGCTTCTTGTGATTGCCGACAGTATCTTGCCAATTGCTCCTCACTATCTGTCGGTGTTCCGCTAAAGAAATCATCAATTTCATTTCCAAGATAATGTTGGGCAAGCAGAAAATATTCTATTGGATAGTGTCCAATTATCTTGAGCAATTCATCAAAGTATTTCGGATAATACTCAACCTCCAACCCAAGATGAATTTCAATATCATTCCTGTACTCACCTTTCAGTTCCAAAATGGTATCTACGTAATCCTCGAGCTGATTTATATCCATTTTGGTATTGCTAACATATCCATTCACATAAGGCATAGGAGTATGATCAGAAAATCCAAGAATCCTCATTCCGCCTGCAATAGCATTTTCTATATATTCCCTTTCTGTCCCTGTTGCATGCTTGCAACGCCAAGTATGAGTATGATAATTTGCAATCATGTAATTTCCCTCTTATTTCCTGATTTTTATTCCTATCAAAACACAATGTCCATTCCATCATACGAAGTAATAAATCCATATTCCTGAAATATTGGCATAATTCTCTCATGTATAGGATTTAAAATATGTACAAAATGTGTCGCAACAAATTTTGTATTTTCTGTTGCCATCCCTTCGGCTAACATACGCTGGCGCACCTTTATAATATCTGGCAGTCCCATATGTCCTTCATATACACCTGTTTCTTCCACCATAGTACAATCAAGAACTACACAGTCAAATCTATAATCTCCTAATTTATTCCACGTCTCTTCTCCAAACATAGCGCTGTCATGACCATAAAACAAAGTTTTTCCCATATTTTGAATCACATAAACTAAGCAATTTTCCCGCTTATCATGATTAGCAGGCAAAGGTATAACTTTGTAATCTCCCATGTAAAATTCCTGAAACGCAGTAAGAGAAAATAATTTCAGATATTTATCCCTCATTTCTGGTTCTCTTCCCATAGCATTCACTGCATCAATTACTTGATGGATGACTCTTTCATTTCCATATATATTTAAAAATCTTTCCCTTTCATAGTATGCCATGGGTGGAATAATTCGTGCTAAATCTGAAGGAAAAAAATGATCTTCATGGGAATGTGTAATGAGCAAATGTGTAATGGCTGTCATATCTAGATTACGGAATAAAGTCTGCGCATAACTGTCCATGGAAAAATCTATCAATACATGATCATCCAACTGTACACAAGTTCGCATTCTGATATTTTTCCCACCTAATTTTCTGATTTTCTGACAATATTTACATTCACAAAATACTGCCGGAACCCCTTCCGATGCTCCTGTTCCATAAAAATGTAATTTCAATTCCTATGCCTCCTGTTTCTAATTTCTATTATAAATCGTTCCGCTGCCTTATTATCCCTTCACACCTGATACCACGACTCCCTGGATAAAATACTTCTGAAGAAATACAAAAATAACTAAAATAGGGAGAGCTACAATCACTGCCGCTGCAAATACCAGATTCCATTCAGTATTATTCATTCCACTAAAGAATGTTAACCCTACAGATATTGTCTGTTTTGAATTGGAACTAATATAAATAAGTGGCTCCAAATAGTTATTCCACTGATCCTGCATTACCATGACTACAACCGCAATCAGAGCCGGTTTCACCTGTGGAAGGATCACATGGAACAGTCTCTGCCATGTGCTACATCCGTCAATCGTCGCCGATTCGTCCATCTCTACTGGAATGCCCATCATGCTCTGACGAATCATAAATGTATAAAACGGTTTGGCAAAGAAACACGGTGCTACAACAGGTATCCATGTATCTAACAGTCCCACTTTGCTATAAATCAGATAAAGCGGCGTAAGAACAACCTCTGTTGGAATAATCATTGTAAGAATGACCAACATAAACACTTGATCTCTTCCTCTCCACTTTAATCTGGAAAACCCAAAAGCTACAATAGATGAAGATATTACAGCACCTACAATAGAAAGTAATGTAATTATTATTGAATTCCTTAACATTCCTCCAAAATTAAAGGCAGGATAGGCATAGGCTTCCGAATAATTTGCCAATCTAAACGGCCATACCCAGAATTTGGGCGGAAACTGAAATAAGTCCTCATAGCTTTTAAAAGAGTTTAAAAAGAACCAATATAACGGAAACAGAAATATAACAGACAAACCAATTAATGCTGCATAACAGCCTATTTTTCTGATCTCTCTACCATAAGAAAATTTTTTACTCATACTTATTCACTCCCATAATATACCCATCTATTCGACGAGCGAAATACTATGATGGTCAACGCTCCTACAATAATAAAAAGCAATACCGACATTGCATTAGCATATCCAAGTTTGAAATTCACAAATGCTGTTTTATAAATGTATAACATATAAACCAAACTTGCATTATTCGGTCCGCCTTCTGTCAGAACTTTAATTTGCGTAAATGTTTTAAATGCACCGATTAATCCCAATAACAAATTCATAAATATAACGGGAGTCATCATAGGAAGTGTTATATAAAATACCTGTTTTAACTTACTACATCCATCCAAATCAGCAGCCTCATAATAAGACGTAGGGATAGCCTGAAGTCCGGACAGATTAATAATAATCATCTTTCCCGATTGCCATAAGTTAATAAACACAGTGCTGGCAATAATAGTTCCTGTCGAAGCTAACCAGGATACTTTATTCCCCCCTAACAACCCAAATAAATAGTTGATAATTCCAAAATCAGTTTCCAGCATCTGCTTCCAAAGCAATGAAGAGGATATTACCACAATCAAACATGGTACATAAAAAATAGTCCTGAATACTACAATTCCTCTCAATTTCTGATTCAACAAATTTGCCAATATAAATCCGAAAAACAATTGTAATGGAACCACTGCAATAGCATACAAAAGCGTAATTCCTAAGGATTTCCAAATTAATGGATCCTTTGTCAGCATAGTTACATAGTTATCAAAGCCAACAAATTTATAAGCTGTCAAGAAATTATAGTCCGTAAAACTGATAGCAAAGGCCAGGAGCAGGGGGATAAGCGTAAAGCATATCACCCCTATCAGCCACGGAGAAATAAACAGTAATCCTAATCGCCTATCTCTTTTTTCTTTTACTGAATATTTTTTCATCTCGTAACCCTCATTTTAGATATTCAATTATCCGTTAAATTGTGCCACATTTTCAGCCACTACTTTATTAATTTCTGCACATAAAGATTTCAGCATCTCTTCCATTGTCACTTCACCGCTATACCCTTTTTTGAGAAATTCATTTTGTAGCTCTGAAAACTGCTGATATGGAATATATTGTGACAAAACATTAGGATGCACATATGAAAGGGCATTCGCAAAAGCCTCAATATTTTCCGGAACATCTTTCTCAAAATAATTGCTTCTGACCGATTCCAGTGCAGGTATCGCGTTATTTGTATCTGCATAAATTTTCTGACAATCAGGTTGCACCAACTGCTCAATCAAAGCAATTGTAGCATCCAGATTCTTTGTATTCGGATTAATGATCAGACCGAGTACATTACTGGAACTCTTTCTTTCTCCCGTAACGGAATCAAGAGGAAGTTCCACTACATCCCAATCAAAGGTCGTTATATTTGTATATGTTGGAACTTTCCAAACACCCGCTGTTACTATAGCAATTTTACCACTCATGAACATATCGTCACCGGAAGACTGTGTTGTAACTTCAACATTAGGCGAAATTCCTGCTTGATACATATCAGCTAGCGGCTGTAAAATATTGACGATTTCAGGATCATCAAACAAGCAAGTTTCTCCTGTTTCATCAAATATTTCAAGTCCTCTTGACCAAATCATTTCCCATACTGGAATACGATCTGCTGCCACGTAAAAACCATATTGGGTTGTCTCGCCATTTTCATTTCTTATTGTAAGCTGCTCCGCTATATCATATAAATCTTCCCACGTCCATGTATCTTCGATTGCTTTTAAATCAATACCCGCTTCTTCCAATAAATCTTTATTGTAAGCAATTGCTGTAGATTCTACGGTAATCGGAATACCCATTTGCTTTCCACCAAACTGATAGGTTTCTACCAAAACAGGATCAAGACTGTCAAGATACCCCTGAATAGTCGAAGAGTTCTCAATAATTTCTGTCAAATCCATGGTCTGATTGGATGCTGCATACAGTTCAAAAGAAGGCCTTGTCATCTGATATAAGTCCGGCCCTGTTCCTCCGGCAATAGCTACAGGCAATTTTGCCCAATAGTCATTTGTTGCTGCAAATTGGAGATCAATATTTAAATTAGGATTATTGGACTTCGCATACTCAACCTGCTGATTAAGAGCCTCCGCTGCCTCTGTGCTCCATGTCCACCATGTCACATTTCCACCCTTCATTTCACTAGAATTGCCCTCTGCTTCTTCCAAGGAATCCGAAACCTCTTCCGGGGAACTTGTTGCCCCTTCCGAAGAACTACTTGAACATCCTGTAACTAAACAAGCAATTAATGCACTACACAATAATACTGCTAAGCATTTTTTTCTTTTCATTTTCCATTCCTTTCTTTTAGCTCAGCACAAACATAATTTAAAAATTATGTTGCACCTTTTTTTGAGTTCACTATAATTTTTTCCATTGATTCATTTCTTCTTTCACCTATACTTTTATCCCCTCCTTTGCTCCATACAATCACTATTTGTTTCTTAAAATGCTTCATCTTTACTCTGTATGACCTTTGCTTTATCCTGTTATATGATAACAATTATATCATCATACCCCCATTAACTTCTCTATATAGATGTTGCTTCTTTTTTAATTCATGTTGTTTTTTTTCCACATCATGCTATAATAAAAGAAATCATTTTTATTCGGAATATATATAAAGAGAGAGAATTGAGATACTCATGGGGAAAATGAAAAAAGGGAAAACAACTTCATATGAAGATTTGGCTAAAAGAATACCTATTCCCGGCCTGATGCTAAATAATTTTACTTCTTCTCCTCCATCAAATACAAGTATGACTGTTTATGAAAGCGGTCATAAAGTATATTGCGAGCCTGGATGGTATACAACTCTCCGAATTTATG
>OFGA01002236.1_pt1 | contig 12156 bp, 8 predicted proteins | sample 1521471 | NCBI WGS metagenome assembly OFGA01 (sample SAMEA3504086, study PRJEB24116) | mouse gut metagenome | biome: mouse gut; feature: mouse-associated habitat; material: faeces | place: Denmark | collected 2011
CCTTCAAAGCCTTGCCTGCTTTGAACTTCGGTGCCTTGCAGGCTGCAATCTTCATGGTATTGCCAGTCTGCGGGTTTCTTCCTTCTCTTGCTGCTCTGGAAGTTACCTCAAATGTACCAAATCCAACCAGCTGAACCTTCTCACCCTTCTTTAATTCTTCCGTTATAACTTCAACAAAAGCTTTTACGGCTTTCTCGGCGTCTTTTTTGGAAATCTCTGCATTTTCTGCGATTGCTGCTACTAATTCTGTTTTGTTCATGGATGTTTCCTCCTCTTTATTGTACTCGAACAATATACATTCTAAGAATATATTAAGGCAAAAAGCCCGCATGCCCACAGCCGACATGCCTGTGCTCATTGCCTACACGTAATGTTATACCTGTTTCTCCGTTCTTTGTCAAGGTATTTCCACGCATTTTGGCTATTTGTTATTACTGTTGTTACTGTTCACACCCTGACCGGGTGCTCACAGTAACGGCATCCGGCTTCTTTTCCTGTATTTTCCCATAGAACCAATTGACATGCACCTCATAATTGCATAAAATAAGGAAGTATGAATTTACCAGAAAAGGAGCAACCGTCTATGCCAACCATCCGTCCTTTCCGAAGTGTGCGGCCATCGGAAGAAAAAGCATCCTCCATCGCCGCCCTCCCTTATGACGTTTACAACCGGGCAGAAGCCAAAGAAGCAGTCCGGCAGAACCCCCTTTCTTTCTTGAAGATAGACCGGCCGGAGACCCAGTTTCCGGATGATACGGATATGTATTCCCAGCAGGTTTACGAGCGCGCCCGGGATACCCTCCTGGAAATGCTCTCAGACGGATCATTGATCGAGGATCCCGTCCCCTGCTATTATCTCTATGCCCTGACCTTTGCCGGCCGCACCCAGACCGGCATCGTAGGATGCGCCTCCATCGACGACTATCTGAACGGGACCATCCGCAGGCATGAGAATACCAAGGCGGATAAGGAGAAGGATAGGATCTGTCATGTAGATACGATGAACGCCCAGACCGGGCCTATTTTTCTGGCGTATCGTCAGCAGCCGAAGCTTAAGTCGATTACGGATGCGGTTAAGAGCTCGGCGCCGCTCTATGATTTTATATCGGAAGACGGAATCCGGCATCAGGTATGGAAGATCGGGGCGGACACTGAGGAAGAGACGGCTGCCCAGAAGGAGATTGTGAAGATATTTTCCGAAATCGGATGCGTCTATATAGCGGACGGACATCATCGTGCGGCGTCAGCGGTGAAGGTAGGCCTTAAACGGCGGGAGGAACATCCTGGTTATGATGGGACGGAGGAATTCAATTATTTCCTGTCTGTGCTGTTTCCGGCTGAGGAGCTTAAGATCTTCGATTATAACCGGGTAGTGACCGGGTGGAATGGATATACGTTTGAGGGGCTCTTAGAGAAGATAGGCGAGAAATTCCATATCGAGGAGTGTCCCTTATCGGCTGGTTGTCATGACAGGGATGTGGCCGAAGGTGAATCTGAGTTTTCGCCCCGGAACAAGGGAGAGATTGCCATGTATGGTAATGGTAAATGGTACAGGCTGGCGGTGCATGCGGACGTGTATACGGACGACCCGGTAGATGATCTGGATGTGTCTGTATTGCAGAATTACATATTAGATCCGCTGTTAGGCGTTCAGGATCCGAAGACGGATCCCAGAATTCAGTTCGTCGGCGGAGTACGGGGGCTTGAAGAGCTGGTGCGGCTGGCGGATGCCGTGCCGGAGCGGATCGCGTTTGCCATGTATCCAACGTCCATGGAAGAGCTGCTTGCGGTCGCAGATTCAGGAAGGCTGATGCCGCCTAAGTCTACCTGGTTTGAGCCGAAGCTTCGAAGCGGATTATTTATACATACTTTATAGGAAGGCGGTGACCCCTTATACTGCCGGGATTGTTTGAAATGCTGCAAGAGGTGGTAAAATCGGACAATTCTGAGAGTTATACCCATAATCGTTTTTTTATTGACATACTCGGAGAGCTATGATAACATAACCTTCGTTGTACAATACATGTAACAATTTTGTAATAATTGTAATAAAATTGAAAATATTGAATATACTTTATTAAAACAATATTCATGTATTGTAACAATAGGAGGGTAGTATTTATGATAAAAAACAAAAAATTCAATTCGGTGGTAGCGGTGGTCTCGGCATGTTCGCTGATGGCGGGATTCACCAGTGAGGCGGCGCCCTCGCAGCCGGAGGGAAGAATGGTAATGTCTTCGAGTGAAAATAACATAGTAGAGATACACAGAGATACATTTCAGGTGATGCCGGACACACTCGTAGTATCAGCCAAAGACAAGATCGAGAGCGAGCAGAAGAAGATCATAGAAGAGATCAAAAGAAAGGAACGCGAGGCCAAGGAAAAAGCTGAGAGGGAGGCAGCGGCATTGCGTAACCAGTATCAGGAACTTATGGCGTCCATCATCTTCTGTGAGGCGGGAAATCAGCCTTATGAAGGACAGGTGGCGGTGGGAGCGGTGATCATGAACCGCGTAAGAAGCGCTTCTTATCCAAACAGTATTGAAGCCGTTATCTACCAGTCAGGGCAGTTTACACCGGCATCTACCGGATGGCTTGACAGAGTAAGGAATTCCCGCGGTTATACGGCGACGTCGATGCAGGCGGCAGCAGATGCGCTTGCGGGAGCGAATCCGATCGGCGGATGCCTGTATTTTGACCAGGGCGGACGCGGGATGAAGATAGGGGCGCATTATTTCCACTAAATATTGGATGTCTTATCCCGTTGGGGATGAAGCGCGGCCCGGACTCATTCATCTTATGTTTTACAAAAACAATGAGTCCGGGCTGTGCGGATTTAATCAATCTTTAATCGATCTTATAATAAACGGCTGTATTTGCTTCCAGCGAGAATACGGCGCGCGAATCTTCCAATTCTATCAGTTTTTCTGATTCTTCATATCGTTTTGTCCCCGCATACATTTCATCGTTGCTTGCAAGCAGCAAGGTCAGCCTCTTTGCATTGTCCAGGATGATCTCATAATCTTCCTGCGACTGCCCGGAGAAATTGAAGACTGCAAGGATTCTTTCCTTGTCGGATCTTCGTTCAAAGGCATAGATGCAGCGTTCTTCCTGATGACAGTCGATCCAGGAGAATCCGTCGGTACTGTAGTCTTTCTGATACAATGCCGGACGGCTCAGATAGAGGTCGTTTAAGTCCTTGATGAATCGGTGGAAGGCGTCGTGGATCGGATATGTCAGGATATCCCAGTCCTGTTCACGTTTTTCGTCCCATTCACGAAGCTGGCCCAGTTCATTTCCCATGAAGTTTAATTTCTTCCCGGGATGGGCGTACATATACATATAGAGCGCCCGTGCCTGCGGGAACTTCTCATCGTACTCGCCGTTCATTTTCTGCATAATGGAAGCTTTGCCGTGGACGACTTCATCATGAGAAAAAGGCAGTAAAAATAAGTCGCTGTAATAATACATCATGGAGAAGGTAAGCTTATGGTAATTGGCCGGACGGTACTCGGGACCTGTACGGAAATAATCCAGCGTGTCATTCATCCATCCCATATCCCACTTGTAGTCGAAGCCGAGTCCGCCTTCCGAAACCGGCTTGGTGACGCTGGGATAAGAGGTCGAGTCTTCGGCAGAAAGTATGGCGGAAGGATGCAGTTCCTTAAGCCCCTGGTTCATCTTGCGGATGAAGTCTACGGCAGTGTTATTGACGCCCCTTGCCGGATCGCCCTGCCAGTATATGATCCTGCTGATGGCATCCATGCGGATTCCGTCTATATGATACTCCGTCAGCCAGTAATTGGCGGCAGATTGAAGGAAGCTTCGGACTTCCCCGCGGGAATGCATGAAGTTACAGCTTCCCCATTCGCTGACTCCGACGTCTTGATGGGGATACTCATAGAGGGAGGTGCCGTCATAATTGGCCAGAGCGTAGCCGTCCACAGCGAAATGTACCGGCACAAAATCCAGGATGATCCCGATATCGTTCTGGTGGCAGCGGTCGATGAATCCCATCAGCTCTTCGGCGGTGCCGTAGCGGGAGGTAGGACTGAAAAATCCGGTATTCTGATATCCCCAGGACTCGTCGCAGGGATGCTCGCTGAGCGGCATGATCTCTACATAGTTGTATCCGTATTCCTTCAGGTACGGGATCAGGATATCAGCCATCTCGGTATAAGTATACCAGTCGTCAGCCTTATCGGAGGGCTTTTTGAAAGAGCCGAAATGAATCTCGTAAATATTCAGCGGCTTATCCTTGCAGGTTGTGCGCCTCTGCATCCATGCGGAATCCTGATAGGTATAGGAAGCAAGATCGCGCACATAGGACGCCGAGTTGGGGCGGAGTTCCATACCGAAGCTGTAAGGGTCGCAGTGGTCGATATAAGTGTTGTCCTGCCGGTAAATGCGGTACTTGTACATCATTCCCGGGGCGGCGTCTTTGGCATAGCACTCCCAGAAGTTGCCGTCATAGATCTTGTTCATGTTCCATTCCTGCCAGTCTGTGAATTCTCCGATCAGGGAGATCCTCTTCGCACCCGGTGCAAATGTACGGAAGGTGACGCCTTGCGTCTCCGTGTGCGCTCCGAGAAATTTGTAGGCGTCAAATATTTTTCCTGTGTAAAATCCATAAAAGTCCATAAGAGTTCCTCCAGTGTTTTATTCCCGCGGGCCAGGCAGCTATCCTTGCGTGGATATTTGCTTTTCGCGGGGTCTCTGCTCAGGCAGTAAAAATAATAGACAGTAGTTGTTTTTCTGCTTTAAAATGATTATACTGATAGAAAGAGCAGATTTCCACCGACAATATGGAAATATGGATGGATAACCGACAATTTGATAAAAATGTCGGAAAAGGCTCTGGGGAAAGAGGAACAGAGGAGGAAGGAATATGGATCTGCGGATAGAGAAAACAGAGCGGGGGATCAAGAATGCTTTTATTGAATTACGTTCAAAAAAGCCGTTGGAGAAGATAACAGTCAGAGAGTTGTGCGAACTGGCGTGCATCAATAAATCTACGTTTTATTCGCATTATAAGGATATCTATGATCTGTCGGATCATCTGGAGGCTGAGGTGGTAAGGTCGATCACGAACAGCATTTCCCATCCTGAATATATTATGGAGAAACCGGCGGAATTCACAAGGGAATTGTTTCTTGCCTATTTGTCCCAGAATTCACTGACTATGATACTGTTTTCTGGAAGCCAGCGCAATCATCTTGCGGACAGAATCGAGACGAGCATCAAGGAGCTGGTATTTCAGAAATATCCCAGGTACCGGAACGATGAGGTCTGGAATATTATCCTGAGCTATTGTATCCAGGGCGGATACCATACGTTCCAGCGGAACAGGGAAGGGGACAGGAATACGCTGATTACAGTGATCGGTGAGATTACTGAGGCGGTGCAGGAATTGTACGGAAGAAAGAAAATCTGAAATAATTTCAAAAAAGGTATTGACTAACAGAACGTTTGTTTGTAAAATATAAGGAACAAACGTTCTGATTTTTTATTAGGAGGAATTATGCGGATTCAGGAAGCCTTATCAATGTACGATAAATTGAATATTCTGACGGATGCGGCCAAGTATGATGTGGCATGTACGTCCAGCGGGACGTCCCGGAAGAGTGACGGAACCGGGATCGGGAGCTGCGAGCAGTCGGGGATCTGTCATAGTTTTTCGGCCGACGGGAGATGTATCTCTCTTCTGAAGATACTTTTTACCAATGAGTGTATTTACGACTGCAAGTATTGTGTCAACAGGAGAAGCAATGATGTGGTGAGGACATCCTTTTCTCCTGACGAGGTATGCGAATTGACGATGGAATTCTACCGGAGGAATTATATCGAAGGGCTGTTCTTAAGCTCCGGTATCTTAAAAAGCCCGAATTATACGATGGAGCTGATCTACGCGGCCCTTTACCGGCTGCGCCGGGAATATAATTTCCAAGGATATATCCATGTGAAGGCGATCCCGGGGGCGGACCCGGAGCTGATACAGAAGCTAGGGTTTCTTGCTGACAGGATGAGCGTGAATCTGGAGCTTCCGACGGCGGAGAGCCTTAAGGCCCTGGCGCCTAACAAGACGCGGAAGAATATCCTTACCCCGATGCGCCTTGTACAGAACCGGATGACGGAGAACAGGCAGGAGATCCAGCTGTATCGGAACGCGCCGCGTTTTGTTCCGGCGGGGCAGAGTACGCAGATGATCATAGGAGCGACGCCGGAGACCGATTATCAGATTATACAGGTGGCGGAGTCTTTGTACCAGAAGTTTGAATTAAAGAGAGTGTTTTATTCGGCGTTCGTACATGTCAATGATGATGCCGCGCTTCCGGCGAAGACCGGGGAGGGGCCGCCTCTTTTGCGGGAGCACCGGCTGTATCAGGCGGACTGGCTGCTGAGATATTATCATTTCCGCGCGGAAGAGCTATTGACAGAAGAGAATCCGAATTTTAACGTGCTGTTCGATCCGAAGTGCAATTGGGCGCTTAAGCATCTGGAGGAATTCCCGGTGGAGGTGAACAGGGCGGATTATAAGATACTTCTTAGGGTGCCCGGGATCGGGTATAAGTCGGCGGTTCGGATCGTGAAGGCGAGGAGGCTTGGGAGCCTGGATTTTACAGATCTTAAGAAGATCGGGGTAGTGCTTAAGAGAGCGCTGTATTTTATCACCTGCAACGGCAGGATGATGTATCCGACGAGGATGGATGAAGATTACATTACGAGGAACCTGCTCTATGCCGGGGAGAAGCTCCCAAGAGAGGTGACGGAGATGGGATATCGGCAGTTGTCTTTGTTTGAAGGAGGGAATGGTTATTGTGAAGACGGTATATGTGTGCAGTGATACGGTTACGGGGATATTCTCCGGGATCTATGATGCCTGGAAGGCAGGGAAGAGGGAAGAAGATTGCGAGATCGCACTTCGGGGACAGTTGGAGCAGCAGCTATTCTGTGATTATGTGGAAGCAGAGGAGACGGAGCATAAGGCGGCTGCGGTGGAAGCGCTGATCATGAAGCATCTGGGAGCGAAGGCATATCATGATATATATCATGCGGTGCTGTCGTCGGATCCTAAGAAGGGAGATGCGGTTCTGGGAACTATGCTGGCAGCTAAGGAGATCCCTGACAGCACAAGGATCATGGAACATCTGAGCCATCCGAAGGTGGAGAAGGTATTCGAACTATGCAGGAATGTGTTCGGGGAGACGCACAGCTATAAGGGATTTCTGCGTTTTTGCGAGCTGGAGAATGGAGTGCTGTATGCGAGGATAGAGCCGAAGAACCAGATTCTAACCTGTCTTGCCCCGCATTTTGCGGCCCGTCTGCCTGTGGAGAACTGGATGATCCATGATGTTACGCATAAGACGTTTGCGGTGCATGAGGCGGGGAAGCAGTGGGTGATCGCGTTTGGCGGGCCAGCCGACGAGGAGGTATTTAAGCGGGTGTCCGATAGGGAGAAGGAGTATGTCAGGCTGTGGAGGGGATTCTGTAAGACGATCGCGATCGAATCCCGAACGAATCCCAGGTGCCAGATGCAGCATTTGCCGCTCCGGTATCGGAGAGAGATGGCAGAATTTTGTAACAATTCACATTAAGTAACAGAATTGTTACAACGGAAATAGTCAAAAATAAATGGATATTTGTGTGATACGGTGGTATGATTGTAACGGAATTAAAGTAATATGTCCGGAGGTGAACATGGGGCATGGATCAGCCTTACATTCGTATATCCGTGCGCAGTCTTGTGGAATTTATCCTGCGGGGCGGAGACATAGACAACAGGATAGCGGGAGCGGACAAGGATGCCATGCAGATGGGCGGGAAGATTCACCGCAAGATTCAGAGACAGATGGGCGCCGGATACCGTGCGGAGGTGCCCTTGAAGCTTGAAGTGGCATGTAAGGGTTGCGTGCTGTCTGTGGAAGGGCGTGCCGACGGAGTGATCAATTGCCCGGAGGGTATCGTGATCGATGAGATAAAAGGAGTCTTCAGGGATCTGGAGTGCCTTTCAGAGCCGGTTTCAGTCCATCTGGCGCAGGCGAAATGTTATGCGTTCATCTATGCAAATGAGCATGGCCTCAAGGAGATCGGGGTGCAGATGACCTATTGCAATATGGATACGGAAGAGATCCGGCGTTTCCAGAGCGTATATTCTTATGAAGCGCTGCGGGAATGGTTTTTCGGGATCCTGGGGCAGTATGAGAAGTGGGCGAGATACCAGATTGAGTGGAAGGATAAGAGGAACGCGTCGATCAGACAGATCGTATTTCCCTTCGAATACAGAGAGGGCCAGAAGCGGCTGGCGGAATCGGTGTACCGAACGATCCTGCGCAGGAAGAAGTTATTTATACAGGCGCCTACTGGAGTCGGGAAGACTATATCGACGGTGTTTCCGGCTGTGAAGGCAGTAGGGGAGGGACTTGGCGGGAAGATATTCTATCTGACGGCGAAGACGATTACGCGGACGGTTGCCTGGCAGGCATTCGAGACGTTAAGGGAGCAATGCCTGCGTATGAAGGTCATCGTGCTGACCGCTAAGGAGAAGATCTGTTTTTGTGAGGAGACGGACTGTAATCCAGACGCCTGCCCTTATGCGAAGGGGCATTATGACAGGGTGAATGACGCGGTGTACGAGCTGATCACTTCTTCGGATGAGATGAATCGGGAGATCCTTACGGAGCAGGCGAGGAAATGGCAGGTATGCCCTCATGAGATGAGTCTGGACGTCTCTTTGTGGGTGGACGCGGTCATCTGCGACTATAATTACGTGTTTGACCCGAATGCGCATCTGCGCCGGTTCTTCGGTGAAGGGATCAAGGGTGAGTATCTGTTTCTGATCGATGAGGCGCATAATCTGGTGGAGCGCGCAAGGAAGATGTACAGCGCCGGGATATACAAGGAGGATTTCCTGAAGCTTAAGAGAATAGTCAGGCACGAGGATGTGAAGCTGGCGAAGAGGCTGGAAGAATGCAATAAGCAGCTTCTTGCCTTGAAGAGGGAGTGCGAGGGGTATCGGATTTGGGACAGCGTGTCCCATATCTATCTGAGATTATTATCCCTGATGACGGAGATGGAGAGGTATCTGGAAGAATGCCGCAAGGAAGAGATCCGTAAGGAAGTGCTGGAGCTGTATTTTTGCGTAAGGATGTTTGTCTCTATTCATGATAAGCTGGATGAGAATTATGTGATCTATTCGCAGCTCGAGGAGTCGGGAAGATTTAAACTGCAGCTTTTCTGTGTCAATCCGGCAAGATGCCTGCAGGAATTTTTGGACAAGGGGAACAGTACGGTGTTTTTCTCGGCAACGCTGCTTCCGATCCATTATTATAAGAAGCTTCTCAGTACGTCCGGTGAGGATTATGCCATCTATGCAGAGTCACCGTTTGACGCTGGGAAGCGGAAGCTTCTGATCGGCACGGACGTCAGTACGAAGTACACCCGGCGGGGGAAGGAGACGTACAGACGTTATGCACGGTATCTCATAGAGACGGCCTGTGCGAAGGCCGGGAATTATCTCGCGTTCTTCCCTTCCTATCGTTTTATGGAGGAGGTATATGAGGAATTTCTGGAGTTGATCGGGACGGGTACAGGAGAAGAGATCGAATATGTGATGCAGTCCCAGTATATGTCGGAAGAGGCAAGGGAGATATTTCTGGAGAATTTTGAGGAGGCGAGAGACAGGAGTCTGATCGGATTCTGCGTGATGGGCGGGATCTTTTCGGAGGGGATCGATCTGGTGGAGGATAAACTGATCGGCGCCGTGATCGTCGGCACAGGTCTGCCTCAGGTCTGTACGGAGAGGGAGCTCTTGAAAGCATACTTTGACGCCCAGGGCTTGCGGGGATTCGATTACGCCTATCTCTACCCGGGAATGAACAAGGTGCTTCAGTCCGCCGGGAGGGTGATCCGCACGGATGAGGACCGAGGCGTGATCCTGCTGCTGGATGAGAGATTCCTAGACGGAAGATATCAGGAGACGTTTCCGCGGGAATGGAAGGACTATGAACTCTGCACAATAAATAATGTGTCGCAGAAGACGCAGGAATTCTGGAATGGAGGATTATAATATTATGGAAGAGAAAAACAGATCTAAAGGCCCTGTGTCCGTGCTGCCGATGGCGGCGGCAGCGTTGGCCATGCTTCTTCTTATCCTGGCTATGCTGCTTACCGTTTTTTGGGCGGTCATATACGGGGATTCCAAGTACCGTTTTTATGAGAAGGAGTATGAGAAGTACAGAGTTACGGAATCTCTCGGCATGAAGCTTGAAGATGTAATGGAAGTGACGGATCATATGATGGCTTATCTGATAGGGGAAGAAGAGGAATTGTCCATTGTGACGGATGTGGACGGGCAGACGCAGGATTTTTTCAATGAGCAGGACCGGCTCCATATGGCGGATGTAAGGAATCTGTTTCTTGGAGGATTGAAGCTTAGGAATCTGTGCGCGGCGGCGGCAGTCCTTCTGATCGCAGGCCTGATCGCCGCGAAGACCGACTGGAAGCGTCTGCTTCCAAGGGCGTACTTTTGGGCTGTCGGGATATTGCTTGTGGCTGCTGCGCTGCTTGCGGCTGCTTTTTCTGTTGATTTTACCAGATGCTTCACGATCTTCCATGAGATATTTTTTACCAATGATCTTTGGATGTTTGATCCTGCAACAGATTATATGATCCGGATGCTGCCGGAGGGATTTTTCTCTGATATGGTGATCAGGATCGGCGTGACATTCATAGGGATGCTGGCTGTGCTGTGGGGGATCTTTGTGTTATGGAAAAGGAGGTTTCTGAAAAATAGGATATCTTAATCGGACAAATTGTGCTACAATGGGAAATAGAATGGAGATAAGATTCAGGTATGGAGGTTGATTTATGGGAGAGGTAAGACGAGTATATGTAGAGAAAAAGGAAGGTTTTGGCGTGCAGGCTCACGATCTGAAGCGGGAGATCAGTAATTACCTTGGTATTCAGGATGTGGAAAATGTACGGGTACTGATCCGTTATGACGTGGAGAATATCTCTGAAGAGACATTTGGGAAAGCATGTAAGGGTGTCTTTGCGGAGCCTCCGGTGGATACTCTCTATCATGAGGAGTTTCCGGTGAAGCAGGGAAGCAGAGTATTCTCGGTGGAATTCCTTCCGGGACAGTTCGATCAGCGAGCAGATTCTGCCGTACAGTGCATCCAGTTTATCAAAGAGGACGAGCAGCCGGTGATCAGGACTGCAACGACATATGTGATCGAAGGAAAAGGCGGAGCGATAACAGATGAGGAGCTTGCGGCGATCAAAGCGCATTGTATCAATCCGGTGGACTCCAGAGAGACAGGTATGGAGAAGCCGGAGACACTTGTGGAAGACTTTCCGGAACCAGAAGATGTGAAGATATTTGAAGGATTTCGAGAGATGGAGGAAGAGCAGCTAAAGGAGCTGTATGGATCTCTGTGCCTTGCAATGACATTTAAGGATTTTCAGCATATCCGTAATTATTTTGCCGCAGAAGAGAAGAGGGATCCGTCCATGACAGAGATCAGGGTACTGGATACATACTGGTCTGATCACTGCCGGCATACGACATTCTCGACAGAGCTTACGGATGTTACATTCGGGGACGGAGATTATAGAAGACCGATAGAAGAGACTTATCGGAGATATCTGGCTGACCACAGTGAGATATTTAAAGGCAGGGAAGACAAGTTTGTTTGCCTGATGGACCTGGCGCTGATGGCGATGCGTAAGCTGAAGCGGGAAGGGAAGCTTAATGACCAGGAAGAGTCTGACGAGATCAATGCATGTAGTATCGTTGTGCCTGTCAAGGTAGACGGCGCAGAGGAAGAGTGGCTTGTAAACTTCAAGAATGAAACCCATAACCACCCGACGGAGATTGAGCCGTTCGGAGGTGCGGCAACCTGTCTTGGAGGGGCAATTCGCGACCCGTTGTCAGGCCGTACCTATGTCTATCAGGCGATGCGGGTGACCGGTGCGGCAGACCCGACCGTCCCGCTCTCCCAAACGATGTCGGGCAAGCTGCCGCAGCGCAAGATCGTCACCACCGCTGCGGCTGGTTATTCCTCCTACGGCAACCAGATCGGCCTCGCCACCGGGCATGTTGCCGAGGTTTACCATCCGGGCTATGCGGCCAAGCGGATGGGGATCGGTGCGGT
>OFGA01002239.1_pt1 | contig 12132 bp, 14 predicted proteins | sample 1521471 | NCBI WGS metagenome assembly OFGA01 (sample SAMEA3504086, study PRJEB24116) | mouse gut metagenome | biome: mouse gut; feature: mouse-associated habitat; material: faeces | place: Denmark | collected 2011
GGCTGGCCCAGGAAACCGGGCTTGTGCTGAACCTGGCCTCCAGGGAGTACAGCAGGGCGGTGGAGCCCCATCTGCCCCAAAGCGTCCGGTTCGTCACCTGCACCTTCGGAGAGTGGAAGGACGGCAGGGTCGTGGAAAAGGGCGTCTTCTGCAAAATGGCCCGGGGGCAGATGGTGCGCTGGCTGGCGGAAAACCATGTGTCGGACCGGGCGGATGTCCGCGGGTTTGACCAGCTGGGCTTCCGCTTCCGGCCGGAGCTGTCATCGGAGAACCGCGACGTATTTCTCAAGGAACCGGCCTGATCCCCCGGATCCCCCTCCCAATCCACACGAAATCAACGGGGAACCGGAATTTTTTGTTGACATCCCTCCCTTTTTTATGTATAATGATTACTGCTTGTCACTCTGGCAGGCAGTGTCGTGTCAACTGCGGGGGGAATACCTGTTTCCCCGCCGTCGAGTAGAGGGCCCGCCTCGCGGTCCCTCAGCAAAAACAGACTTACTAGGAGGTGTATGCAAATGTTCCGTACCTATCAGCCCAAAAAGCGCCAGCGCTCCAAGGAGCACGGCTTCCGTAAGCGGATGCGTACCGCTAATGGCCGCAAGGTGCTCGCCCGCCGCCGCGCTAAGGGCCGCAACCGCCTGACCCATTGAGGTTCGCCGTTGGGCCGCTCCCTGCGGCCGTAGGCACGCCGCCCCCTTTGGGGCGGTCAGCGGCGGAGCTTGCTGCACCGCAGAAGAGAAAGTATTTCTGTGTGGACGCACAGAAATATTTTCATTTGATCTCAGCCGGTCCCGCCCTCGCGCGGGCCGGAGAAGGGCCCCTCCCCCATCCCATGAGCGGAAGGGCTCGATTCAGAAGGGACGGTCGTTTAGGCGCGAAGCGTTTAGATGGCCGTCCTTACGGGTAAATGGCCTATGAAAAAAGCTGTCACTATTAAAGAAAACCGGATCTTCCGCAGGATATACAGCAAGGGGAAGTCCGCCGTGACCCCCTTCCTGGTCCTCTACTGCCGCCCCAACGGGCTGGGACGCAACCGCTTAGGCGTCACCGTCAGCACCAAGCTGGGGGGCGCCGTGGTGCGCAACCGGGCCAGAAGACGGCTGCGGGAGGTCTTCCGGCTGGCTCAGCCGGACCTTAAGCCGGGTCACGACATCGTCCTGGTGGCCCGGGGACGGGCCGTCAACGGCCCCTACCAGAAGCTCACCGCCGCCTTCTATAAGGGCTGCGGACAGCTGGGGCTCCTGAAAAAGGAGGACAAGCCGTGATCCGGCGGCTTTTGCTGGGCGCTATCCGTTTCTATCAGAGGCAGATCTCGCCGGGGCTGCCGCCCCGGTGCCGCTTTATCCCTACCTGCTCCCAATACGCCCTGGAGGCCATCGAGAAATATGGCCCGGCCAAAGGGGGCTGGCTGGCTTTGAAGCGGTTCCTGCGGTGCCATCCCTTTCACAAGGGAGACTTCTATGACCCTGTGCCGTAGGCGCTCCGTAGGAGCGCCGGGGACGGCCGTTCTGCTGCCGAATGCGGCGGGATGACAGTCCCTTTCTGTTCCTGAAACCCCAATGTACGTGGAGGAAATACCGTCAATGGGCAAACTCATTACCTTACCCTTTGCCGCCCTGCTGCGCTGGATGTATTCCATCACCGGGTCCTACGGTGTGGCCATCATCCTCTTCAGTCTGATCCTGAAGCTGATACTCCTTCCCTTCCAGATGAAGTCCAAGCGCAGCATGGTCCGTATGGGACGCCTGTCCGGCAAGCAGGCGGAGCTGCAGAAGCAGTACGCCAAAAATCAGCAGAAATACCAGGAGGAGCTGGCAAAGCTCTATCAGGAGGAGGGCGTCAACCCCATGAGCGGGTGCCTGTGGTCCTTCCTGCCCCTGTTCCTCCTGCTGCCCCTGTACCAGATCGTCTACCGGCCTATCACCCACTTTATGGGACTCAGCGAGGAGACCATGGGCGTGGTGCGGGAGGCCGCCATCGCCCTGGGCTTCGACCCCAGCGCGGGCAACGCCGCCTATGAGCAGGTGGCCCTGACCGAGTTCATCTCCAGAGAGTGGGACAGCATGAAAAATACGGCGGAAGGGCTCGTCAACGTCGATTTCAACTTCCTGGGGATCGACCTGAGCGCCCTCCCCACCAGCGCCCTCTCCGGGTTCAGATGGGAATGGGGGATCATCGGTCTGCTGCTGATCCCCTTCCTGGCCGCCGGTATCCAGTTTTTGTTTACCTTCGTGATGAACAAGACCAACGGGCAGGCCCAGGCCCAGCAGGGCAGCATGAAGGTCCTCAACCTGATGATGCCCCTGTTCTCCCTGTGGTGGTGCTTTTCCATGCCTGCCGCCATGGGCGTTTACTGGTTCTTCAACAGCTTCTTCTCCATGATCCAGGAGGGTCTGATGGGGAAGTTCTACACCAAAAAGCTGGATGAGGAGGAGGCCGAGCGGGCCGCCAAGCGGGATGCCGCCCGGCAGCTGCGCATGGAGGAGGCCAAGAAACGGGCCGCCGAACAGCGGGAGCTGGAACCTAAGAAACCCAAGAAGCAGCCTCAGAAGCCTGCGGAAAAGAAGGTCAGCACCACCGAGGCCGGACGGGTGGGCGAGCGGCCCTACGCCAGGGGCCGCAGCTACCGGGAAGACCGGTATGACGATAAAGAATGAGGATGAAGGATATGATAACGAAGTTTATTGACGTCACCGGCAAGACCGAGGACGAGGCCGTCGCCAACGCCCTGGCCCAGCTGGGACTGGATCGGGACGACGTGTCCGTGGAGATCCTGGAGCGGGCCAAGAAGGGCTTTTTGGGCATCGGCGCCAGTCCCGCCAAGGTGCGCGTCACCTATGAGGCGGCGGAGGAGCCGAAACCCGCGCCCGCGCCTGTCAGACCGGCGGAGGTACGGAAGCCCGTCCCGCCCCGCGCGCCGGAGAGATCAACAGAAAAGCCCGCGCCTGTGGAAAAGGCAGTCCCCGCCGCCGCGGTCCAGGAGGAGCGGAAGCTGGAGAGAAGCGAGAAGAAGCTTCCCAAGCCCAGAAGCGGACGGAAGCCCGCGCCTCAGCAGCAGCCGGTCGTGGAGGAAGCCGCGCCGGTCGCCGCGCCGGTGGATCTGGGCGAGCCCTGCGATGATGAAAAGGCACGGCAGATCATCACGTTCCTGGAGGGACTGCTGGAGCATATGGGCAGCACCGCCCGGGCGAAGGTCTATCTGGACCCCGAGGGACGCTACAAGGTCATTCTGGAAGGCGAGAAGCTGGGGGCGCTTATCGGACGCCGGGGCGAGACCCTGGACGCCATCCAGCAGCTGACCAATTACTCCGTCAACAAGAGCGGCGAGAAGCGGGTCCGGGTCCATGTGGACGCGGAGAACTACCGGCTCAAGCGGGAGGAGAGCCTCCAGCGGCTGGCCCGGAAGGAGGCCGCCCGGGCAATCAAGTACCGGCGGAATGTGACGCTGGAGCCTATGAACGCTTACGAGCGGCACGTTATCCATACCGCGCTGCAGGATGTGGCGGGTGTGACTACTTACTCTATGGGCACCGATCCCAACCGGCGGGTCATCGTGGCTTTCGATAAGACGAAGTAAGCCTGTTGGAAGAAGGATGTGGAAAAAGGGCACGGAACTTGGTTCCGTGCCCTTTTTATTATGTTTTATGGACGAAATGGTCATGCCTTGAGGACGTGGGCCTTGCGGAGGGGCTGTTTGAGGATAAAGTAGAGAAGGCTGGCGCAGATGACCGCGATCACGCCGTTGGTCAGAGTCACGGGCAGCTTGGTGGCCAGGGTCTCCGCGATGGTGACTTCCCAGGTGAAGCCGCGAAGGAGGATGCCCTCCAGTATGTTCTTTGTGAGATACAGCACGCAATAGGTCAGCGCGCCCAGAATGCCGGCGAACCAGACGCGGACGTTCTCGCGGCCCAGCTTGACTTTGTGCATCACCAGTCCGGCAACGAAGGCCATCAGGAATTTATTGATGAAGGTGATCCAAAACTGGCTCGCCCAGGCGGGGTCCAGCAGGTCTACCAGGGCGTTGCCCACGCCTGCGGCCAGACCGCCGGTCAGCGGACCAAACAGGAACGCCGCCAGGATGCACATCGTATTGCCCAGGGACAGCGCCGTCTTGCCCAGAGGGCTGGGGATCGGGATACTGGCGAATTTGGTCAGTACGAAGACCATGGCTGCCAGGATGCCGGTCAGCGCAATGGCGCGCACGTCGAATTGTTTCTTTTGCTCCATAATGTTTCCTCCTTCGGCCCCTTGACGGGGAGCGGTGATACTGCTATTATACTTCTATCTGGTTCTATTGAAACTGCCAGAATAGAAATTTTTTATGGGGTCAGTTGGGAGGGACGATCATGCTGGAATTGACGGTCTGTCTGGACGCGGAGGCGGAGGTGCCGCTGTATCAGCAGCTCTATGAGCATTTGGCGGGGCAGATCCGGTGCGGGATGCTGAAAAAAGGCGACCGGCTGCCGGGGAAACGGAATCTGGCCGGACAGCTGGCGGTGGCGGTGAACACGGTGGACACCGCCTATCAGATGCTGGTGGCGGAGGGGTATCTGGAGGCGCGGGAGCGGAGCGGGTTTTTCGTGTTGGAATATGCCGGGGCTCCGGTTTGGGAGGGGCTGGCGGCGGAACAGGCGGAGGCGGAGAAGGAGGCTCCCCCCTCCCCCGCTCCCAGGTTCGATCTTTCCACGGGGGCGGTGGACACGGCGCTGTTTCCGTTCAGGACTTGGGGAAGATTACAGAAGGAACTGCTGTATAACGGGGAGGAACTGCTGCGGCATGGGCACAGGCAGGGGGATATGGAGCTGCGGCGGGAATTGGCGGAATATTTGCGGTCTTACCGGGGCGTGGTCTGCACGCCGGGGCAGATCGTGGTGGGAGCCGGGGTGGAGTATCTGCTGGGGCTGCTGGCCCAATTGCTGCGGGGCAGCGCGGCAGCGGTGGAAAACCCGGGGTACGACCGGCCCAGGACGATTTTGGAGAACAACGGAATATCCTGCCGGTGTGTGGATATCGACGGCGGAGGATTGAGCCCGGCGGGGCTGGAGGAGAGTGGGGCGAATCTGTGCTATGTGACCCCCAGCCACCACTTCCCTACCGGGGTCACCATGCCCGCGGGAAGAAGGGCGCAGCTGCTGCGCTGGGCCGGGGAGAAGCCGGGGCGGTTTATTCTGGAGGACGATTACGACGCGGAGTTCCGGTTCGATGTCAGGCCCCTGCCCAGCCTGCAGGGGATGGCAGGGGGCGCGGGTCGGGTGGTTTACCTGTGTACGTTTTCCAAGAGCTTGGCGCCCAGCATCCGGATCGCCTGCATGGTATTGCCGGGAGAATTGCTGGAGCGGTATCGGGAGGCCTTCGGGACGTATTCCAATACGGTGAGCCGGTTCGAGCAGCAGACGCTGCGGAGGTTTTTGGAGGGGGGGTATTTTACGCGGCATCTGGCGCGGATGCGCAGTGCTTACAAAGGACGGATGGAAGGGCTGGCGGCGGCGCTGGAGGAGGAATTTGGACGGGAGAACATCCGGCTGGCGGGGCGGCATACGGGACTCCATCTGCTGCTGACCCTGCCCGGGGGGCCGGGGGAAAGGGAGATGGCGGCTTCCGCGCTGAGAGAGGGGGTCAGGGTGCGGGGGCTCAGTGAGTACTACATGGAGCGGCGGGAGAGGTGTCCGGAGAATTGTGTGATCCTGGGATATGCGGGACTGAGGGACGAGGATATCCCGGAGTTGGCGGGGGCGCTGAAAAGAGCGTGGGTGAAAGAATGAAGGGGTTCAGAGTGGAGATTTTTTGTGCCCTGTGCGAAAAAATACTACTCGGCCTTTGACGGCCTGGATAGGCGGAACGGAGGTAGAACGAGGATTGTTTTCAGCGGAGAGATGTGCTATATTTGAAAGAAACTCGCAAAAGCACTCAATACTTCAGGAAAGCAAAAACGACGAGAAGGAGACCTCTATGCAGATTGCAAAAGCATATTTGGAAACGCTGTATCAACGAAGGCCGGAACTGTTCCCCAGTGGGCTAAATCCATCACCGCTGACGGAACACGACATTCAACAGTTGGAAAACCGGGTCGGCTACCCGTTTCCCAGGCAGTATCAGAGCTATTTACAGGCATATCAGGTGCCGCGTATCAGCACCAGCGTCCGCTTCTGCACTTCACATGTCTACATCCGCTCCAAAGAAAAGGACACCTTCGTGCCAGAGGTAAAACCGGAAAACATAGTAGAAGTCGATTTTGACTGGGGCGGCGAGGGCGGTTTCAGTCGAGAGGAATATTGGGAACGCCGGGCGCCCGGGGAAGAACCTTATGAGATGATGGATCAGTTCTTGAAAGCGGGGTATATTCTGATTGGGGAATACGACGGAGAGGGTTATTTCGTGTTCTATGACCTCGTAACCGCAGCCGTCCTGCATATTCATAACGAAGAAATCTGGGAAGAAGCTCCCCTGGATATGGTAGATGATTCCTCCTTAGTCCGTCCATTTATGGAGAAACACGCCAGCCAGCTCTGTCCGGATTTTGACACCTTCCTGCGCTTGGTATGTACTGGGGAAATCTATCACGATGGCGATATGATATTTGTAGAGTTGTCTCCGGCCTAAATTGGCCAAAGGCGCGCACAACTCAAGAGGGGGGACACGCTATCCCGCCGCCCTGTCTGTTATCGCTCCATATCCTGCGCCCTGCGGGGTTGTGGGGAAAAGTAGGGGCGCAAGCCCGTTACCCTTGCGCCGCGCCTCCGTTCCGGCTCCCGTCTGCGCCGCCCTTGTGTGCTGGATGGGCGGTTTTGGCGGCGGTTGCAACGAAAAACGCCCCTACCGAAGTAGGAGCGTCAGGTTTGCGTATTCAAATTTTTCTGAAGATGTCCAATGTGTCTGAAGTGCCTACGGCTATGTAATTTCCGCATTTGCTGAATCCAAATGCCTTTATTTCATAGTCCTCAAAGATAATGGTACATTTCTCTGGATTTAGAGTATAAAGCGTATATTGAGGCATAAATATGATTTTCACCATCGGCCAAAAGGGAGCTGCCGGAACCAATGTGTTTCCGTCTTTGGAAAATCGCCGCAAACCGCCGCCGCCATCCCCAGCGATTGGCACAATTTCATCCCCCAATTCTTCAGCGAGGGCAATCAAATCATCTTCATCATAATTTTCAGTACAATATGTTTTATTCCCTGTTTTGCAATCTATAATGCTCTGCCTTTGGCTCGATACGACAACTAATTTCTCTGTGTGTACGTTTGAAAAGCCTAAATACGTTAAACCACCAACGGCATAAGTAGTTTTCTCCCATCCGTTAGGAATGCCGATCGGAATACGATGGATGATGTCCTGCATCCTTTTTCTATGCGCAATCTCATTTTCATCCATAACACACCCTCCATTACATATTTTTGTCCGGTGCTATAATCAGCCCATCAGAATGAATAAAATCCCTCTCTCAAAATGATTGCCAAAAAATAAAGTGCGACAAAAGCGCAGAAACCACCCAAAAGCAAAGGGATAAGTGCCAAAAATTTGAATCGCGCCTTTTTCCAGATTTCCCACGCCGCTTTCAGCAAAACAACTGCTATCGCCGCCGCCCCCAATATCACAATAAAAATGGAAAAATAAGCTAACCCCACGGTTCCCACCTGCTTTCAACGCTCATCCAATGCAACTGAAATTGTTTCGTTCCCTCCGGCCCCATCAGAAACCGATAATATCACTATATCTCCATCCCAAACAAGCGAGTATTCGCCAGCACAGATTGGTCTATGTCCATCATCGGTGATAATGCGTTCTTTTGGATAAATCAGAAATGGATTGACCCGCTCATATAAAACAACTTGCCCGGAAATCAAACTGACATTTTCCATAATAACGATGGTATGCGTGTTGTCTGGTGAAGTGAAGCTATGGTATTCCTCCGCCCCATTAAGAAGGACACAAAGAAAATTCCAGCATAACAATACAAGGGCCGCACCACCAGCAATCATCGCAAGTATAACTTTATTTTTCAGTGCTTTTTCGGTTTCTCGATAATGCAGAAACGCAAGTGTTATTCCACAAACCGCCGCAATGCAGTTTAGTATGCTCTGTATACGAAATGCCGTCCCCGTAGTGCCGATCAGCAGATCATAGTCCATCATCCAAATAATGATTACGATGCAAGGGAAAGAAAGCCACAAGGCAAGGTATAAGTACAAGAATTTTCGCAATTTCATTTTCGCTTATCTCCACAACAGCCTTTGGGGGCTTCTGTGGTGTATTGTAGCATAGAGGATAATATTTTTCCACTGGTTTTCTGCCGGTCATGGGGTATCCATGAGAAACGGGTGTCCGTTGTGGAAAAGCGCCGTCTTGCAGTCATAACTGAAGGAAGCCGCGAATATGCTGGGACAAGCAACCAACGATAAGGAGGCCGGCATAGTTATGACGATCCGGAGAAGACCCAGACCCCAGTGGAGGCGGCGCGCGGCCGCTCTTGCGGCGTCTGCGGCAGTGATCTATGTAGTGGCTGCTACGGCGGCAAGCACCGACTTTTCCTCCGCCTGGACGGCCCTGGGGGAACAAAACGGATTGGCCCTGGGCATCCTCCGGGGCCAGCTGGAGGGAATGTGGAGCGGCGGGGTCCTCCCTGCCGGCGCGGCCCTGGCCATCGGGCAGAGCCCGGTGCTCCTCTCGGGACGGGACGCGGTGCTGGAGCTGCGGCGGACCGAGGAGGAGGACGACACCGCGCCCCCCGGCGTCCGGAAGCCGGAGGTCCAGGAGAAAGAGGAAACTGGGCCGGAAGAGCCCAGCGCGCCCATTTCTGAGGAACCGGGGGAGGCGGAGACGCCCCTGATCTTCGCCGACAACGGGGTGCAGGCCAGGACGCTGATGCCCTCCTCTCCCGAGGGGTACGTGGTGACGGGGGACGTGTATATCAACAACCGCTCGGACAAGAGCTTTGACGAGGGGATCTTTGACGGGTCCTTTGCGGCCCGGCTGTCGGAGGAGGAGGGGCCCAAGGTGCTCATCGTCCATACCCACGGCAGCGAGGCATACACCATGCCCCCGGGGCAGGAGTACGAGGCCACCAGCGAGAGCCGGACCACGGATTGCGGCTTCAACGTGGTGCGGGTGGGGGACGAGATCGCCGCCGTGCTGGAGGAGGCGGGGATCGAGGTGCTCCATGACGCGGCGCTCCACGATTATCCGGAGTACAGCGGGGCCTATGGCCGCTCCCTGACGGCGGCGGAAAAGGCGATGGAGGAGCATCCCTCCATCTCCCTGGTGCTGGATATCCACCGGGACGCCATCTCCGACGGGAACGGCGGCATGTACAAGGTGGTCAGCGACGTGGCGGGGCAGAACGCCGCCCAGCTCTCCTTTGTGGTGGGCACCGACGGCGGCGGACTGGAGCACCCCCTCTGGCAGGAGAACCTGAAGCTTGCCGCCGCGATTACCCAGTGTCTGGCGGAGGACTACCCCACCCTCATGCGGCCCATCACCGTGCGCAACTCCCGCTACAACCAACACCTCACCACCGGCACCCTCCTGGTGGAGGTGGGGGCCGCGGGCAACAGCCTGGACGAGGCCCTGCTCTCCGCCCGGCTCCTGGGGAACGCCCTGGCGGAGGTGATCTTACGGCCCGGAGACGCGGCCTGAAGCAAGAGACGGACATCCGGCGGGGTGTCCGTCTTTTCTGAGAGGAGTTCCATAGACCGGGCAAATGAACGGCGGGGCATCTATCAGGCATCCCACTTTGACACCGCCCACTCCTCCATGATACACTAAATTTCAACGGAGCCAGCCGTCCAGGCTGGCTCAAATTTGATGGAAAAGAGAAGAACTATATGGCTACGCTGAATCTACCCGCTGATTTCGAGACCTACGCCGAGGCCCGCAAGGCGGGCTTCATGCGCATGAAGGAGCTCAAGGACAACGGCGCCCGGGTCATTGGCGTCTTCTGCTCCTTCGTCCCCCAGGAGCTGATCCTGGCCGCCGGGGCGGTGAGCGTGGGCCTCTGCGCCAGCAGTGAGGAGCCCATCCGCGCCGCCGAGGCCGACCTGCCCCGGAACCTCTGCCCCCTCATCAAGGCCAGCTACGGCTTCGCCCTCACGGACACCTGCCCCTATTTCTACTTCTCCGACCTGGTGGTGGGCGAGACCACCTGCGACGGCAAGAAGAAGATGTTCGAGCTCATGAACGACATCAAGGAGACCTACGTCCTCCAGCTCCCCTCCGCCCGGGACGAGAACGCCCTGGACGCCTGGGAGAAGGAGATCATCCGCTTCTGGAAGAAGCTGGAGGACTTCTACGGCATCACCATCACCGAGGAGGACGTGAAGAAGGCCATCGAGCTGAAAAACCACGAGCGGGACGTGATGCTCCGCTTCCTGGAGCTGGGCAAGCTGGACCCTGCCCCCCTCTCCGGCTACGAGATGGGCACCCGGCAGGATGCCCTGGGCTTCAATCCCGACATGGCGGCCCGCTGTGCCATCATCGAAAAGCGGACCGAGGAGGTCCTCAAAGACTGGGAGGCCAACAAGAAGGGCAAACCCTCTGACCGCCCCCGCATCCTCGTCACCGGCTGTCCCAACGCCGGCGTCCGAGAGAAGATCATCAAGGCTGTGGAGGAGCTGGGGGCCGACGTGGTGGCCTTCGACTGCTGCAGCGGCACCCGGGAGAAGATCGAGAAGGTGGACACCACCCTCCCCGTCACCCGGGCCCTGGCGAAGAAGTACCTCAACATCAACTGCTCCGTCATGAGCCCCAACGACGCCCGCCTGGACTACATCTCCGGCATGATCGACGACTACCATGTGGACGGGGTGCTGGAGATCATATTGCAGGCCTGCCACACCTACGCCATTGAGGCCACGAAGGTCCGCCGCCTGGTCCAGGCCAAGGGCCTGCCCTACCTGAACATCGAGACCGACTACTCCCAGAACGACCGGGGCCAGATCAACACCCGCCTGGGGGCCTTCCTGGAGACCATCAACAAATGAGCGCGTATTACATCGGCATCGACATTGGCTCCACCGCCGCCAAGACCGTGGTCCTCTCCGGTGACGCGGTGGCGGAGGCTTTCACCCTCCCCACCGGCTGGAGCGGCAAGGAGACCGCCGGGACCATCCGCCGGACCCTGGAGGAGAAGGGGTATCTCACCGGCGATCACCGCTGTACTGCCACCGGCTATGGCCGCGTCTGCGTGGACTGGGCGGACCGGGTGGTCACGGAGATCACCTGCCACGGCAAGGGGGGCTGGGCCCTCTTTGGGCGGGACTGCACCATCATCGACGTGGGCGGGCAGGACACCAAGGTCATCACCGTTGCGGGCGCTCAGGTGAAGGACTTTCTCATGAACGACAAGTGCGCCGCGGGCACCGGGAAGTTCATCGAGGTCATGGCCTCCCGCCTGGGGGTGTCCCTGGCGGAGTTCTACGCCCTGGCGGAGCAGGGGGCACCCCTGGCCATCAGCGCCATGTGCACCGTCTTCGCCGAGAGCGAAGTCATCAGCCACATTGGCGCGGGGGAGCGCCGGGAGGACATCGCCGCGGGCATCGTCCACTCCGTGGCGGGCCGGGTGGCCCGGCTCTGCGAGCGCCACGGCATCACCGGCGATGTGGCCCTCACCGGAGGGCTCTGCGACAGCCGGTATTTCATCGCCACCCTCTCCGGGGAGCTGGGACGGCCTGTGGCCTCCCACCCCTTCGCCCGCTACGCCGGAGCCCTGGGCGCGGCCCTCGCCGCCGCAGGGAAGGACTTCGCCGGGGTGCGGGAGTTCTCGCTGTAAAACCATAAGATCAGGGCAGAGCGCCGGTCTTCCGGCACTCTGCCCTGATCCTTTAAAGGCTTCTTCACTCCCGCTCGATATACGCCATCCCCAGGGCCCCGGGCCCGATATGGGTCCCGATGGTGGGCCCCACGGAGCTGTAGTGGAGCCGGAGGGGCAGTTTCCCCTGCTCCCGCAGGGCGGGGAGGAGCAGCTCCTCCCGCTCCTTGTCGTCGGTGTAGAGGAAGTAGGAGGGATAGGCGTCGTCCACCGGGTACTGGAGCAGGAACTTCTGGAGCTGTTTCACCGCGGCGGAGGTGCCGAAGGCCTTGGCGGCGATGGACACCGCCCCGTCCCGGACGGTGATGACGGGCTTGAGCTTCGT
>OFGA01002250.1_pt1 | contig 12086 bp, 7 predicted proteins | sample 1521471 | NCBI WGS metagenome assembly OFGA01 (sample SAMEA3504086, study PRJEB24116) | mouse gut metagenome | biome: mouse gut; feature: mouse-associated habitat; material: faeces | place: Denmark | collected 2011
GTTGCCGCCCAACAACTGGACCAACCCAAAAAGCAGTAGCACCAAACCCACCCCGAACACTGTATATAACCCGAAATAACAGATACACACTTTTTGCAGCAGCACCAAGGCCAATTTTCCCAGAACAAAACCGAGCGCCAAGCCGAGAGCCAACTGCAAACCGAACATTTTGAGCAAAGCGGCGGCGTCAAAAGACGAATTTTGCAAAAAAGCCAACCGCCTCGGCCTTCAGATCGAGGTTCATGCCATCGGTGACGAAGCCTTCCGTCAGGCCACAACAGCGATGAAGGCTGCGCTGGACGATTACCCCAGAAAAGATCACCGCCATACCATCATCCACGCCTGTCTGCCCACAGACGAAGGGCTGGCTATTTGCCGGGATTACCACATCCATTTGGCGGTTCAAAGTGCCTTTATCAATTGGCCCCAGGAGCCGGACGAGTATCTGGAACAGATCCTGGGCACGGCTCGCAGCCAGTGCCTCAACCCCCTGCGCCGGATGCAGGACATGGGGCTGGTGCTCAGTGCCGGATCTGATGCCTCCTGTACCGACCCAGACCCTATCCAGTGGATTTACAAAGCGTGCAATCACAGTGTGCCGGAGCAGTCCCTGACCGTCTATGAAGCCCTCCGGATGTGCACCTACAACGGGTACTGCCAGAGCTTCGATGAGAAGGAGCGGGGCAGCCTGGAGATCGGAAAGGCGGCGGATATGGTTGTACTGTCGGAAAGTCCCTATGCGTTACCGGTGGATCAGCTGGATCGGCTGAAGGTAGAGCAGCTGCTCCTGGCTGGGCAGCCCTATCAAAAACTGAACGGCGGAGCGGTGAAGCACATTCTGCGGGGCATGAGGACAAAATCAGTCTAAAAGCGGTGTAGTAGTGCCGATGAAGTGTTGGAGTACATCATTGCCAAGGTAATAGATGTAACCAGCCGCGTCATTTGAGGATCTCTATATCGTGTTTTACGAAAACCGGTATGCCAAATCTCTGACTCGGTTGTGCCGTTGCTCTTTCCGAAAATAGTAGTTTTGTAGTGGTAAGCCATGTTGAAAGCTACATTTTGTCCTTGCTTTAGGGCAGAATGTAGCTTTCCTATTATAAACCCTCCATGATATACTAAAGTCCAGTATTGTCATGGAGGGTTTGCTATGTCTCAAAAAATAACAAAGAGCCCACAAGCAAGGAAATATATCCTAATCGAAAATCAGCGGCTCCGAGTTGCGGCCTACTGCCGGGTCAGCACCCGCCATGAGGAACAGTGCCACAGTCTGGAGGCACAAATCGCCTACTACACAGATTACATCAAACGCAACCCAAACTGGAAGTTTGTTGCAGTGTATTCGGATATTGCATCCGGCATCCGTGCAGCAAACCGCCCTGGTTACCGGCAGCTCATGAGAGACTGTGACCAAGGAAAAGTAGATTTGATTTTGGTGAAGTCTCTTAGCCGTTTTGGCCGGGATGCACTGGAAACGATCCGGCAGGTCAGAAAGCTCAAAAGAATGGACATTGAGATTTACATTGAAATAGGAGGATTGAACACTTTGAATATCAGCGACAGTATGATCGATCAGCTCGCAGCTCTTGACCAGGCCGAGAGCCAGTTCCGCAGTGAGAACATCAAGTTTGGTATCCGCCACCGCATGAAAAGCGGAAAAACCGTGTTGAATCATACGCAGTTCTTGGGCTATACCAAAGGGCCAGACGGCGTTCTTCAAGTTGTGCCGGAGGAGGCCGAGGTTGTTCGCAAAATCTTTGAGCTCTACGTTCAGGGCAACGGGGTACGTAAAATCAAACGGTATCTGGAGGAGCATGGGATCAAAACGGTAACAGGCAAATCAGAGTGGAGTACCTCGACGATTGACCGAATGTTGAGTAATGAAAAGTACATTGGCGAGGTGCGGATGCAGAAGACTTTCACTGCCGATTTCTTGACCGGCAGGCGGGAAAAGAACATAGGGCAGTTAGACTCATATCTGGTAGAGAATGCCCACGAACCAATCATCGGCAGGGAGATATTTGAACTGGTACAACGGATGAAGAGAAACATCAAAAGCAAGCAAATGAGTTGATGATTTTGGAAAGTTGGGTGTTTGACCATTCTATTGGGGCAACGCCTGCACCTGGATTATCCGCAACAACAAGAAACGATTTGGGATATTTGCCGCACGCGCTTGTAGAAGCGAGTCGAATGCGCTATAATATGGAAAACAGCCGATGTGGGGTGGACACCATATGGGACAGATATACTTCAGAGAACTGGGAAACGAGCTGAAAAACCATGGGATACAATGGGATGTACCATCCTGCTGTGATCAAAGCATCAGCAATTACTCTATGCTGCGGGTGCAAATGCGCGGCAGAATTTTGGCCAACTCCCAGGGCGTGTGGATCGAGGGAACAGAGCATGATGAGAAATGCCACGATCTTCTGAAACTGGCCAGAAAAGAAAACTATTCCCTTGTTCTGTTTCCGGAATACTGTATTTCCGACACCCTTCTCAAGAGGCTTGCTGAAAACCAACAGCTGTGGCCTGAAAACAAAAAGCTCTGGGTGCTTCCGTGTCAGGGCATCCAAAATGAGAAATTCACCCGCTTGTGCAACGAGTGTGGCGACCTGCCCAATGTTTTTCTGCTGGATACAGCTTTACAGGAGCGATACGTCACGAAAAACAAATTTGTCACTTCGGTATTTTATTGCTTCCGTGCCTATCGGGATGAGCAGCCGGTTTTGTGTCTGGTTCCTCAGCTGAAGACCCAGCCCATGGGCGACAGGGAATATCTTTGTGAGACAGCCGGCATGACTACTGGTAACATCATTTTTACCCTGAACAATCGTCTGCTCACTCTGCTTTGCGCCGATTCCATGAACAATGAGCTGACCTGGCAGTTAATCCAGGAGCAAGGTTTGACGGAGCAAGGGCCTGTTATCTTACATCCTCAGCTGAATCCCGCGCCAAAGGATCCTGTGTTTTCCAGAATCCGGAGGGAACTATTCGAACACGGCCAGCCAGGCATCTATCTCACTTGCAACTGGGCGGAGGACACTGTGGTTTATGCTCCGCCGCTGGAGCAGGAAAAGATACGCATCCGGGAGTCATGGTCCTGCATTTATCACAAACATACCGATGATATTGAGCAGAAATGGAAGGACAAAAGGGAGCTCCGGCAGGAAAATGAGCGACACGGGCTGTTTGGCGCACTGATGAAGGTGCAGCGTACCGAGGTGTGGTTCAGCCCCTGCTATGAACAGGTTCTAGAACTGCATATGCCAAACCTCGCGTCACGCTCCTTCGCAAAAATGCTGCCCCCAGACATATACGCCAAGCAGCAGTTCATCTATGGCGAGCAGGAAGAAGGGTGGCAGGCGGTCGATCAGCTTTTAACATCGCTTCAGGAGCGGATTGATGAGGTCTGTTCAGAAGATGACAGCCTTTTGCGCTACAGCAGAGAAGTGCCAGATGCGTTTCGCTTCCCGCTGGATGCGCGGCGGAAGTATGATGTAGATCAGTTTTTTGCGCTGGCCCTTGCCGGTGTCCCCCATAACGTCCTTGAAATTGGATCGGATGAGCAGCTTGTGGCGTGGACACAGCTACTGAACGAGACTGAACTGGACACCGCTGCAGAAGCTCTGGCCAGCCTGTGGGGATTAATCAATGTCTTGTTGGAAAACGGATCCAAGGCCCTTCCACCCCAGTGTTGGTCGATGAAAGAGCGTCCAGAATTTTGCTACCGGGCGGGCGAAAAGAGAAAGCCCAGCATCAACTTCAAAGCCAATAACCTGGAGGTAATCGTTGCGTTCGCGTCAGAAGCAAGAAACGCGCAAAAGCATCTAAAGTTTTTACAGAGAACCGAATGCACTGACGACGAAGATCTGACTCGTCAGTATGTTCGCGTTTTTTACGACGACCCGCCGACAGGATCCGTGAGATGTCTGCCCAAGCTGACAACCGATATTACGCAGGGCAGCGCTGTGCATAAAGAGGGGGATATCACAAATGGAGGAATGGAACCAGATTGTTGAGAAGATATGCTCAGCCGGTCTCAGGCCACTTTCTTCTGAGATTAAGCTGTCGCAAGACATCCCGTATCTCTGGGCCGATTACGTATATGCACCATCTGGGCAGCGCTTCGCGAAATACCTGTTCACCTATATCACCGCAGAACAGTGGCGGCGGTGGCCGCAATGGGATGACGACTTTGTCAGGGAGGTCATTGAGCCCGTCTACTTCCAGCAGATTGACGACACCAGTTGGAATATCTATTGGATCAGCGTGATGCCGGAACACCAGCTTCATGAGATGGATATTCAGCAGCGGATCACCTTCTCCAGCAACACCGAGTACACGCGCAATCTCATCGTGCCAATGGAGCATTTGTCCGATGCGATCCCTGTAGGCCACATCAAGGCGAGAGATGGGGGCGAGGAGCTGCGGGATCCGGCGGATGACTGGCTTCAACAGCTGGAACCTGAGGCGCTTGAGTTCTGCCTGCGGGAGTTTTCTCAAAAGGCATTCGACAGCTACCTGGGCGGAGAGATGCGGCAACGGGATACACCAAGAAAACCGCCCGATACTGCGCCGGGGAGACAGCTGAACGCACTGGAATCCATCCGGATTCCTCAAGAATTCCGGCCGCATTACTATCCAAAGGAATGGATCATTCCATTCCGCGCCGTCAACCTGTTGTATGGATCCAACGGAAGCGGCAAAACCTCCCTGCTCTCTGCCATTGAGCTTGCCATGACTGGCGAGGTACGGGGACTTTCCCCCGGGGCTGGCGGCAGCTACCCAACGCCAGCAGACGTCATACTGACCATTGCCACAGACGCCGGAAACAATATGGTACGGCCTCCTCGGGAGGCAAAGGAAAAAAAGCTACTGGAACAGCAATGGTATCGGGACCGAAGCACAAAACGGATTGCACCCCAACTGAAAAATCTGTTTCATCAGTTCAATTACCTGTCTGTGGAGGAGACCTTCCTATTCACCAACCAGCAACCCAATTTGTCCAACATCTTCTCCAAAATTCTCTTTGGGCCAGAAACCAGCGATATGTGGCGCAATCATGAGCGTTACCTTGATGAATGCGGCAAAACCCTGACAAATCTGGATTCTTTCCTGGCGCAGCTGACAAGATTGGACAGGGAGTTACCCAGCGTTTCCCCCGCAAATGAAACTGCGTTTCGTGCATATATCACCACATCTGGGCTGAAGCTCAATCCAAACGGAACACCAAATGACATTCTCTTTCATGTGGAGACGGTTCTGGCAGAATACGATAAGGTGAAAGAACTGGCGCCGATTCCATCACAGGAGGCACTGCGGCAGGAGTATGAACTGCGGTGCGCACAGCGCGCAGAGCTGGAAGACCAGATCCGTACTCACAAAGGGACATTGCAGGAGCTTGACGCAGCAGTTCAGCAGCTGAAGAACGATGTAGAGTCTTTACAGACGAACAGCGACAGGGAGAACGCAGCACTTTGCGTATTTCGTGCAGCAGAGCCCCTGTGTAAGCAGTTCTTATTCTACAACTCGAACCTGGACGCTGTGGAGTATTATCAAAAGCTCGATGCAGAGGCAAAACAACGTGCGTCACAGTTAAAACTGCTCCTTGGCCTGTCGGATCAACACAGTGTAACCCTCCAAGCGTCTCCAACACGCTCTCTGGAAGACATCCAGGCGGAAATGAGAGAACTGCACAACCGAAACAACGCTTTGACACAAGAACACAGGCATCTTCAAAATCAGATTGAACAGGGCGAAGCCCTTCAGGCGCAGCATGACCAGCTTCTTGCGTATCTTCACGCCACAGGTCAGAAGATTTATCAGATGGATCCGAAACGGACAACCTGCCCGCTGTGCGGCACGGACGGGATCACCCAAGAGTTCCTGCTGGCCCATTTGGCAAAGGTTTCTTCAGAGGACAGTCGGCAATTGCAGGCGCTCTATGACAAGGCGAACCAGTTTAAGGATGAGTGCGCCGTCATAGGATCTCGACTGAAGGAGCTTGGTCGGGAGCAGAATGTCGCGCAGGGATACAGGCAGGCGCTTCAGGCAATTCGCGTGTATTTTCCGCAGATCCAGACCTTCGCGGCGCTCCAGCGCGAAATTGAGGGGGCGCAAAATCGCGTGGCCGAGGCAGACAAGCAGCTTACGGATGTTGGGGCTTTTCTACACATGCAATTGCGGGAAAGCAAGCTGGATGCCGAAATCTCCGATATCTTGAGCAGCAGAGAAAGGCTGCAAAATCAACTCCAGACGGCAATAATTGCATTCCCAGCAGAAAGTTCCGATGAGGCTCTTGCAGCATGGCTCATCGCTGAACCGCTCCAAAGAAAGAAAACGCTGGACGAGCTGGCCGAAAAGCTTCGAGACGCGGAAGATGCACGGAAACAAAAATTCGAACAGTATGGCCGCCTCAATGATGACCTGAATCACCTTCAGAAGGAACTTGACCGCACGGAAAAAGATATGCGCCACCTGAAGCAGCTGCGGCTATTTTGGGATCATGTAAAGAGCATCACGGAGGATCTCAATTTGAGCGGGGATACTTTACAAGCCATCTGCTCAAACATTGCGGAACAGGCGCGCAATTTGATGGAGTACAGGGAATTTCAGACAACCAAGGGCCGCTATCAGAGCAACATAGAGCAGACAAAACAAATGCGTGAACGCTGCCGTCACCTGCAAAAAAGCCTAAAGGAGCTTGCCTCTCCGGAAACATATGCAACATGGTTCATCCAGAAGAATATCGACCAGATCAGCCAAATATTCCTGGCACTTCATTCGCCCCAGGAGTTTTCAGGTCTGGCTCAGTCAGACGATGGCGGATTGGTAGCGCTACGAAACGGCGAAAGCATCCCCGTTAGCCTTATGAGCACAGGGCAGCGCACGGCGCTGGTAATCTCCGTATTTTTCCAAATGAATCTGGCAACACCGTATGCTCCGAAGTTTCTACTTTTGGATGAGCCAGTGGCCAACATTGATGACTTAAATATCCTTGCGCTTATGGATTTTCTACGGGAGCTTGTGATTATCCATAAGCGGCAGATATTTTTTACTACGGCGAACCGCAATGTAGCCAGGCTGTTCCGCCGTAAATTTAGTTTTCTTCTTCAGGATTTTCAAGAACTCCGTTTTTTAAGAGCTAAAGAGCAACACCTCGAAATCACTCGGCACACCTATGACCAAAGCAGGTCATTGGAATCAACAGGATTGTAACGGAAGACCCTATTCCCCTTAAAAATGCGAAAGGTTAGAATGCGCTTATTTTGCTATGGCTCCTTTCCCTAACAAAGCCTATAGGGTAGCCTTTGCGAGACACCATTTGGGCCAAATTCAAAAAAAGCGATTTCGCCACATTGAGCCAAGATAGGTTGACAGGCCATCGAGATAGGTGGCCTGTCAATTTTATATATAAAGTTTATAGATTCAGAAAACCACAGTGATTTTTGTCACTGTGGTTTTCATTTTGTGAAAGGACAGGTTTCAATGAACATCATACAAAAAAGCGAATCCATCCGTGCTGGTCTGCGGAAAGGCTTTCAGGATGGCACATCCAAGATGGCTCAGCGCAGCTGCTATGGATACGACACCGGCCCGGACGGCGGGCTGGTCATTAATCCTGATGAAGCCGTTGTTGTCCGCTGGATCTTCGAGCGCTACCTCATCGGTGACAGCTTGGGCAAGATTGCCGCCGGGCTGGAGGAACAGGGTATCCTCTCTCCCACAGGCAAGCCCAAGTGGAACCGAGAGGCTCTCAATAAGCTGCTGTCTAACGAAAAGTATACAGGCAGGGTACTACTCCAGAAAACTATCAGCGCTGGCGGCTCCCAAGTCAAAAACGATGGCTTTATGGAGCGGTATCTTTATTCCGATTCCCATGCGGCCATTATTCCTGATGAAACGTTTAGGACAGTCCAGCAGGAAAAGATGGGGCGCACAATTCATCCAGGAAAAGAACATTTGCTACAGATACTATTTTAATTATCTGAAATTGTAATGCGCCTATCTTAAGCAAAAGATCTTTTTTCCAAAAAAGAGTGTTTCTCAGACGATATATTAGCATTAAAAACTGTCCTCTATGCTGGTGATGTTTCACGCACATTATGACATTTTTCTTAAATGGGTATGGTAATTCTCTGATGTTATGTTATAATGCAAATTGAGCCAATGATAATCTACAATTACCCTGCAATGGAAGATAACGTAACCAGCGAGTATAGTTTAGAGACAATCTATAATTGGGTATACCCGAAAAAGAAAGAAAAGGTGAGCAGTATGAAAATACTTATCCTCCATATTGGCGATTTGCATTTCAGATCTGCGGAGGACATCCGCAAGGAGTGTGTCTCGGAGATCGGTGCCGCATTGTCCTCTACTTCCATCGGTTCCGTTGATCGCATACTCCTGTTGGTCACCGGTGACATTGCTTTCTGTGGTATGCAGGAGCAGTACGCCGCATTCAAGAAGTTCAAGACAATGCTAATTCGCTCACTCGGCAAAAACGTGACCAGCACACACAAGTGGGTTGACATCTTTATGGTTCCGGGAAATCACGATATCGACTACTCCGGCATTGCCGGTCGGGATCATCTGTACTATGAGAATTTGTTAAGCAATCCCGTCATCGATGGCGACGAGATGTCCGCCCGAGCAGCCTATTTTGCGTATTCTCACACCTACCATTCAATTGACTCGGCCCGACCAATGATATGCCGTCGTGTCCATTATTTCGATGGCTTCAAAATCGAGGTCAATATGCTTAACAGCACATTCTTTTCGCTGAAGTCCAACAATGACCAGGGGCTACATTACTTCACAGATGATGTCATCTCCAAACTGCTGGCACCCACTGGTGCCGATATGGCAATTACCCTTATGCACCACTCGCACCAGTGGTTCAACGAGAACTGCAAAATTGATTTGGAAAAGGCACTCTTGGAGAAGAACACGCTGATTTTTTACGGTCATGAACACCATCTGGCAAACCAAACCATCACCTATAACGGCAAATCGCCCGCGAAAATCCTCTGCGGTGGTTGCCTGTGTGACAAAGGTAATTGGTCTGACAGCGAATTCTTTGCTTGTGTATATGATACTGATCGGTGTGAGCTGAATCACTACGGTTTCAAGTGGGATGACTCCGTCGGGATCTATCACAAAGCCCAAGTGGATCAGTGCACCCTGCCTCCTAAACGTTCCACAAATCTCCCTATTGATTATGACCAAAAGTATGTCTCTGGCGTAATGAAAGATTCATTTTTCCGAATTGCCGAAAGTATCGAGCCCTATTTCGTTTTCCCCGGGCTCACCAATACTGCTCCCACTACAGATACGGAGGGTGTCCCCGCCGACATTTTCACTCTTGACCAATTCTTTGAGAAGCTGGAGGATAAACATCGAATCGAGATTAGCGGTGGCGATTCCTCAGGCAAAAGCACTATACTTAAAATGATTTTCAAGCATTTTTTGACGCGGAAATACGTATTACTCTGCCGAGTAGATGATATCTCATCAAAAAACCGCAGACGAATCATTAAAACCCTGTTTGAAACCACCTATGGAGAATCCCCCCTCGAATACGAGAAATTTTTGCGGCTTGACAAATCCGAGAAGGTTATTCTAATTGATGATATTCACCTCATCCACCCGCAACACGTATCGGATTTTCTGACTGGAATTGAGGATGAGTTCGGATACATTATCTACACTACAAGCAACACCATTAAGCTGGATATTGAAGAAAGAATCAAGGCAGCGATAGCCCAAGACTCCTATACAAGCTACCGCGTATTACCGCTAAACCTGAAAAAGAGGCAAGAGCTGGTAGAGAAAATTATTCTTCTGAAGAGTCCCAAAATCTCGGATTATGACAGAGCAACCCTACTGAATAGTCTCGTTGGCATTCTTAAACTACAGCGCCGTTACATTCCTCTGACTCCCCAGGTTGTTATCTATTTTACCGACTACTACATATCCCACCAGCTCGATGCCGCCCAAGGCGATGCTGGCATCTTTGGGAAGGTTTTCGAGGCCTCGATTACAAACGCTATCGCGCCGTATGCATCCGGGTGTCTAACGGTAGATAAGGTGTTTGCCATCTTGAGCAAGATTGCGTTTTACATACACGAAAATAAGCGTTACCCTATCAGCCACGCTGAGATCGTCCAGGTGGTGAATCAGTATTGCGAGGATTACGGCACTGCAGTCTCCTCCCACGAATTTATTCGCATTATCCTGGATGCACATATTCTGCGTAGCTACGACGAAAGCGAACTCTACAAGTTCGGCAACAATAATTACCTGGCGTACTTCGTCGCAAGCGAAATATACAATAACAACGATGAGGATGCTGTGCGGAAGTGCCTGGAGTACGCCTGCTTCGGCATCAACTCCTCCATACTCATGTTTGTGACGTATTTGGCTGAGAGCAAACGATTTATTGATGCCTTTCTCCAGGCCCTGGACAAAGTGACGGAATCTTGGGCAGAATTCTCTTTCGACATGAAAGAAATCTCCCATTTGAACAACATGGTTCTGGATGGGAATGAACTGCTTCCCCCATCCGACGAGGACATTGCTTTGGATAGAGCAGCGGATGAGGAGAAGGATCGACTGGAGATCGAAAATGCTACGGTAGATATTATCAATATCTACGATTATAATGAGGACGATGTTGTCAAACTGGAGAACCAACTCAGCTGTGCCATCTCTCTGCTCACACTGGTATCCCGTTGCCTTCCGAATTTTGAGCACAAGCTAAGGCGTCAAGAAAAGGAGACACTAATTCGCGCACTATACCAGATTCCAAACAAGATTTTTTACGCCTGGGCATCGGAAGTGGAAAAGTGCCAGGATATGCTACTTCGCCTAATCCGTGAAATCGAGACCGATGAGTTCACCCGAAGAAAATATACCGGCGACCAAGCAAAAACCATCCTTCAGAACAACTCGTTGTCACTCCTACTTGAACTGTACTACGTGGTGGCTAACAGTGCATATCGGGAAAATACATACGAGTATTTGATTGGCACGGCCTCGTCTCTGATTGATTTTGATGCAGAGACACATTCGTTGGAGCAGCTGGCAGTCCTCGATAAGGCAAAGAATTTTTCCGCTTTCATTACTCTTGCCCGAAAGTTGAAGGATTCAACAAGAAACTCGGCGGCGCAACTGGCTACCCTCCGTATGGCACATCATTTTCTGATAAAGGGAATCCAGAATCCTAAGCAGGCTGACAGGATTAAAAGTGAGTTTTTCCCAGGCGCTAAAAAGCCAGCGCTTGTATACCAAAGAAATATTTCTCAAAAAAAGAATAGCTGATTTACCCGTTTCGTGCAATTTTTAACCTCTGCCGTGTCATACTGGCAGAGGTTTTCTTTTTCGCGGGAGAATAAGCTCCCTCGCAGGAGGCAGAAATCTCAGTTACAAAAATACGGAAGGAGCAAACGAGCTCATGGACTGTATGCAGAAGCTTCAGTGCTACTTTGACATGGCAAAAATTGACTATTACGCTGGATCCATAAAAGGCCTACAGGAATTGATCCACCAATCCACTGGAAACCTCATCTCTCTGTGTATAATTGAGGAGTACTTGTTTTGTGCAGACGGAAAATCTATGCCTACGCTCCTGCAATGATGAGGAGGGGCGGGAGAATCTATCAATTCTATAAAGCTTTAGAAAGATAGAACATTACAGGCTGAGTTTTGTCAGCAGAAGGTTTCTGCTACTGGTGTAATATTCGGTTAAGCCGAAGTCTTATTGTCCTTCTAAAACAATACAAGTTCTCAACCCGTTGCACGCAATATTTTCCGAAAAAAGCGATTTTGCCACATTGCGCCAACCATAGAAACCTGTTTTTTGATTGATTCAAAAGGCAGGTTTCTTCCTTTTCCTATAAAAATCCTACGAAAATCCCTCTGAATTTAGTCCTTGACAGGGATTTTCACCGGAAACAGCCGCTTTAAACCCACATATACGTAGGGTCTACTGAAAAAGCAAAAAGCCACAATAAAAATGCGGGGATATGAAATACAGGAAATGAAAAAGGGGTGAAAAGGTAGAATAAAGTTCAAACATC
>OFGA01002263.1_pt1 | contig 12025 bp, 9 predicted proteins | sample 1521471 | NCBI WGS metagenome assembly OFGA01 (sample SAMEA3504086, study PRJEB24116) | mouse gut metagenome | biome: mouse gut; feature: mouse-associated habitat; material: faeces | place: Denmark | collected 2011
CCGCCTGCTCATAGGTAACCTGATCCGGCAGTTCTATTAAATTCCACTGGGGCACCGCCACATACTCCGCAAATCCCCCATCCTGACGGGATCCCAGATAGCCGTAATGCCTGCACATCTCATACTGCCTTTTCTTACAGGGAACACAGCTTCCGCAGGGAATCAGCGGGAAAACGCCTACCCGCTTATTAAGCCACCCGGGATCGGCCCCTTCGCCTGTCTTTACCACCATGCCCGAAAACTCATGCCCCGGAATGGTGGGATAAGAATAGGTTCCGGTCCGGTACACTCTAGGGATATCAGATCCGCAGATCCCTGCCGCTTTCACCGAAACCAGCACTTCCCCTTTTGCCAATACCGGCTCATCCGCCTCCTCCAGCCTAAAATCTCCTATGCCATGCAAAACCCATGCTTTCATCTGTTTCCCTCCAACCTGCTGCCTGTTCTATACCATCCGCATTAAAATTTAAATTCCCGGATATTTTCTAAAGTCTCCCAATAGGGCTGATTTTTCCCGAACAAAAGCGTGGTTCCAAGGACAAAGCCCTTGACCCCCTTAGGCGCAAATTTTGTGATCTTGTCCGCGCCACAGGCCCCATCCCAGTAAATGTCAAATTCCATTTCTTCCCGCATGGAAAGAAGCCGGTCGATCTTTTTCCCCACATAAGGCAGGTACATCTGCCCTGCGTTGCCCGGATTTACCGACATTACCAGTACCTTATCCACTATACGAAGCATTTCATAGATCGTCTCAATACTGGTTCCCGGATTCACTGCGATCCCCGGCACCATGCCTGCGTTAATGATCTTCTGCAAAGTGGTGGACGGATGGTATTCCGCTTCCGGATGGATATAGACCGTGTCCCCCTTCCGAAGATTTTTCAAAAATAGTTCGATACAATTATTGGGATGCTCGATCATCAAATGCACATCTAAAGGTTTCCCGGTGGCTCCCGCTATGTAGCTCATGTCGTTTAAAGACATGGCAAAGTTAGGCACATACCGCCCGTCCATAATATCAATGTGAAAAGAGTCAATGCCTCCTTTTTCCAGTTCTCTTACCTCTTTTTCCAGATTGCCATAATTGGCACACATCATTGATGCCGTCAATTCAAAATACATTTTATTCTCGCTTTCCTCCCTGAATACTTCGCTTCCCTGCCCGGCTGCCGCCTGTCACAAAACATCCACGTTCTGGATCATCACCGGCTTGCCGGTGTCCTGATAGATCTGCACGATGCTGCTGCTATCCCCGTAATACGCATCACTTAAAACCACTGCCCGGTCCATATCCGCCGTGTCATCATAAATCCCCCAGCCTTCCTGCCGGTACTGCTTGACGATCTGCGCATACTCCCTCCAAAGCTCCGGGCGCAAAGTCTCAATGGTGGTCCGGATCAGGGGGTGGGGCCGCCATAAAAGAGCTATTTCCTCCTGCTGTTCCTGAAATGTCCGGAACACCGACCTCATCTTTTCCAGCATCTTTTCATCCTGTGCCAGCAGCGCGTTGATGCTGGTATTATAAAAAATGATCTTCTTCCATGTTCCGTCCGGCTTCTCAATCACCTTCCGCCACTCTTCCGGAATCACCAAATCCTCTCGTTTTACGTTGTGCACCTTGTCAAATTTCGGGGAACCAAGGCCCAGTATCTTCTTTTCCAGCATGCTCCTGTCAAGATACTCCCCGGTAAGCCCGTTTGCCTTCGCCGCCTTTATAAATTCATTGATATAGATCTGCCGCATATCCTCGGACTGAACGATCACCTTATCTGCAAATAAAATCCCCGGTAAAAAGAAAAAATGCTTCACACTGTCAATCTTGTCCTGCTCCTCCGGCTTCATTTCCTGCAGCACGAAATATGGGATATACACCAATTGCTCCGTATATTTCTTTAAATTGCTGGAAAAATACCGTTCCGGAACACTTGTGACATAATTCCAGTTGTCGTAGGGATTGTGGATATAAATCGTGTCCGGCCGCCGCTCCTCCAGCCTGTAATCCTCATAATGAGTGATCTCTATATTGGGAGGATATTCTCCTCCTTCGTAGTGCATTTCCCCAAAGCTGCCGTCCGGGTTTTTATCGAAATAAGGGATCGGCACTACATAGGCATCGCAGTCTTCATCCTCTCTTGCCGCCAGATAGACACTCTCTAGGGAATCCCACATACTGGCTTTATAGGGAAGGAAAACCACTTCTTTTTTTATTTTGATCCGGGTGATCTCCAATTCCGCCCTGTTAAGCGGCTCTTCCAATTGGCTTATAAAATCATTTGGCTGTAATTTTTCTAACTGCCGGCTGAGTTGAAAGACCACTTCACAGTACTGCTCCAGGCAGGCAACGCTTGCCGTTCCCTCCCCTTCCGACTGCTCAATCACATTCCCGATCTGTACTGCCGCTTCCTGGCAATCCCCAAGGGCTGCCCGGACAGCATCATATCTGCCTGCCGATAGCTCCTGTGCACATTCCTGGTGGAAAGCGTGCAGGCTTGTAAAAATTTCTAAAATTTGCTGTTTTTGAAATTTACGCATAAAAATCCTCCATGCTTTCAAGAGCCTGCAAATTTGGGCGCAAGCACAAATTTGTCTGTGAAAAATTTATTTTTCACAGTAATGCCTCTTCCTGACGTTCGTTTGGCCGGAGCCTGTCAGATCCGGCCTAGGATTATTTTAGCATTGACACCGCAGTATGTAAATAAGAGGATGACCGGCTCACATCTTACGTTCAAATTCCTCTATGGAGTGAACTGCCGCTGCCGTTTTCAGCCAGCCACGAAGAATTTCTAAGTCCTTTTCCTTCATAATGATCCCTGTTAACCGTTCGCTTGCACTGCCATAACCGGAAAGAAGGTCAATAATCGCCTCGGCACGTCCTTCTGCTTTTCCTTCGGCATGTCCCTCCGCTTTTCCTTCGGCATGTCCCTCTGCCCTCTCATCCGCAAGCCATTCACTTAATCCCTTACTCATATTCACCTTCCCGCCTTTCCCATACTTTTCCTTTATTTTCAACACTTCATTATTTTCCACGTAAGACGCCACCATGTCATAGGCTTCCTCGTCAAGCATTCCGTATGCCTCGTCGTTCTCAACCAATTCCCTTAATTTCCGCTTATCGCCTGAAAACCTGATATAATCAAATACCTGCTTTACATCCGTCCGAAACACACCGGTATCTTCCAGCTTCCTGACTTCTACAACGTGAATCCGATAGTCCGCCACCAGCTCCCGCAGACTCTCAGGGATTCCTGAAAAGTCCAGAATATCATGAAGGTTTCTTGCCCCATCCCATTCCTCTTCGCCAAAGTATAAGATGAACGTGATTGTAGGAAAAAGCCTGCTTTCCTTCCGAAACCCGCACAAATATTCCCCGCTGTCCAGATTTTTGCACTCTTTTCTTATTTTTTTCCGTACCGTGGCCGCCTGACGTTCATACTCCCCCGCGTCATACCCCATTGTGCGGAGAACAAGTGCATAGTCTATTTTTTCCTGACTTTCAATACCGATCATGGCAAAATTCATCCCGAAAGAAGCTTTCCTCATCAGGTCTCGGTACTTTACCGTTTTTCCCTTCCTTTTCCTTCCGACCCCATTTACTGGTCCTGGTGTAACTTTTGTGTCTGATTCCTGTAAGTCCTTCCCTGACACGAAAGGGATTCCTTTGCATCCAATACCGTTAATGATATCCGCATACCTTTCATTGTCGGAAAAGAAAGCATTACAGACAATGTCCTTCTCCATCCTTTTCTCCTGTTCCGCAGGAAATCCTCCTGCTTTTTTATTTATTGGGTAATTGAAAGCATAGATTTCCTGAGATTCATTGATAAACCGTTCCTGCCGCATCATGAAATGCCGGGAACAGATAAAGATGGCAAATTGCCTGAATATATGTTTAACAGAAATATGTTATGCTTTGACATAATACTATCATACAAAATTGCGATGTGCAACTATTATTGTCCAGCCCTCTGACAAAAACTATCAAACCGCATCTGTGTCTGCTTGTTTACAAGCCGCATTTCTTCATCCAGCCATCCACCATTAAAATGATGAATCGCATAGGTATCGTCAGTCACCTCCATCTTGCCTGACATATAATCATACGGGTGGAAATAATCATAAGTATAGATATTCATACCCATGACTGTCTGATTCTGTCCATTCAAAACATAACCGTTATCCAAAGCAACCCTGGTATCAACATATCCGCTAGAGAGGGGATCCGGTGTTCCGTCTTTTCTGATAAATTCCCGCTTTTCCCATGCATCCAAAAAAGCTTCCAATGATGGATGTCCACATACGGCACCGCTGCACCCGCCAAAATTGATCACCTGCCATTTTTCCACACTGGTAAAAGCCTCCTGATATAGCAAATCATCTAAACTTCGGATTACTTCCACATCCGTATCCATATAGATGCCGCCATATCGGTATAAGATATCTATCCTCGCATAATCCGGAACAAAGCCATATTTTTTTTGCCTGTAAGCCTGTTCCATATACCGGCATTTTTCCATATCATAATTTGATTCATCCCAGCGGATGATTTCAAAATCAGGGCAATGCCTCCGCCAGCTTTCCATACACTTTTGTAAATTTGGGGGAATTTCTCCCCCGCCAAGCCACATATAATGAATCTTTTTCGGGATGAAAGGAGTATTGCCGGCCTGAAAGACACCCTTACCGCCTTTATTATGAAAATTCTTAATACACAGCATCGGGATAATGTAGCAAGACATGTTACGTGTACATTCCATTCCCTCCAACTGTTCAAACGCATCTGCATATCTGCTGATGTTAATAAGGACTGTCACATACCCGTCTAATGTATATAGCATATCCGGGGAACACACCCTGACAGGTTTTTGCCCAATCCAGATATCTTCCCCCCATTTAGATTTGTCATTATCTATGTAACATACCAGAGCATCCAGCAGGCCATATTCTGCCAAAACCGCAGGCGTAGTGCTTGTTCCTATCACCCCGGCGCCAAACAGGACTATCTTGCTTTTATGTGAAATAATGTCCTTAGCCATTTCCAAAAAACTGCCTGTTTTTAACTGCATATATCCCCCTTTTATCCCACCAGCCACTCCGGCAGTTCCATCTCCTGGAGCACCTTTTTTTCTATATATTTTATCTTCTTCATTGGAACGCCTTTTTGGCACAAATCAGCCGCTATCTGTCTCGCTGTGTTTTCTCTTAATATCGCAATTACAATATAGTCATATTCTTTTTGCAGCACTTCTTCTGCTGCCTGTACCGCAAAACCTTGTTCCTGATATTGCCCTGCTTTCGTATCCGTCCATCCAACAGCCGTAAAGTTTGGCGATGTACAGACATACTCATACATCACCCTCCCAAATCCCCCTGCGCAATACACGATAACCCTGCTGCCCTTTTCAATATCGACAAAAGGAAATAGCAGCCGCCCATCTGTCAAAAGATAGCTGTACCCTTTCAGCATCAAAATAAAAAACATATACAGCCTTAAATCCTGCTGGTTATCTTTCATGCCACAAAAAGCTTTACCCAATACTTGGTATATTTCCCTGAATAATTGTTTAGGCAGTTCACGGAGTTCCTTCACGGCAGATCCTTCTCTCTGCCTGTAATGATAAGGAACAAAATCGCACACATAGATAGATGATGCCGCCAATATACATAAAAAACTGCAAACGGCATCTTCCCCATATGAAATGATATCAGAGACCTTGTGAGCCCATTGACATACTACAGAAGATTTTATTAACTTACAGCAAAGATTAGGCAAAAACCCCCATTCAAAAAAAGTTTCAGTCATCAGAATTTTTTGTTTCCTCTTAGACAATTTTTCCCCTGTGTACATTCCTAAATCTATGGCATTTTTCCTAATTATGCTGTTTGCCTCATATTCTTCTATCATTCCAAAAGCTATCATATCCGGATAATCATTTGAAATCGATATATCAATAAGCCTTTCTACTTCATCACGGTCAATCCAGTCATCGCCATCTACAAATAAGGTATATTCGCCTGATGCAATGTCAATTCCCCTTTTCCTTGCATTCATTACCCCGCTATTGGGTATATGGATGCAGCGGATACGTTTATCATTCTCAGCATACCTGTTGCAGATTTCACCACACGAATCTGTTGACCCATCATTGACCAATACCAACTCAATATTTTGATATGTTTGATTTAAAATACTGTCAATACATTGTGATAAATAGTCCTCCACATTATAAATTGGAACAATAACACTAACTTTAACATCCATCCTTCTTCACCCCAGTTATCGTACCCGGCAAGTTTCTTCAGATTTGTACAGCCGCAGGTATGATATATTTTTCTGCGTCTATTCCCCTGCAGCGGGCACACATATCCAAATACCCTTTTTCTGAATAGCCACTTTCAAATTCCATGATCGTCTTTTTCGGATCATCGCTCAAATCATCAAAATCCAAATAATCTGACTGCCCAATCTCAAATCCAAGATTCTCCGAAACACTCCTTGCCATGACACAATAATAATACTTGCTTCCTCGAATTTCCCTGCATGGCGTCTGACATTCATCAAATACCTTTATTAATTCGTTTTCGCCGCCATCCCGGTTAAATGTTTGAAAACCATAATCCATCCATTGTAACGATCTTCCTTCTAAAATGTAAGAGACCCCATTTTCCTCCAATTTCTCCATCAGCCTTTTTTGCCTGTCTTCTATCCACTTAAGAGTTTCCGAATAGTCAGAAATGCGAATCAGCACATTATGTTCCCTGCACATGTCCAAAACATCCTGGCCCGGAATGATCGTACCATTTGTAACGATAGAATAAATCGACATTTTGCTGCGGTATTTCTTTCCTATATAGCCTATGATCTCTGCAAGTTCTTTGTACAACAATGGTTCCCCGCCAATTAACACAAATTCTCTTGCAACGTCCACTTTACCAAAAAAAGAATCTGCACTTTTCATTGCCATTTCCAGACTCAGATCTTCGCAGTCAGCGCCTACCGCAAAACAGCCATGAGCGCAATCCCTGCATTTTAAGGTACAGCGTTCTGTAAGGCAAATCTGCACCAAATCCACATATAACAGTCCAAACCTATATAAAGAAAGTACCGGGAAAAATTTGTGCATAAATTCTTTTTGAGAAAAAAAATCCATTCCCTTCACATAGCCCTCTTTTGTCAATTGCCCCTCTATTGCCGGAATGTTTTTCCTGTCTGCCGTTATCACAATAATCCCTTTTGTTCCTTCTTCCGCATACTGCTTCAAGGACAGGACCTTATGCCCATTCACACCTTCAGCCTGTTTTTTTTCATTATTGTCAATATACCCGCCGAAACACTGATACCGCTCCAAAATTACTTCCGTATCACCACCTATCAGGCCTGCCCCAAATAGATATACTTTCCCTTTTCGTTCGTCAAACAATCTGACCACTTCATTTGCATACTCGTCCAGCTCATGGCCTTTATTTGTCCACTTCATTATTTTCCTCCTATTCCAATTCCACCGATTTAATTCCGCTCCAGATCATTTTTTGTTTTGGGATACCCTTATTGAGCAAATCATCCCGGATTTGCTGAGCCAGCTCAATACTTTTCACCGCTATCAACAGATAGTCAAAATCAACGGTTCCTATCTTTTCCGGATCTGCAATATCCTTCCCCCGCTTTTGAAACATGGCAAAATTCCTGTCAGCCCAAAGAACTACCTCACAAAAATGATATAACTCATTTTGCCTAAAGTATTCTTCTCCTAAATCTCCCGCACCATATAGGACCACTTTACTATCCCGGGCAACTATCCAAAACGGGAAAGCATCCCTGCTTACTTCATGGTAATCACTAAAATACTGCTGTTTTAAATTTACCGCATTGATATAAAAATGGTCAAGCTGATTCAGCAGGACATCACAAAATCTGCTGTTTTCAAACTCTGACCGCAAATAACCATATAGCCGATATAATTTTGTAAAATATTCAGGATCCTTTTGAATATAGGGAAGCGCTTCTGTTCCTTCCCGCCACTGTCTGTGAAAATAAAAACACCTGTGCAAAACATAAATAGACTGCGTCTCCAGTATCATCGGGTAGACCACCGCAACATCCTCACCATAATGGATTCCCAGCTTAGCCGCCTTTTTCAGATGTTTTGCAATCAACTCCCTCTTAAATAATTTGGTACACAAACTTGGGTTTAATTCCCAATGATTTTTACCTCTCCCCCACAACATACGGGGAATAATATGCCCTTCGACCGCAGGCCTTTCATACAACCCTTCATCAAGCAGCGGCATCTCATCCACACGGTGCTCCCTGCCATAATATAATGTAATGCCTGATACCACAAGATCAGCATTTCCCCTCACTGACATAAGCTGGCTATAAGTATCCTCTTTGATCCAGTCATCAGAATCCACAAACGTCACATAATCCCCACCGGCATTTTCCACGCCAATACGCCTTGCCTGGATAGGGCCTTCATGCTTTTGGTGGATCACCTTCACCCGGCTGTCTCTTTTGGCATATTCATCACAAATCCGGCCTGATGTATCCGCCGATCCATCATCTACAAGAATCAGTTCAATTTCCTCATATGTTTGCCCAAGGATACTGCCTACACATTCCCTTATATACTTTTCCATATTATAGACAGGTACGATAACCGAAAGTAATCCCGACATTATTCCTTCACCCCGTATACAACCCCTCGCCTTAAATCCAAAGTATCGTTTATATCGTCATCATAAGAAAAAAACATATATCCCTTCGAATGGCTTGTCTTGTAACCATAGCTTTCCAAAATATGGGAAATATATTTTTCATCGTACTGCCTGTGATAACTGCAGACAGCACATCTGGCGCTGCTCCTTAATAAAACCTCTTTCCCGCCTAAAAGCGCTTCCACTTCAGCACCTTCTATGTCCATTTTCAAAAAGTCAATCTTTTCTGAAACAAGACTGTCCAAAGTTGTTTCCCTTGCATTATCACGGCCTGACAGGAATTTATTGCAAAAAACAACTTTTTCCTGATATTCTCTAAACGTCCGCCGCAGCGCCTCCATCCATTTGACATCGCTCTCGATCAGATAAATCTTTTTGGCCCTATCCACAAATCTTAGCGCAAAATTCCCTTCACACACACCAGCATCCACGATCACGGCATCATCCGGTATTTCTTTCTCATCCCTGATATATAAATGCGGGGAATCTCCGCCCTGCTCATACAGGACATCCTCCACTGCCTCCACGCCATTTTTTTTGACAAATTTGTGATCCTTCGGATAATACATTCTTTTATCGCCAAACATGATATAGGGAAAATTTTCTTCATCACGTCGCACGGCATGATACTCTTTTACCTCCGGTGCATAACTTCCCAGTATGCTCAGCTTTCCCTGCCTGAATCTGTCCAATGCCTCCTGGATTTCTGTGTCAGTGCTGTTTTCATACTTGGAAATCACAAGCTTACACGCTTCCTGCTCCAAAGCCTTGTACGTAATGATACGATCCCTGTTTATCTGTAAATCATTTATCATCCTATCAATAATCTCTTCATAATATAAAGAACATACAATCACGATATCATAGGATATTTCTTTCATTTCTTCTGGCGGCACGACAGGAATGCCCCTCCAAAAAACCTTTCCCCATGATTCAGGATCACTGTCAGTAAACGCTGCGATCTCATACTTTGAATACAACAATTTCTGTCTCAAAACCTCTACCGCAGTACCTCCTGTTCCCCATATTACCGCTCTCATGTCATATCCTCCACAATCCTGATCAATCTACACGCATAATCCGCCGCATTGCATTTTGAAAAAACTTCCTGCTTAGCTGCTGATCCCAATTCTTGAAGCCGTGATCTGTTTAGACTAAGATCCCTTACCTTTTCCGCAATATGCCGCAGATCTCCAATGTCAAAAACAAACCCGCTTCGTCCGTCACTAATATAGTCTCTTACACCGCTGACATCAGTCACTAACGGTACGCAGCCGCTGCCCATCGCCTCCAGCATGGAAAGGCTGGTTCCCTCATACTCGGAAATATTAATATATACATCCTGACCTTTCCAAAAATCATTCATTTCTTCTTTGCCAAGGTATCCTAACATACGCACTTTTTCTGATAGATCATTGGCTTTTATATAATCATTTATCGGTTCTGACAATTCCCCGTCACCGGCTATGCTCATAACATAATCCGCACTGCAATCTTCCAAATATCGGATCAGCTCAGGTATCAGGTCGCAGCGTTTCTGCTCTTTAGTAAGCCTTGATGCGATCCCCAGCCGAAGCGGCCCTGCAACATTATAATTTTTCCTGTGATCTCTTAGCAAGTCAACAGGCTGATGGAGAAAACTTACTTTATCTTCCGGTATGCCGTATTCATATACTAAAGTTTCTTTGATCCTGCTGCTTACACATAAATACTGATCTATCCAGTCATCAAACAGCACCGCTAAATTATAATGAGCCGGCCTGTCATTATGGACAACATTGATAATCCGCATTCTATGCGGTTCCATCCGCTTTACCGCCATAGCCGCAAAAAAGTTTTCCCCATAAAAGCTGTTGACAAATACAAGAGGTAAACTTTTCCGGTAATAGGCCACTGCCTTTTCCAATGCACTTTCCGGCGGAAAACACATAAACTCTATCTGCTTTAGGCCAAAATAATCCGATGGCACTTCAGGAACCCGGATACCCGTCACCGCTATCCTGCTTCTTTTAGCTGCCAGCTCCTTTGCCAGCACGATATTCCAGTTTTCTGCGCCCCCCCATTTTGCCTTACTATATAAATCCATGCAGATCATATAATCTGCATCATCCCATCCCCTGATATCATCTGACAATTTTAAAAATGAGGATAACGAAATCAACCGGTTCCCTATCCCCATTTCTGACAACTGTTTCCCAATTTCTTTCCAATGTATACATGATACGATAATTTTACAATCTAATCCAATCAATAGTTCCGGTGAAATGACCTTAATCCCATGAAATGTTTCCCCCGCTTTTTTCTTGTCATTATCAGCCAGGTAACTAACTGTTTTTCCAAAATAATGGATTATATTGATGAACTTATCCGTATATTGCCCTACACCAAACAATACAATATCCAACTCATCTTACTCCTTTTGGCAGCTTATCACAGTGTCAATCTCACGGAAACAATGTACCGCAACAAATATCATCTCTTTGCAGCTGCTGTTTTATTTCCAAGGAAGCGCAGCGTGGCGCTGTCACAAGACAGTTATAATCTTTACTTATCTGTTTAAATGCTTCATAGGAGATGACTCTTTTACCGTACATTTCCTTCCCCTGTTTGTCCACGGAATTATCTGCAAAACAGTAAACATTATCTGCCCCGATAACGTCTAAAATCTCTCCGCCAAAGATTCCTGCCCCAAAAAGTATGTATTGCTTGTCATTATGGAACTTTTTCTTATTTTCACAAACAGCAACATGCCAATTCTTATAAGTATCAGATACACTGCCATCCAGCATACGTCTCCTTTCATACCGAAACGGTTCATCCAGTTCCGTCTTGCTTGCCGGCAATTTCTGGGCAGCTAATGTAGCGTCATTCCATTCGCTTACCCAATCATCCGTTCCTTCCATAGACGGCACCCCGGCCACCCCGGCATGAAGTACTTTTAACCCGGCCCATTTAGCTAACGCTTCAAGCCCCTGTGAAAAATAGCGGTAACAATCCAGCGGCGCTTTATGTTCAATGCCGGCATTAGGCGCTATCATAATAAATACCCCCGACGGCTTCATTATTCGTTCGATTTCCTTTACTGTCAGCCACGGATATTCAATATGTTCAAACACCTGCCCACTGATCACAAGATCAAAAGACTCATCTGCAATTTCATCCCACGAATAAATATCTTTGGGAACGATATCCACATTCGGCCCCTTAGACATATCCAAACCAGTATAAACAATATTCTCTTCACGAAGCAAATCCTTATATGTGCCATTTTGGTCATAGCTTCCAATGTCCAGCACATGGATTGGTCCATCGG
>OFGA01002264.1_pt1 | contig 12022 bp, 8 predicted proteins | sample 1521471 | NCBI WGS metagenome assembly OFGA01 (sample SAMEA3504086, study PRJEB24116) | mouse gut metagenome | biome: mouse gut; feature: mouse-associated habitat; material: faeces | place: Denmark | collected 2011
GAGGGTCACGCCGTTATTCGTAGTCTTATAGGCGATCTCATCCCATTGGCCGGTGCGGATGTTATAGGCTTCGACCCTGCCGTAGTCGCTGCCGTTGTGACCGCTGACAGGAGGCACATCAAAGGTGTACTCGGTGATGTAGCCGTAGATTGTCTCCCCATCATCGCTAAAACTGATGCCGGTTTCCTCAATGAAGGAGTTGGCAGAGGTCAGGGTCATACCGCCGCCCACATCGTCCGCAACAAAGAATACGATAGCGGACCAGGGAGAAGCCGCGCCGTAGGCGTCCACCGCTCTGCACTTGATAAGGTGCTTTCCATAGCCATAAGTGGTGGTTTCCTTGTCCCGGCCCTCCCATTCGTAGGTGATGGAATCCCCCTCCGGGTCGGTGGAGCTGGCGGTGATTGTCACCGCTTGGCTGGGCCGCACTACGCCATTGGCGGGGTTCCGGGAGATCATGGGCTTGCTGGGAGCCTGATTGACAAATTCGATGGTTTTTTCCTGCCAGGGAGAAGCAGCACCATAGGAATCCACCGCCCGGACACGGATGGTATGGGAGCCGTTCCGGGAATACCAGCCGGAGGAAACGTAATCACCGCTCCATTCCAGACGCACAGTGTCCCCATCCGGGTCGCTGGCGGTGGCGGAGACATTGGCAAAGAAGTTATTGCCGCTGGTCTGCCGGGTCACGCTGGCGGTGAAGCTGGTGATAACAGGAGCGTTGTTGATAAATTCGATAGTCCTGCTCTCCCACGCGGAGGCCGCGCCCCATTCATCTACCGCCCGAACGCGGATGGTGTGTGTACCAACCTCGTAATAGCCGTCCTGCTGGTACTCGCTGCTCCATTCCAGATGCACAGCGTCCCCGTCCGGGTCAGAGGCCACGGCATTGAGATCAGCATAGAAGCGGCCATCCTTCATGTTCCGAGTGGCGTTGGCGGTAAAGCTCTCAATGATTGGGGCGGTATTGGTGACGGTAATATTGGCAAAGCCGCTGGTCAGGTTGCCCGCATCGTCCCGGACAGTGGCGGTGATGGTATAGGTCCCCTCACTGAACAAAGCCAGCATACCGCCGTCATTGGAGAGGAAGCCGGTGTTGCTGTCCAGGGTGACGGGCCTGCCGCCCAGCTTCACGCCCCAGCTTACGGGCAGACTGCCCGCTCCGCTGATGCCCACGGGGAACTTGGTCCCGATATGGATGGAATCGGGAGCGGTGACAGTGAGCGCGGCCTTGAAAATGATGGTGATGGACTGGCTGGCGGTGGCGGTTTTGCCGTTGCTGTCCCGGAGAGTAGCAGTCAGGGTGTACTCACCGGGTTCGGGGAAGATCACGGTGCCGCCGTCATTGTCCAGATTGGACAGATCAATGATGCAGGCCGCTCCGTCTTTCTGTGCGGACCATGTGATCTTCGCACCGTCAGGATTGAACAGCTTATCCATGACCACGGGAACGCGGTTGCCCACATACTCCATATTCGCCATGGAGAATTGCAGGGAGCCGACCGGCAGGACGGTAATGGTGTCGCTGGCGGTGAAGGTCCGGCCCAGGCCGTCCCGGAGGGTGCCGATTAGCCGGAAAGTACCGCCCTGTGTAAACTGAATCGCGCCGCCCAGGTTGTTGAGATCGCCGGTGATATAGGTGGAAATGTCAGTGGGCTTGCCGTCCTTCTCCAAGGACCACTCCACGGGCAGCTCAATGTTATTGCCCAGCGTTCGCACCTGGACCGTCTCGCCGGTGTAGACCTGCTGCTCGATGATGCTCACCTGCAATTCCTGTTCTGCCAGGACCTCAATGGAGGGGCCGTCAAAGGAGAAAATACGCCCGGTGGGGTCGGTGATCTCACAGCCGAGGGTGAACACTCCGGCGTGTTTGATACGAATGTCGCCCGGTTCGGTGGTCAGGTTTCCGGCAACGTAGGTCCCCCAATTCTGGCGGAGGCCATAAGTGTCGTCGATGTGCCACTTGGTAGCGGCATCCTCCACCACGTTCTTGGATTCAACAGCCACGGTGAATGTGCTGTCCGTGTGGGCGTAGTTGGGCATAGTCCAGGCCACGGTGGGGATGGGATAGACGGTGAAGGACTGCTCATAGGAATAGCTGCGGCCTCCCGCGTCCTTGAAACTGGCGGTCAGCTTATACTCACCCGCCTGCTTGAACTGAACTTTGCCGCCCTCTGCGGTCAGCTCCCCGGTCACATAGTCGGAAACGGGGACGCTCTCGCCGTTCCGGGTCAGGGACCAGCGCAGGGGATTCTCGCCCAATTCCTCAAAGCCTGTTACCAGCGTAACAACAGAATCGGTATGGAACATCTTCGGCAGATAGAAGCCGGACACGCCCACGGGATAAATCTGAATGGAATCGCTGGCGGTGGTCACGCGGCCCAATTCGTCCGTCACGCTGGCGGTGAAGGTGTAAAGGCCCGCTTCGGAGAAGAAGCCATGCCCGCCACTGGCGTTCAGCGCAAAGGGCGGTACGATCTCCACGCCGTCCCGCAGGACCGTCCAGACCACTTCGTTGCTGCCCAGGTTCTCCGTGGTCAGCTTCACATCCTCCGCAGTATCGGTGTGGCTCATATCGCTGGTGGAAACGGTCAGTCCGACAACAGGGTAAATGCGGATAGTCTGCGAACAGCTATACTCCCAACCCAGCGCGTCCACGGCGGAGGCGGTCAGGGTGTAAGTGCCAACTGCGGGGAACCGGACTTTGCCGCCCAGGTTGCCGAGATCGCCCAGCATATTGTCCGTCAGGGAAACAGCGGCTCCGTCCTTCGTCAGCGTCCAGGTCACGTCCTGCCCCTGCAAATCGGTGGTCAGGAGATCAACGGGAGTGCTGCTGTCCATCCACGCGGCGGCGGGGAGGGTGAAATTCAGGCCAGCCACAGGATAGACCATGACGGAGACGGTGGGAGCGGCAAACACGCGCCCGGTGGCGTCGGTCACGCTGGCGGCAATGTCGTAGGTCCCCGCGCTGGTGATCTGGATGGTGCCGCCGTTATCGGTCAGATTGCCAATGTAGGCGGTGGTGGTATTCGGGTCATTGGAGGGGGTCACGCTCCACACCACGGGAAGGGTGGTATCCTTCTCCAGCATGACGATGATCTGTTCATCCGTATGGATGGCGGCATCCGCCGTCAGCGTCAGACGGAGGACGGGATAGACCTTGATCGTCTGCTCGTAGGTGAAGGACCGTCCCAGGCCGTCCGTCACGGAGGCGGTCAGGATGTTCGTGCCAGTCTGGAGGAACTTCACGCTGCCGCCCTCGTTGTCCAGACCGCCCTTGATACCAGCAGAGAGAGAAAGGGGCTGGCCGTCCACGGTCAGGGACCACTCCACTTTGTTGTTCCCCAGGTTGGCGGAGGTCATTTTCACCTTCACCATCTCGTCCGGGTGGGCGAACTCCGGGAGCTTAAAGGACAAGCTCATCGTGTCCCATACGGCGATGGTGGTGCTGGCGGTGAACGTCCGGCCCAGGTCATTTGTGACGCTGGCGGTCACGGTGTAGTTACCAGCAGAGGGAAACGCGATCTCGCCGCCCTCATTGGTCAGCTCGTTTTCAATAGCCGCGCCCGCTTCGGAAGTGACTTCCCATGCCACATCCAGGCCGGTCCCGGTAAGGCTGACAGGGGCGGGCTGGTCAACGTGGGTTGTTTCCGGCGCGTCCAGCGTCAGGACGATCACCGGGTAAACTTCCAGCGGCAGGGCTGCGGTGTACTCCTTGCCCAGCTCGTCCGTGATGGTGGCGGTGAGAACATAGTCCCCAGCAGCGTCAAAGGTGAGCGTACCGCCGTTATCGTCCAGAGAAACGGGAACGCCCTCGCCGTCACGGGTCAAGGCCCATGCAACGGTCGAGGGTACACCATGTTCCACGGTCAGGCTGATTGCCGCCGTTTCGTCCTCATGCAGTTTTTCCTGGTCGGAGGTCAGGGAAAGGGGTAGGTTTGGGATAACCTGGATTGTCACAGGCTCGGAGGAAAACTCCCGGCCCTGGGCATCCACGGCGATAGCGGTGATGGTGTAGTCCCCTGCGCCATCAAAGGCCAGGGTGCCGCCCTGGTCAGAAAGTACGGCAGAAGTCTCTTTGCCGTCACAGGTCAGCGTCCAGCGGATGGAATCGGGCTTGCCGCCTTCCACCGCCAGAGCGATCTCCACGGTTTCATCCTCATGTACCTTGTCCGCGCTGGCGGTCAGGGTGGGGACGATCACCGACAGAATGGTAATGGTCTGGCTGGCGGTGTACTGCTTTGCGGCGGCATCCGTGAGGGTGGCCGTCAGGGTATAAACGCCCGTCTCGGTCAGAGCCAGAGTGCCACCATCCTTTGTGAAGTCCTCCGGCAGGGAGAAAGCAATATCCCCGACAGGCAGGACTTCCACGGTTTTCTCACAGGAGCCAGTGCCGCCGCTGTTTTCCACGGTGCCTTTCAGCGTGTAGCGGCCAGCCTCCATGAAGAAGCAGATACCGCCATCCCTGGTGAAGCCCTCCGGCATGGCGATAGATTTCCCGTCACGGGTCAGCTCCCAGGTGACGGCCTCCGCGCCGGTGAGCGTGGTTTTCACGGAGACGGAATCCCCCACATACCGATACGCCGGGAGGTCAAAAGTAATGGCGGGCTTGTCGGCCTTGTCGGTGAAGATCACCTGATTGCCCTTGTCCATGCCGCTGGGGTAAACGGTGGAGCAGTCCTTCTCGGACAGCTCCGTGGCCGCAGCGTCAAAGACCACCTGCACCGGGCCGTCATTCCGGGGCGTGACCACGCCCGCCATGGCGGATTTGCCGCTGATGTTGACGGCGGAGCCGCCCCACACCACCAGCCGCCCCTTGACGGTGATATTGTTGAGGTCCAGAGTTTTCTCCCCCAGGCCGTTGGCGAGAATCAGGTCGCTTTCAAACACAGCGTCCTTGATGCTTACCGCGCCCCGCACCAGAACCGTGTCCCGGTGGGTGCCGGTGATCTCGCCGGAATCATGGACACTCTGGAAGATATTGCTCATGATCTGCGCCATCTCCGCACGGGTGATCTGGCCCTTGGGGTTCAGCCGTCCATCACGGTAACCGCTGACGTAGCCCCGCTCTACCATGGCTGCAACAGCGTCCGCCGCCCACGCGCCTACCTGGTTCCGGTCTGGGAACCGGGCCAGAACGGAGTTACCGGCAGAGGGCAGGCAGACCGTCCGGGCCAGCACCACCATGGCCTGTTCGCGGGTGATATTTTCATCCGGCCCCATACGGCTGTTGGAGTACCCGGCGAAGGTTCCCATGTGGACCGCCTGGGCGATATAGTCATGGTGCCAGCTCCCACGGGGCACGTCCGTGAAGCGGGAAATGTCGGCGTTCTTGTAGGTGCCAAACAGCCGGTCGATCATAGCGGCCATCTGAGCGCGGGTGAGATAGCCGTCTGGGTTCAGCCTGTCCTCGGACGTACCCACCAGCACACCGTTGTCCACCGCCCACGTCAGGGCTTCGTAGGCCCAATGGCCGTAGGCGTCACCGTAGTCGGTTATTTTTCTCCTATCGGCGGCGTGGGCGTTGACCGCTAAAAGGCTGACCACTATCACCGCCGCCAGGAACAGAAAAAAGAATCGCTTCAGATTGGGAAATTTGATGCTCATTTTGCCTCCTTCCGTTGTTTTGAGTTATCATGGGCCACTATGTACTAAGGCGGGACCAGCAGACGGCGGAGCAGATGGCGGGCTGTCAATCCTTATCGCCTCCCTCCGGGCCGGACGTGGCGAAGTAGGCTTCAAATTCCCGCTGCTGGGCAGGGGTCAGGGAGGTGAAGTGTTCCCCCTCAAAGCCGCACAGCAGGAACGTCCCGGCGATGAAGTCCCCGCTGTCCGTGGGATTCTCCCGGTTGGGCATGAGTTTCATGTTCTTGCCCTCACCGTTGCAGATCAGCATGACCCGCTGGGGCAGATAGCACCCGGCCTCGATGGGTCCGCCCACAATCTGCTGAAAGGCTTCCAGCGTATCCTCTACCTGGATGGGGCGGGGAGTCTCGCAGGGTTCTACCACCAGAATGTCGATTTTGTTTGCCATACAGAAAATCCTCCTTCGTTTCTCCGGTTGTTATATTCCAGCGGCGTCCTGGGCCAGATCGTGACTGACCAGGGATGCGTAATACTGGCTGATGGTTGTGGGCGCGTTGTAGAGCGCCGCCAGGGTGTATGCCTTGATGTTTTTCACCAGCGTGGTATTCTGGCTCAGACTGTCCAGAACATAGGCGATATGCTCATGGCTGAGTTTCAGAAAGCGGCTCTTGACTACGCCGGTGGCAACTTCCTCCCCGGCGATACGGATGAAGTCGCGCCGGGAGCAGCAGACCTCCACCATGAGTTCCACATAGCCCTCCAGCGTTTCCTCGTCATAGGGATGCTCCGTCAGGAGAAGGTCGTAGTCGATATTTTCTTTTATCAGCTCTCGGTATCCATCCATCTCATCCATCCTCATAAGGCTCTTGGGCCTTGCGCGAACAGGCGGCGAGGGGGTAGGGGGAAGGATGGATGGGTCAGTATCATTCAGTTCAGTTTTTTTCTTTTCAGTCTTATTAGGGGCGGAAAAACCGCCGTCAAGACTGCGGCTTTCCAGCGGTGCAGACTGCGGAATTTCCGCTGTCAAGACTGCGGTTCTGTCCAGCGGTCCAGACTGCTGATTTTCCGCAGTCTGGGGGGCAGGGGGCGGCGGTGCCTGTTCCGGCTGCTGGGGCTGGCCGGGTTCCGGGGGCAGGATGAAGTTTTTGACGTAGATGCGGGTGGGCCGTCCCTGGCCCTGCTTCTTCCGCTCGATCAGGCCGATGCCGTCCTTGTCCAATTCCCGGAACAGCTTCGTGGCCTTGTCCTTGCCGCAACCCATGAGGTTCATAGCGTCCTCCTGAGTGAAGTAGATGTAGACGCGCCGGTCGCTGTCCATCCAGCCATTTTTGACGGAAAGCCCCATCCGGTCCAACAGAAGACCGTAGAGGACCTTGGCCTCAATGGAAACGCTCTTATAGCGGTGGTCGGTCAGTAGGGTCTTGGGGATACGGTAAAAGCTGTACTGTTCCGCTTCGTTGCCGTAGTAGTAGTCCAGATTCAGATTTGACGGCATGGTGATTGCCTCCTTTGTGATGTGCGGAGAAACAGAAAAAGCGCCCCGGTGACTGTTGATAGTCACCGGGGCGCTCATGCTCCTGCCGCTTGTTGGTTTGTCCGTAAACGCAAAAAACCCGCCCCCAACTGATAATTGGTCAATTGAGGGCGGGTTTTGGGATGTTGTTACCACTTTTCGCCTAAAATGCTTCTCTTACCTCGGATGTAATCGGTCAGAAATACGCTGTGACAGGTCTGATAGGTGAAAAACTGCCATATGACGAGTTTCCCCATTTCCAATTTAACCTTGAAGAAAGGAAACAACAGATTGGTCCGGCCATCATTCTGGAAAACCATGACCTTCTGGAACTCGCTCCTCTCCAACAGGATACCTCCATGTGCAAATGTCTGATTGACCACATTTGCCGCTTCATGGGGGTTCATGTCACAGTCCTGGATGATAAGCCCCTCTCCGTACTGCCGCACCATTCCCGGCAGAGCATCTACGGTGATATTGCTAACCGTGATCGCCATATACAATCTCTCCTCTCTATAAATGTTGGACACTCCACGCTTCCAGCAAGGACACAATGACTTCTTCCATCTGTTGGGCGGTGTAGGTCTGCGGAAAATATTGATGAAGTCTCGCTTGTTTGAGAACCACCTGCACAGCGGCGGGATGCTCCGCTTTCAAAAGAGTTTCAATAACGGTGATAGTCAGGGTGCCATCTTTGCTATGTTGCTTGATTTTTGTTAGTTGGCCTCTCCCTGGAATCACATTCAGCTTGTCCATCACCGATACAAGATCGGTTTGTTCCTGTTTTGTCAGATCGGAAATGTAGTCAGCGGCAGTGCTAACCGCCAGTTTATCCTCGTCTACCAATACCAGCAATGGAGGAACTAGCTTGGTAAGAGCGATATACCGAGCAACAGTCATACCGGATTTTTCCCCGGCATCTTGGGCGATCTTATCCCGTGTGGTCAACTTCTGCACCGTCGGTGCAGAAGTTAGGTCCCACCGCTTACCCTGATGCTTCAAGGCTTCCAGTTTCATCTTGTAGGCAAAGGCTTTCTCACTGGGCAGGATTTTCTCGCGCTGTAGGTTGGAATCGACCATGATAATAGTCGCTTCATCATCGTCCAGAGTCCGAATGAGTACCGGCATAGTGGATTTGCCAGCCAGTTCACTTCCCTGCTTGCGCCGGTGGCCCGCTATGATCTCATAGCCGCCCTCTTGCCGGGGGCGAACGATACCAGGGGAGAGAACACCGCTTCTTGCGATACTCTCCACCGTTTTCTGCATCGCTTCATCATCCCGCACCTGAAAGGGATGATTTTTGAAGGGAAACAGTTCTGACAGCGGAATCTCCTGCACCAGATCACCGTTGGCCTTTACCGGATCACTTGTCTGAAACAAAGCGTCATAATCGGTCAACTGTATCTTGCTGGCACTGCTTTTCATGCCAGCACCTCCCGCGTCAACGCTGCGTATGCGGCGGAGACTTTACCCGCAGGGTCATGGAGGTAGATACTCCGGCCCTCTGCACTGGTTTCTGCCGCTCGGATGGACAGCGGAATAATGCTGTCAAATATCCGCACACCGCTACCATAGGCGCTTCTCAGCAGCTCCACAATCTCGCGGGAGTAGTTGGTCCGCATATCCGCCATGGTTATGAGAATACCCGCAATATCCAAGCAGGGGTTGATTTTCAGCTTCACTTTTGATATGGTATGGATAAGCTGTTCAAGGCCCTTGATGGAGAGGTAGTGTGCCTGCATGGGAATTACTACTTCGTCAGCAGCGGCTAAGGCATTGATGGTCAGCATACCCAGGGACGGGCAGCAGTCCAGCAGAATCACATCGTACTGTTCGCGGACACTGTTCAGGTATTCGCGCAAGATTGTCTCGCGGCTCATGGTGTTCACCAGCGTGACCTCCAGGCCAGATAATTCGATGTTGGCGGGAAGGAGATCAACGCCCTCCGCCTGATGAATGATGCCCATTCCGGGAAGTACAGGCTTGTCCGTAATGATAAATCCCAGCACATCGGCAAGGGTCCCTTCAAGCTGGTCCGGGTGCTGATAGCCCAGGCTGGCAGTAAGCGAACCTTGGGGGTCTACGTCCACCAGGAGGACCTTCTTGCCTTCCCGTGCCAGCCCGATTCCCAAATTGACCGTTGTTACAGTCTTGCCAACTCCGCCTTTCTGGTTACAGATTGCCGTAATTTTGGCTGTTTTGCTCATTTTGGCCTCCTTCTATGTTCATAGAATAAAAACAGGACTAAACCAGTGCGCCCCTTGCTGTGGGGTGTTTCTGATTTAGTCCTATTTTAACAGGCCCGTCCGCAAAAATCCCAGCCATCTCCCAATCAGGATTCTCCTCGATTTTCTGCGTGTAATAGGTTTTCTGGGCCTCGTAGCTGTTGAGCTGTTCCTCGCTGTTGGTACTGACCCGGCAGTATGCGGCCACCCGCTGCCTGCCATGGCGTGGGCTTCTGGAGGATGCAACGGGTTTCGTTGCGGGGATCATCCGTACCCTTCGTTCCAATCTAATTTGTTCCATGAAGCATTCCTTTCCCGGCAGTGGTCCTATTTGAAACAGACCGTTACCGCATTTTCAGCCGATATTGTAATATGAGAAACTACCAGCCCGGTTCGGGTCGCCTGACCGAAGCATTTTAAGTCAACTCCGGCTGGGCGGTTAGATGGGTTATCTTTCGTGGAGGCTGGACAGCAGTCATATCTGGCGGAAGCGCCTTGCAGGATCAGGTCAATGAGGCTCTCCGGCTCATCGGGGCTTTCCAGCCCTCGATTGATTGCGTTGGTCAGGCGGACTACTTCCGCCGAAGGACTGTACGGTTCATCTGCAGGCCTGTCATGCTCCGCTATCTGTCGGGAGACCTCCTCCAGCAGAGCGGCGTCAGGAATCGTGACAAGGCTGCCGCAGCGGATACATTTGAGGTATAGGGTATCCGCCCTGCGGTTCTTTCCGGCCAGCCTGTGCAGTTCCCCCGCGCAGCAGGCACAGCGCAGGTGCGGTTTCAGGTGGAGGGCCGGACGGTCTTTCGTTGTGGCATAGCCAGCTGTTTTCCCCTGAATCAATGTCTGTACAGCATCAAATTCTTCCGCTTCTATGATGGCGGGATAACCATCCTTCCCTGTATATCTGGGGTTCTCCAGCAGTCGTTTCACCTTATGCTTATTCCAGAGAGGCATTTCCGGGCCGAAGGGGACGTGATCCCCGTTCAGCGTGTCGGATATTTTCTGATAGGACAGCCGCCCCTCGATATAGAGGGTAAAGATTCTGGATACCACAGCGGCCTCTGATTCTATGATCGTCAGGTCCCCGTTTTTGATCTGGTATCCGTACAAAATTTTACGATTGCTCATCGGCCCGCCTCCCTCAGATGCTCTGTCAGTTCCAGACCGCCGTACAGCCGAAACCGCAGGTAGGTCTGGGACTCCGCTGTGATCCGTTCAACGAGGTCGCGGAACAGTTCTTCATCGAACTGCGCTATTTGCTCCGGTCCGCAGTGGACGATATCGCTGCCGCTGGGCAGAACAACATACTGCGGTCCAGGATTGTCGATCTCATAGGACTCCGGAGGCTCCAATTCAGTCACGGCGTAAGTGCCGGCCTCCAAATTGGGTACGGTCACGGTACCATCGCTCCCTGTCACCACTTCCTTGGAGTAGGCACCATTTTCGGAGGCAACGAGGAAACGCGCTCCGGGCAGAGTCTTGTTGGGATTGGTGGAATCCACCTTCTTGACTGTCAGGCTGTACTTTTCACGGGTGACATTCAGTTCCCCCACCATGACAGCCTGCACATCGTTAGAGGGGTGGTAGCTGGAGCCGGGGCCGGTGTAGGCGTATTCATAGACTTCGCAATCGCCCCACACGCCCTGCGCTCCCAGGTCGAGGATATACTGCGCCCGGTCCCGGAACGATCTGCCGTCCATGGTCTCGTCAATGCTGGAATAATTGGTGTGTTCCAGATTGTTGTAGACGCACAGCAGTTCCTCAGCGCAGGCAACCACGGGGTCGGACAGCAGACCGGCCTTGTACCGCCAGACGACAGCCTGCGTCCAGGAGTTCATGGTCCAGGTGTAGTCGCTGTTCCACACATCGTCCACGCCCAGGGCCTTGGCCTGATCGGTAAAAACTCCGGTAGAATGGGCGTAAAAATAGGCCATCATGGTCTTGACCGTGGGGTCGGAAATGGGCTGGGGATTGCCCCATGTGTGGCCCTTCAGCGACCACCCCATCCCCTTGCCTTTTTCAGAGCAGAAGCCCATGGTGCTTTTGCCGTTGTAGTTGAAGTGCATCTGGTGCATATAGCACTCGCCCAGGGCCGGGGAGTCGTACTTGGTCCCGCTGTAAGCACAATCGTCCATTTTGATGGTGGACGGGTTGGCGGCGAGAGCCGTTGCGGGCAGCAGGCCCAGCACACACACCAGCACGAGCAGCAGAGCCGTCATGCGGGTGAGTGCGGAATAGGTTTTTCGCATAAATCAAAAGCTCCTTTCCATTTTTGAGGAATAAGAAATGGCCCTCCAGCTTGCGCTGAAAGGCCGTTCCCGGTTTCGATTCTGTTACGCATAGAAGTTGACGCTGTTGGGGATTCCAACGAACATAAAACAGTAGGTAATGCCGTCCACCTGGGTCACGCCCACCCCGATGCAGTCGCAGGCCGGGTCGATCATGGTATGGAAATGACCGGGGGAGTTGATCCAGTTGTCCAGGGCGTGTTGGGCGGCATCCTCTGTGCCGGTGAACACGGTGAGGTTATCCCCGAAGCCGTAGGGGTAGCCTGCGTCGGCGGCAGCCTGACACTCCTCCTGTGAGTGATGCCAGGTATAGCGCCGGTCGGAGCAGACCTGGGCGGCATTCATCAGGGCCTCGCTGACAGGCAGCTCCGACACGCCGTTGGCCTTGCGGGTCTGGTTGATCAGACGAA
>OFGA01002265.1_pt1 | contig 12013 bp, 12 predicted proteins | sample 1521471 | NCBI WGS metagenome assembly OFGA01 (sample SAMEA3504086, study PRJEB24116) | mouse gut metagenome | biome: mouse gut; feature: mouse-associated habitat; material: faeces | place: Denmark | collected 2011
GATGTCCCGCCGCCTGTACCGCGTCGGTGTGGAAGATGACCCCCCGCTCCCGGCACACCGCGCCGATCTCCGAAACAGGCAGGACGGAGCCAATCTCGTTGTTGGCGTACATGATTGTCACCAGGGCGGTGTCCTCCCGAATGGCCTCCGAAACCTGTTGGGCGGTGACGGTGCCCAAGGCTCCGACTGGGAGCAGTTCCACCTCGAATCCCTCGCCTTCCAGCCTTTTCAGCGTGTGCAGAACGGCGTGATGCTCAAAGGCGGTGGAGATAATGTGCCGCTTTCCTTTTCGGGCTCCCAGCTGGGCGGCGGAGCGGATGGCCTGGTTGTCCGCCTCGCTGCCTCCAGAGGTGAAAGTAATCTCCTTGGGAGATGCCCCGATACAGGCGGCGATTCGCTCTCTGGCATCCTCCAGGGCCTCCTTTGCTCTCTGCCCCAGGCTGTACAGACTGGAGGGGTTGCCCCAAGTGTCCTGCATACAGGCGGTCATAGCGTTGGCCGCAGCCCCGCTCATTTTGGTGGTAGCCGCATTGTCTGCGTAAATCATAGTAATATCCTTTCCAGGCGTGAACACGCCGGTGAAAGTACCGGCGTGTTCGTCTCATGTTCAGCCGGCGAACAGCGGTGTGGACAGGTAGCGGTCGCCGGTGTCCGGGAGCAGAGCCACGATGGTCTTGCCCGCGTTTTCGGGCCGCTTTGCCAGCTGGATTGCCGCATGGAGCGCGGCCCCGGAGGAGATACCCACCAGCACGCCCTCCTTGCGGCCCACCAGCCGTCCGGCGGCAAAGGCGTCCTCGTTGGACACGGGGATAATCTCGTCGTAGACGGCGGTGTCCAGCACCTCCGGCACAAAGCCCGCGCCGATGCCCTGGATTTTGTGGGACCCGGAGCGGCCCTCACTGAGGACAGGGGAGTCCTTGGGCTCTACCGCCACCACCTTCACCGCCGGGTTTTGCTCCTTGAGGTACTGGCCCACGCCGGTGATGGTGCCGCCGGTGCCCACGCCGGCCACGAAGATGTCCACCTGTCCATCGGTGTCTGCCCAGATTTCCGGACCGGTAGTAGCCCGGTGGGCGGCGGGGTTGGCGAGGTTGACAAACTGGCCCGGGATAAAGCTGTTGGGAATCTCCTGAGCCAGCTCCTCCGCCTTGGCGATGGCCCCTTTCATCCCCTTGGCCCCCTCGGTGAGTACCAGCTCCGCACCGTAGGCCTTCATCAACTGGCGGCGCTCCACGCTCATGGTCTCCGGCATGGTGATGATGATGCGGTAACCCCGGGCCGCCGCCACGGAGGCCAGGCCGATCCCGGTGTTGCCGGAGGTGGGCTCGATGATGACAGAGCCGGGCTTCAGCTTGCCGCTGGCCTCCGCCTCGTCGATCATCGCCTTGGCAATGCGGTCTTTTACCGACCCGGCGGGATTGAAATACTCCAGCTTAGCCAGAATGCGGGCTTTCAGCCCCGCCTCCTTCTCAATGCGGCTCAGCTTCAGCAAGGGCGTCTTGCCGATCAACTGGTCGGCGGATGTGTAGATATTGGACATATATATGACCTTCTTTCTTTATATTTGTGTTTTGCTAGATGGAGCAGGATTGACACCACCGGTCCCAGATTTTTGCAATGCGGCAAGGAAAACAAATCACGATACCGCAGACAGCGCCCACAGTGGCCTGCAATATCTGGAAGGGAAGTTTTAAGATTGCATACTCAGGAGTGCTGTACAGGAAGGCTCTGCCCAAGGAGTAGCCCACTACCATGATGATCGCTCCAAGAGTTACACCAAGTACGGCCCCGCTGAAGCGTTTTTGGGGTAGACCGTGGGCGCAGAGGGAGATAACAGCTGCTTGCAGTCCGTGGGTGACCAGCGAGACAAACATAGGGGCTGGGTAGAAAAACATATCCCTCAGGAACGCGCCGATCCCGCCCACCGCGAAAGCGCCCAACGGGTCCAGCAGGATTGCGGCGGTACAGATCACAATATCGTTCAAGTAGAGACATCCGCCCGGCACCGGCATCCCAAAAGAACTGAGGGCGATATTCATTGCCATAAAGACAGCGGTTACGGTCAGCCAGGGCAGGGAGCCTGTCCCCGGAGCAAAGATTGCCGGACGCTCCCACTTTGGCAGGGACTGGATAAGGTAATATCTGACTATCTTACTCAGTTCACCCTGGCGGATCTCATTCGGGAATCAATATTGGGAGGGGAAACATCATGACGCTCCAGCAACTGAAATATGTCATCGTCATCGCGGACAGCGGCTCTGTTAACTCCGCCGCCAAAAACCTGTACCTCTCCCAACCCAGCCTGTCCAGCGCCGTGAGAGATCTGGAGGAGGAGATCGGCTTTGAGTTGTTCCACCGGTCCAACCGGGGAGTCACCATCACGGCGGAGGGGGAAGAGTTCCTCAACTACGCCCGGCAGGTGTGTCAACAGTACGCCCTGCTGGAGGACCGGTTTGTGGCGGGGCGGTCCCGGAAGAAATTCTCTGTCTCCACCCAGCACTACACCTTCGCCATTAACGCTTTTGTGGAGATGGTGCGCAAGGTGGGGATGGAGGAGTATGAGTTTTCCATCCTGGAAACCCGGACCTATGAGTGTGTGGAAAATGTCCGGAACTACAAGAGTGAGCTGGGCATCTTATACCTGGACGATTTCAACGAGAAGTACCTGACCAAACTCTTTGAGGAGAACAACCTGGAGTTCCACCCCCTGCGGGACTGCTCCACCTGTGTCTACCTCTGGGGGGAGCACCCTCTGGCCCACCGGGACCAGCTGACCATGGCTGACCTGGAGCCTTACCCCTGCATCGCCTTTGAGCTTGGCAAGCAGAACTCCCTGTTCCTCTCCGAAGAGGTGATGAGCACCTACCAGTATCGCCAACTCATCCGGGTGGACGACCGGGCCACGGTGCTTAACCTGATGAAGGGGCTCAACGGCTATACCCTGTGCTCCGGTATCATCTGCCGCCCCCTCAACGGCTCGGAGTACACCACCATCCCCCTGGCGGAGGGGGGCGTGATGCACATCGGCTATGTCCAGCGATGGGGCAGCCCCCTTAGCCGGCTGGGGGAGCTGTATCTGTCCGAGGTGCGCAAGTCCATCCTTCTGTAGAGACCGGTATTTTTTGTCTCCGCCCTTGGGCGGGGACTTTATTATAAGGAAAAGCTATAACCCGCCCCTGATTTTGGGTATTAACACCCAGGGCGGGTTTTGTGCTATCCTATGGGCACCTCAGAGGAAAAGAGGAACGTTATGATTCGACTGGAACATGTCTCAAAGCGGTTTGAGGCGGGAGGACAGACGGTGGAGGCGGTGAAGGACGTCAGCCTCCACATTGAAAAAGGGAGCATCGCCGGCATCATCGGCTTCTCCGGGGCGGGCAAATCCACCCTGGCCCGGTGCGTCAATCTGCTGGAGCGGCCCACGGAGGGAAGGGTAATTGTGGGCGGCAGCGAGCTCACTGCCCTAAGCGGGCGGCAGCTCCGGGAAAAACGGAAAAAGATCGGCATGATCTTCCAGCACTTCAACCTCTTCGCCTCCCGGACGGTGTACGGCAACGTGGCCTACCCTCTTCGAGGGAGCGGAAGGAGCAAGAAAGAGATTGAGGACAAGGTAAAGCCCCTGCTGGAGCTGGTGGGGCTGTCTGACAAGGCGGACGCCTACCCTTCCCAGCTGTCCGGGGGGCAGAAGCAGCGGGTGGCCATCGCCCGGGCTCTGGCCAGCGACCCGGAGGTGCTCCTCAGCGACGAGGCCACCAGCGCCCTGGACCCGGAGACCACCCAGTCCATCCTCCGGCTTCTGAAGGAGGTCAACCGCGCCCTGGGCGTCACTATCCTGATCATCACCCATGAGATGCAGGTCATCAAGGAGATATGCAGTCAGGTGTATGTGATGGAGGGCGGCAGGATTGTGGAACAGGGGGACGTGTTTCAGGTGTTCGCCGTCCCACGGCAGGCGGTCACCCGCCGGTTCGTGGACAGCACCTCCCACCTCTCCCGGATTCAGGAGCTGCTGGACGACCCCGCCCGGCCCATCAAGCTGAACCCCGGGGACTATCTATTCCGGCTGAACTACCTGGAGCGCAGCACCTCCGAGGCGCTGATCTCCAACATCTCCCGGCGGTTTGAGCTGGATGTGAATATCCTGCTGGGCAGCATCGAGCTCATCGACGGCAATCCTCTGGGGGGCCTGGTGGTGGTCGCCGGGGGCGGCCACGACAAAATAGCCGCCGCCGCAGAGTACTTATCCAAACGAAACGTGCAGGTGGAGGTGATTTCCCATGGCTGAACTGCTTAATCAGATCATCCCCGACGTAGTGGCCCGGTCGGACCAGCTGTGGCGGGCCTTCTGGGAGACCATCCAGATGGTGGGCATCTCTGGGGCCATCTCCCTGGTGCTGGGCATCCCCTACGGGGTGCTGCTGTTCACCACCAGAGAGGGGGGCGTGCTGCAAAACCGGCCGGTGAACTTTATCCTGGGCCGCGTCTGCGACTTCTTCCGTTCCATCCCCTTTATCCTGCTGGCCATTTTACTGCTGGGGCTGAGCCGGCTGGTGGTGGGCGTGGCCATCGGCGTGCGGGGGGCCATCATCCCCCTGGTGTTCGGCACCGTCCCCTTCCTGGGCCGGCAGACCGAGAGCGCCCTGGCCGAGGTACCCGCCGGCCTCATTGAGGCGGCCGAGGCGATCGGCTCCTCCCCCTGGGAGATTATCTGGCGGGTCTATCTGCGGGAGGCTGTCCCCGGCATCACCCGGGGGGTGACCATCACCATCGTCTCCCTCATCAACTTTACCGCCGTAGCCGGGACCCTGGGGGCGGGCGGTCTGGGCAACTTCGCCATCATGTACGGCCACAGCAAGAACCTGCCCCAGATCACCTGGACGGTCATCCTGATCATCGTCGTCCTAGTGAGCGCCGTCCAGTTTGTGGGCGGCTATATCGCCAAGAAAGCGACCCATTAAAGCGTCTGTTCTCCCGCCTTTGAACCGGGATAATGGAATATTTGCCCCATTAAAGGAGGAGCTTAAAATGAAAAAGAAGAACGTTTTTGCCCTTGCGCTGGCCGCAGCCCTGGCCCTGTCCCTGACGGCCTGCGGCGGAAAAGATAGCGGAAACGGCGGCGGCTCCAGCCCCGTGTCCGGCTCCAACCCCGGCTCCGGCTCTGCCGCCCCGTCTGCTGAGCCCACTGTAGTCAAGGTGGGCGTGGTGGGGGCCAACAACCAGCAGTGGGACACGGTCAACGAGCTGCTGGCCAAGGACAACATCAAGGTGGAGCTGGTGGAGTTTGCCGAATACAAGCTGCCCAACAACGCCCTGGACGCCGGGGAGATCGACCTGAACGCCTTCCAGCACAAGGCTTACCTCCAGAAGGAGATCGACGACCTGGGCTATGATGTTTCCATCCTGGGCGACACCATCGTGGCCCCCCTGTCCCTGTACTCCGACAAGATCACCGACGTGAACCAGCTGAAGGAGGGAGACAAGATCGCTGTCCCCAGCGACCCCACCAACGAGGGCCGGTGCTTTAAGATTCTGGAGTCCGCCGGCGTTCTGGAGGTGGACCCCGCCGCCGGATACATGCCCGAGCTGAAGGACATCACCGCCAACCCCCTGAATCTGGAGTTTGTAGAGGTGGAGGCCGCCAACACCGCCAGCCTCCTGCCCGACGTGGCCGCCGCCTTTGTCAACGGGGCCCACGCCGTGGACAACGGCCTGAACATCGACGAGGCCATCTATGTGGAGCAGGTCCAGCCCGGCTCCGATAACCCCTACATCAACATCATCGCCTGCCGCATCGCCGACCTAGACAATGAAGTCTATCAAAAGGTGCTGGCTGCCTACCAGTCCGAGGAGACCGCCCAGGCCATCCGGGACATCTATCAGGGCACCTACATCCCCGCATTTTAAGCAAGATACAGTTCCCGCCCCCTCGGAGGGCGGGAACAAACATAACTTTGAGGTGAATCAATATGGCCATCCATCCGCTGATTGAACAGGACAAGGACTACATCATCTCCCTGCGCCGCTGGTTCCACAGCCACCCGGAGCTGAGCATGAAGGAGTACAACACCGCCGCCAGAATTGAGGAGGAGCTGAGCGCCCTGGGCATCCCCACCCGCCGGGTGGGGGGGACCGGGGTGCTGGGGGTCCTCAAGGGGCGGAAGGGGCCGGGCAGAAGGGTGGTCCTCCGGGCGGACACCGACGCCCTGCCCATCCAGGACGAGAAAACCGTGCCCTACGCCTCCCAGTGCCCCGGCGTGATGCACGCCTGCGGCCACGACGCCCACACCGCCGCCCTCCTTGGGGCCGCCCGGGCCCTGAAACAGCTGGAGGACAATTTTTCCGGGGAGATCGCCCTGGTCTTTCAGCCAGGTGAGGAGTACGGTGCGGGGGCGGTCCTCTTTGTCCAGGTCGGGGCCCTGGAGGGGGCGAACCGCTCCTTCGGCGTCCATCTCCAGTCTAATCTGCCGGTGGGACAGGTGGCCATGAATCCCGGGGCGGAGAACGCCTCGGTGGACCATTTCACCATCCGGATCACCGGAAAAAGCGCCCACGTCTCCACCCCGGAGTTGGGGGCGGACGCCCTCTACGCCGCCGCCCAGGTTGTCACCGCCCTTCAGGGCTTGGTGGGTCGGCTGAAAAACCCCACCGACCCCGCCCTCATCGGGGTGGGAGTGCTCCGCTCCGGGGAGGGGTACAACATCGTGGCCCGGGAGGCGGTGATCGAGGGCACGGTGCGCTGCTTCTCCGAGGAGACCCGGGCCATGATAAACGGCAAGATCGCCGATACCGCCCGGGGAGTGGCCGCCCTGTACAACACCACCGCTGAGATTGAGACCGAGTCCTTTACCCGGGCCCTCATCAACGACGCCCGGGTGTACGCTGAGACCGCCCCCCTGGTGGAGAAGGTGGTGGGCAGGGGGAACCTGGTGGTCAAGGAGCTGTCCCTGGGCGGGGACGACATGGCGGAGATCATGGCCGTGGTCCCCGGGGTCTACGCCTTTGTGGGCAGCGGCAACGAGGCCGTCCCCGGCTCCCGGCTGGCCCATCACACCCCGGGCTTCGATATCGACGAGAGATGTCTGACTATCGCCGCAAGTTTATATGTAGAGTCGGCTCTGTTTTGGCTGAAGCAACGGACATAGTACAAAAATTTTGCAGTCTGCCGCCTCTGTTTTCATATAAAAATCCTCTTGTAAATTCAATGAAAGGCGCTATGATAGCTTTGCATTTATTCCATATTCTGCAAGGGGGAATCGGCGATGTCCTATCACTATCTATTGGATCTGGCTTTGATTTTATTGAGTACCAAGCTGTTGGGGATCGCAACAGGAAAATTCCAAATGCCGCGGGTGGTGGGCGCGCTGCTGGCCGGGCTGATCCTGGGTCCTGCGGCGCTGAATATTCTGTCAGAGACTGCGTTCCTTTCCCAGCTGAGCGAACTGGGCGTCATCGTGATTTTGTTCACCGCCGGAATGGGCACCGACCTGCGTGAACTGCGCGGCGCCGGAAAGGCGGGCTTTTTGGTGGCGCTGTGCGGCGTGCTGGTACCCATGCTGATGGGCACAGGCTTTGGCTGGCTGGCGGGACAGGCAGGCTGGCTGCCGGGAAATACCTTCCTGGAAAACATCTTTTTAGGCACGGTACTTACCGCGACCTCTGTGAGCATCACAGTAGAGACGCTCAAGGAGCTGGGGCATCTGGACACCCGGGTGGGCAGTACGATCCTGGCCGCCGCCCTGATCGACGACGTGCTGGGTCTGGTGGCGCTGACCGTGGTGTCCAGCATGGCGGGCGGCGGAGGCAGCCTGCTGCTGGTGCTGCTGAAGATTGTGTTGTTTTTTGTCTTTGCCGTCGCCGCCGCGCATGGAAGCATCCGGCTGTTTCGCCGGATCATTGCAAGCGCCCACCAGAAAAACCTCCGGCGCTATCCGGTTTTTGCTTTTGTGCTCTGCCTGCTGCTGGCCTACTGCGCGGAGGAATTTTTCGGTGTGGCCGACATTATCGGGGCCTTTGTCGCGGGGCTGGTGGTGGCCTGCACCCCCAAGGCCGGTTACATCCGCTCAAAGTTTGAGCCCCTGAGCTACCTGCTGCTGACGCCGGTGTTTTTCGCGGGAATCGGCATCAAGGTGGAGCTGCCCCAGCTGAACGGGACGCTGGCGGTCTTTTCCCTGCTTCTTCTGGCGGTGGCAGTTTTGTCCAAGATCATTGGCTGCGGCCTGGGAGCTAAGCTGTGCGGCTTTGACGGAGCGGAGTGCCTCCAGGTGGGAACCGGCATGGCCTGCCGGGGTGAGGTAGCTCTGATCGTGGCCAACCGGGGGTTGTCTATGGGGGTGCTCAGCCAGGCTATGATGACGCCTATCGTGATCACTGTGGTGGGCTGCGCAGTGATCACGCCGGTTTTACTAAAGCTGTGCTTCGGCGGGCAGCCCAAGAGTACAGCGGCGGGCTATGCACTCGCTGACCACTATCATAAGGCGGAACAGCTGGAGCTGACGTCCGATGAGATGTTGAGAAAAAAGCCCCAGTAATACATTTTCAGGGGGAGCCAGCGGCTAGGCTTTTCTCCGACAGCTTCCGCTCAAAGCGGTCCTTTCGGGTATCTGTGGGGACCGGAGTGGGATACCGCCCGGTAAAGCAGGCGTCACAGCAGCGGCCCTGTCCGATGAGTGCCCCCAGCCGTTCCGCCGGCAGGTAGCCCAGGGAGTCCGCCCCGACGATTTGGGCGATCTCCTCCACGGTGTGGTGGCAGGCGATGAGGTTTTCCCGGGAGTCTATGTCGGTGCCATAGTAGCAGGGGTTGAGGAAGGGGGGCGCGGAGATGCGCAGGTGAATCTCCTTAGCCCCCGCCTCCCGGAGCAGGCTGACAATCCGGCCGCTGGTGGTCCCCCGGACGATGGAGTCGTCCACCAGCACCACCCGCTTTCCTGCCACACTGTCCCGGACGGCGCTGAGCTTGATCTTCACCTGATCCAGCCGGTGGTCCTGGCCGGGGGCGATAAAGGTGCGGCCGATGTACTTGTTTTTGATAAGCCCAATGCCGTAGGGAATGCCGGAGGCCCGGCTGTAGCCCAGGGCGGCGTCCAAGCCGGAGTCGGGCACCCCCACCACCACGTCCGCCTGGACCGGGTAGGTACGGGCCAGGATTTCTCCCGCCCGCAGCCGGGCGGCGTGGACGGACACCCCGTCGATCACCGAATCCGGGCGGGCAAAGTAAATGTATTCAAAGATGCAGGGGGTGTGCTCCGCCTTTCCGCAGTGCTCCCGGCGGGAGACAATGCCGTCCCTGGAAAACACCAGGATCTCTCCCGGCTCCAGGTCCCGGACAAACTCCGCCCCCACTGCCGCCAGAGCGCAGCTCTCCGAGGCCGCGATGTAAGTTCCGTCCGGCCTTTTTCCATAGCACAGAGGTCGGAAGCCGTGAGGATCCCGGGCGCAGATCAGCTTCTGGGGAGACATGAGCACCAGGGAGTAGGCCCCCTCCAGCCTGTTCATGGCCGCGCTGAGCGCGTCCTCAATGGAGGGGGTGGACAGCCGCTCCCTGGTGACAAGGTAGGCAATAATCTCGGTATCGCTGGTACCATGGAAGATAGCTCCAGACAGCTCCAGCTTGTCTCGAAGCTGGGCTGCATTGCTCAGATTTCCGTTGTGCGCCAGGGCCATATGTCCTTTCTGATGATTGACCTCGATGGGCTGGCAGTTGCTCCGGTTGGCGGCCCCGGTTGTGCCGTAGCGGGTATGGCCCCCCGCCATAGTCCCTTGGGGCAGCCGGTCCAGTGTCTCGCCGGAAAAGACCTCCCCCACCAGCCCCAGGTCCTTGCGGGAGGCGAATATCCCGTCGTCGTTGACCACAATGCCGCAGCTCTCCTGTCCACGGTGCTGGAGGGCATACAGGCCATAATAAGCCAGACGGCCCACGTCCGCAGGCCGGGGAGCAATCACTCCAAAGACACCGCATTCCTCATGGATACTCATTTCTATACCTCCGTTTGATTATTATTGCTTTATTATGCGCCGTTTGTAAAGGCGTATTGACACGTTTCAAACGAGCCCTGGAATCTCCCAATTTACGAAAAAAGAGTTTAGATGCAAATGGTTTGAGAAAAAAGGGCAAAGACACCTATGAGAAATTCTCAAAGACGTCTTTGCCTTAGATTTGTATTGTAGTCCCTGGACAGCGAATTGTCAACAATAAATTTTCGTCCTTTATGGCATGGCGCATTCGATAAAACAATTTTGAAGCCCAGAAGTACAACGGGGAGATGATCGTTGTAGCGCCGCAGCTCAGTGATTGGGGCGAAACTTCCGCCAACCAGACAATTGCCTTGGTGGAATACTTTCTGAAACACTATAACATAGACCTGGCCAAGGTGTATGCCAACGGCTATTCCGACGGCGGACTGTTCGCAAGCGATGAAAAATTATAGGTTAGCTGTTCGGCCAGACGAAGCACACCGCACTGAGCGGCATCATTCCGGAGGAACCGGAGTATGTCCCCGAAGGATAACAGCAGCCCGCACGGCATCCGGGGACGTTGGAAAAGCTGGAGTATCAGAACTGGGAATCCTTTTCCTATGCGGAAAAGCCCCAAAACTTACCAAGACCGCTTGGGGCTACCTGCCTTATGGATACGATGGGAGCAAGCAGTACAACATTCTCTATCTGAGCCACGGCGGTTGGAGCCACGAAACCACCCCCATGGTGACCCCGGATAACCCCCAGCAATCGTAATAATCGCTGCCCTTTGGTCATGCTCAAAACGGTTGTTTTGTTGTTGCCCTTATGCGGGGTGGCCCTCGGATGCCCGCTCTCTTTTTATTGCTTCATCACCTTTTCAAAGCGGCCCCCCCTTCCCGTTTACCCAGGGCTGCGACCTGTTCCCCCGGACCAGCCTCTTCCACCGCTGCACCCCCCGGCCCGACGGGGATTGGGACCTGAGCCCCATCACAAAGACCGGCCCCCTGTGGTACCTGGTCAGCGACAGCAAGAAAAAGGGGTGCGGGGGCTTGTCCGCCACCGGCTTTTCTCAGGAGTTCGTCTTTGACGCCTACCTCTCCAAGCATCTCTCCCCCTTCTATCTGGCCGAGCCCGCCAAGGTGATTCTCCCCGGCCGGAAGGAGGACGGCCGCTGGCTGGTCCTCACCCCCACGGACCGGGCCCTGATGAACGCCAGCACCGCCTATGTCTTTGCCCAGCTGGAGCAGGCCCAGGGCCAGAGCCTTGCCGCCTACCTCAAGGACACCATCAACATCTACGGCAAGCTGATGAAGCAGGACTTCTCCGCCGGGGACTGGCTGGTGCTCTCCAGCGCCAGCGGGTCCAACCCCTGCGCGGCCTGCCTCCCCCTGGCCGGGCGGGAGCGGACCCGCCTTGTGGTGGACCAGACCCTGTACTGGTACGCCGCCGCCAGCGAGGATGAGGCGGTCTACCTCGCCGCCCTGCTGAACAGCGCCGCCCTGGCCCAGGCCATCCGGGCCTTTCAGCCGGCACTCAAACGGAACAAGGTAATACTGCCCCAGCTGGGGGGACGGCGACAGGTTGAGGCTTTCGCCCAGCAGGGCACCAGCGAGGATGGTTCCGGCGTCGCAGTCCTGGAGGGCCGGGTTCACCGCTACCGCAGACGTGATGGAGGCGATGAACCTTTTAGACCGCTCAGGGTCACCAAGGGTATTGTTGATCAAGGTCTGATAGCCCTTGGTGGTGATGGCAACAGAAAACTTCGGCTGTTGCCGTACGGGTGTCGGCTGGTTAGAGTTGCTCATAGGTGTACCCTCCATCAACCAGGAATTTCTTTAAGGCTTTGAGCTTATCCAGGGTATCAGTCACCCGGAAAGCGGTAGAGTAGAGCTTTTCAGTGGTTTGCCCAGCCGGAGATACATCTTCGACCTGCGGCGCATCTTCAGTTGGGGCCTCTACCGGGGGCATAAGCCCGGGCTCGGGGGCGGTCTCCCTGACAACTTCCTCTACTTGCGCACTGGAATTGCCAAGGGCGGTGCGCGCGGCCATAGCAGCCTCC
>OFGA01002268.1_pt1 | contig 12000 bp, 10 predicted proteins | sample 1521471 | NCBI WGS metagenome assembly OFGA01 (sample SAMEA3504086, study PRJEB24116) | mouse gut metagenome | biome: mouse gut; feature: mouse-associated habitat; material: faeces | place: Denmark | collected 2011
CGCAAATCCATCTGAAATTCGCTTCGCGAATGGGATTTGCTCACTCCTGAATCACATTCTTACGGACATTGCAGTGAATAGACCTTGCAAAGTCCTGTGTGAAATGTAACGCTTCTTTTCAGAAAAGAGAATTCGAGATACAGAAACTATTGAATTTTGTGAAAATACCAGATATAATGTGACGCAGATAACAGACATGCGTCTGCCCCAAAATGACAGGTGCAGCCGTGCTGGAATATTTTCAGAAGACAGAGGAGGACATGATGCAGTTACAATTAGAAGCAGGATATGAATCCATGGAAGGCGGAGTCTGCGCAGCAGCCGGGTTTTCGGCAAATGGCTGCAACTGCGGGCTGAACCCGGATAAAAATAAAAATGACCTGGGCATGATTTACAGCGGGCGTTTATGCAATGCGGCTGCCGTGTATACATCAAACCGGGTAAAAGGCGCGCCGATTCTTGTGACAAAGAAAAATCTTGAAGCAACAGGCGGCAAAGCAAGGGCTGTCATTGTCAACAGCAAAAATGCCAATACCTGCAATGCAGACGGGGAGCAGAAGGCATGGAGAATGTGTGAGCTTGCGGCAGGGCAGCTTCGGATAAAGCCGGAAGAAGTGGTGGTTGCATCGACTGGCGTAATCGGCCAGGTGCTTCCGATAGAGCCGGTGGAAAGCCATATCGCACAGCTGGCAGCCGGCCTTGCACCGGAACATCACGAAGCAGCTGCGACTGCGATTATGACGACCGATACGGTAAAAAAAGAAGCAGCGGTTTCTTTTGAGCTGAATGGCAGGACCTGCCATCTGGGCGGAATGGCAAAAGGCAGCGGCATGATTCATCCGGATATGGCGACCACGCTGAATTTTATTACAACGGATGCTGCGGTATCGGCAGCGCTTCTGCAAAAGGCGCTGCGCGATACGGTAAAGGTGACGTATAACTGCCTGAGCATTGACGGCGATACTTCCACCAATGATATGGTGCTGGTTCTGGCGAACGGGGCAGCCGGAAACGAGGAAGTGTCCGAGGAAGGCCCGGCATACGAAATATTGAAAAAGGCGCTTTACCTGGTGCTGCTGAACTTAACGCGCATGCTTGCCGCAGACGGGGAAGGGGCCAGCAAGCTGTTAGAGTGCAGATGCACGGGCGCTCCGGATTTTGAGACAGCCGTGACAGCAGCAAAGAGCGTGATTTCATCCTCTCTTGTCAAATGCGCCATGTCCGGTGCAGATGCCAACTGCGGGCGTATTTTGTGTGCAATCGGGTATTCCGGCGCGCAGCTGGATGTGGGCAGGATTGACGTAGAGCTTGCTTCTGCAAAAGGACGCATTCTGGTATGCCGGGACGGAAACGGCATTGCATTCTCAGAAGAAGCTGCGGCAGAGATTCTGTCCGAGGACGAGATTGCCATTCATGTCAGCCTGAATCAGGGCAGCGCGTCAGCAACAGCATGGGGCTGTGACATGACATATGATTATGTGAAAATAAATGCTGATTATAGAAGCTGACGCGGAAATGTGAAATAACTGTTACGGTTCACTCCGTGACCAGTAACCTTCGCAAATCCATCTTAAATTGCTTTGGGAATGGGATTTGCTCACTCCTGAAGCGCTTTCTTACGGACTTTGCAGTGAATGCCCCTGTGGGCAGACCCTGCAAAGTCCTGTGTGAACAGTAGCAAATAATTTACAGGAACAGAAAAATTTTACGGAATATCTTGATTTGTTTCCTGCTGTCGGTGTAATATAAAAGAAATAGTATTTTCAGGGAGGATTTTACAGAAGGGGGAGACCGTTATGAAAAAACTGACAGCTCTGTTTCTGGGCCTGGTGTTTGCGTCCGGCTGTCTGGGCTGCAGTTCACAGCAGGCAGAAACAGGGAAGACAGATGAGGTACAAAAGGAATCTTCCGCTGCAGGGGAAAACAGCGGGACACAGAAAGAAGGCAGCAGCCAGGTGCAGGATGGGGATGCAGCTGGCAGCGGGGAAAACAGTGCAGAAGCAGAAGGCGGAAAAGAGGAAAGCGCTTACGAATTCAGCCGGTACGCCAAGACCGTTCCAATCGTATACATGTCGTCCGAGATTACGCCGCGTGCCCTGTTAAAACTCTACAAATCATTCGACCGGGAAGTGGAAGGAAACAATACGGCAGTCCAGATATCCTTTATCGAAACGCAGTCTGGCAGCGGCCTGCAGCCTGAGCTGGTCAGAGACCTGGTACAGTTTGTGGACGGAACGATTACAGGATGCAGCAGCACGGACAGCCGCTTTGGAACAGGCATGGACAGGTACCAGCAGACAGGCCGGGGGTTTGCAGAAATTGCAAAAATCGATATTATGGATGCAGAAGGTTCCATCACGATTCCGGTAGCAGGCGGCAGGCACCTGAGCAAAAATTATGTGGGAAGCCATTTTACGGATTATGACGGCTTTCTTGTGCTCTCGCATTTCCGCAGGCATGAAATTGCCGGATTTGGCGGGGCAGTCAGCAATCTTTCGGTCGGCATCAGCTCGGCAGAAGGAAAGTGCATGATTTATACCGCAGGAAGGAGCCGTACCAGCCTCGAAGGCAGTGACCAGGACAGTTTTCTGGAGTCCATGGCAGAGGCCGGAAAGTCGGTGGTGGATGCGCTGGAAGGAAATATTTTGTATGTCAATATTATGAATGCCTTATCGCTTGGCTGTGACTGTGACGGGACACAGTCCGGCAGTGATGTGCATGATATCGGAATCTTTGCTTCGGATGACCCGGTGGCATTAGACCAGGCATGCGTGGATTATGTGTATATGGCACAGGACAGCGGGGATTTTGTGGAGCAGATAGAGGAAATGAATGCGGAGTATGTTCTGGAATACGGGGAAGAAATCGGACTCGGGGACTGCGCCTATACGATAATTTCAATCGATGATTGACAGTTTCACAAAGCCGCAGTACAATAAAAACCGCGGCGGCACAGGCCTGATGCCGCCAGCGGGTTTTTGATTATGAGCAGGCCGCGAAAGGAGCAGGACATGAAAATTGCAGTGACTTATGACGATGGAATGATATTCCAGCATTTTGGACATACCAGACAGTTTAAGTTTTATGAGATTGAAGGAAACGAAATTGTAAAGGAACAGGTAGAAGATACAGCCGGAAGCGGCCACGGCGCGCTTGCCGGATTTCTGGCAGGACATGGAATCGATACGCTTATCTGCGGCGGAATCGGCGGCGGGGCACAATCCGCACTTGCCAGTGCGGGAATTCGTCTTTACGGCGGGGCTTCGGGCAGTGCCGATGAAGCAGTCAGGGCGCTGCTTGCCGGACAGCTTTCTTATAACCCGAACGTGCAGTGCAGCCATCACGGGCATGAGGAAGGGCATTCCTGCCACGGGACCTGTGGAGAACATGAACATTCCTGCCATGGAGCCTGAAACATGGTTAAATTTTTAAATTCGGATTTAAGAAAGAAAATCTGCTTTGTTTTTGCATTGTGCTGGATGATTGTTATATTCAGCTTTTCAGCCAGGACGGCAGCGGAGTCGACAAAGGACAGTACCTCTATCGGGATGCTGTTCGGGCAGCTGTTTGTCCCTGCCTTTGCAGAAATGGACCCGCAGGAGCAGCTGTCTTTTGCGGACAAAATCGACCATCCAATCCGCAAGACAGCACATGCCACCGAATATGCCGTGCTGGGTTTTTTCCTTGCAGGAAGCTATGCGGACAGGAAGAAAAAACGGGCAGCGCTGGTATTTGTCCCGCTGGCAGCGGGCGCATTTTATGCAGTGACCGATGAAGTGCACCAGCTGTTTGTCCCGGGCAGGAGCTGCCAGGTGACGGATATGCTGATAGACAGCTGCGGCGTGCTTGCCGGTGTTCTGGCTGGCCTGGCTTTGTTTCTGTGTGGGAGGCAGCATGAAAAAAAGAAACGGTTCGATTGATTTCTGGAAATTTGTATTTTCGCTTGTTATCGCAGGCTTTCATTCCATTTATTTTGCCAGGGGAGAAAAATTCTTTTTTTATGACGGTGCCAATATGGTGGAATTTTTCTTTCTGGTGTCCGGGTTTCTCATGGCAGCTTCTGTCATGAAACAGGATTCGCAGGGCGCTGCGGCCTGGAAAAGCACCTGGCGTTTTCTGTTTCACAAAATAAAGGGCATGTGCCCGGAGTATTATGTGGCCTGGGCAGTGGCATTTGTGATTAAAAATGCGGCAGGCGGGTTTCTGCCGCTGGCACTTATCTGCAAGCATGGGATTCTGAGCATCTGGGAGCTGTTTTTCTTAAGAATGGCAGGATTTAATGACTGGAATGCCAACGGTGCAACGTGGTATATTTCGGCCATGCTGTGGGTCATGCTTCTGCTGCTGCCGTTTTTTTTCAAAAACAAAGACTTTTTCCTGCATATCACAGCTCCGGTTCTGGCAATCGGGATTTTGGGGTACCTGTATGCTTCCACACGGGTGCTGCGGGGAAATACGGACTGGACGGGTATCTGCTTTAAGGGGCTTTTGCGCGCCGCGGGAGTCCTGTGTACGGGCTGCGTCTGCTATCTGGCCTGCCAGAAGCTGAAAGAACTGACGCTTACCGCATTTTCCAAAATCCTGCTTTCCATTGTGGAAATCGGGGGATATCTGTTTGCGCTGTTCTGGACGTTCGGGCATGATTCTTCCAGAATGGAGTTTGTAATTCTGGTACTGTTTGCGGTGTCCGTCACAATCAGCTTCAGCCATCAGGGAATACTTGCCCCGGTATTTGATAACCGCGCAGCATACTGGCTGGGCAGCTTCAGCTTTCCGCTGTTTCTCGCGCATCATGCATGGAGCGGAAGAATGAACAAGCTGTTTCCGCAGGATTCTTATGAGCAGCTTTTTGTGAAATATGCCCTGCTTTCCTTTGCTACGGCAGTTCTGGTATCGGTGCTGTCCGGGGCAGTGCGCAGGATATATGGGAAGCACCGGGAACAGCTGCGGGGGCTGTTTGTGAAGACGGAAAAATCAGCATAAGTGAGCAGACGGATATAAAAAAGCATCACGGCAGGGAGTTATCTGTGAAAGCAGCCAGACCAGTGTGAATGTGCCGGACAGGCTGGAATCGAAAAGAGAAAAGGAGATAAAAACAGCATGAAGAAAAAACCATTCGTAACAAAAGAGCAGCTGCAGGAAATCGTAAAGCAGTTTCCGACACCGTTTCATCTGTATGATGAAAAGGGAATCCGTGCAAATGCCCAGGCAGTCAGGGAAGCTTTTGCCTGGAACAAAGGCTACCGGGAATATTTTGCGGTAAAAGCGGAGCCAAACCCGTTTATTATCCAGATTTTAAAAGAATATGGCTGCGGCTGTGACTGTTCTTCCATGACAGAGCTGATGCTGTCCGATGCACTTGGAATCCGAGGGGAACAGATTATGTTTTCTTCCAACAATACGCCGGCAGAGGAATTCCAGTTGGCGGACAGGCTGGGAGCAGTCATAAACCTGGATGACATTACGCATATTGATTTTCTGGAACAGGCGATTGGTAAAATACCGGAAACCATCAGCTGCCGCTATAATCCGGGCGGGGTATACGAAATCAGCAACGGCATTATGGACAACCCGCAGGATGCAAAATACGGCTTTACAAAAGAACAGCTGTTTGAAGGCTGCCGGATATTAAAGAAAAAGGGTGCAAAGCGGTTTGGCCTTCATTCGTTCCTGGTCAGCAATACGGTGACCAATGACTATTATCCGGTGCTTGCAAAGACGCTGTTTGAGCTGGCAGTAGAAATTAAGGAAAAGCTGGATATTGAAATCAGTTTTGTGAATTTATCCGGCGGCGTGGGTGTTGCATACAGGCCGGACCAGACGCCGAATGATATCCGCGCCATCGGGGAAGGCGTGCACAGGGTATTTGACGAGGTGCTCGTTCCAGCCGGGCTTGGAGATACAGCCGTTTATACAGAGATGGGACGCTTTATGACAGGGCCGTATGGATGCCTGGTAACAAAGGCGGTCCATGAGAAGCATACCTATAAAGATTATATCGGGGTGGATGCCTGTGCGGCCAACCTGATGCGTCCGGCGATGTACGGCGCTTATCACCATATTACGGTGATGGGAAAGGAAGATGCGCCTTGTGACCACAAATACGATGTGGTTGGTTCACTCTGTGAAAATAATGATAAATTTGCCGTAGACCGCATGCTTCCGGAAATCGAAAAAGGCGACCTGCTCGTGATTCATGATACCGGAGCGCATGGGTTTGCCATGGGCTATAACTATAACGGAAGGCTCTGGTCAGCAGAGGTGCTGCTGCAGGAAGACGGAACCGCGAAGCTGATACGCAGGGCACAGACGCCGAAGGATTATTTTGCGACGTTTGACTGTTTTGATATTATAAAGGATATCTGCTGAAAGGGGCAGAGAGCTGGCTGTAAATGAAATATCATAGGAGCAGCACAGGAAACCCTGATGTTATAAGGGAGTTGCTGTGTCTGCTCCTTTTTTAGAAGACAGCTGAATCATTACCCTCCCGCAGCAAATCCGCATACCAGAAAATAACATCCTGAATCTGATGCAGTTCGGATTCCCGGCTGACGCTTCTCCATAGTTTTTTATATTCATAGAACCATTCTTCAAGCTCTGCTGCCAGCTGAAAATTGTCTGACGCAGCATTTTCCGCTGCAAGCCCGGCACGCCGTTCGCAGAGATGGATTTCGAGCAGCGCGAAAAGCTCGATGCCTTTCAGGGCAGTCAGGTAAGCGTGTATAAGCGGCCTTGTTTCTTTTGGAAGCCCTGGCTGCAGGCTATACAGCTGCTTTCGGAGCGGGTTCAGTGCTTCCAGCTGCCTGCGGATATCGTGTGGATTTTTTTCCAGAAATCCCTCTGTTACCTGTTCTTTATACCGGATAAGGTTTCCCCACTGGGATTCCCAGCCCAGGGGAATGCGCGCGGCTGTCTGCACGAGGGTTTCGGTGGCGTCTGCGTATTCGATTCTGGAAATCTGGCGTCCGATATCTTCAAAAGACGGTATCTGGCTGTTCCAGGAAAAGGCTGCGCCGTAAATCATCCCGGGCAGGCTGAACTGTGGGTGATTGATATGCCCGAAATCTCCCCAGTCTGTCGTGAGCACGCCAATGGCATGGTGCGTGACGGCATAGCTGCACATCCGGCGGATATTTTCATAAGCGTTTTCCAGCTGGTTTGCCATCTGGTTCCAGCCGCTGACACCCGGACAGGCGTACTGCCTGGCACCGGCCTGTGCCAGCTGTTTTAAGACCGCATCGTCCTGGCTGGCCCCATATCCCCAGGTCAGGCAGATGGTCTGTTCTGGCAGCTCCTGTATGGCCTGTGGAAAATGGCTCAGGATATCGCTCCACAGCATCGGTATTTTGCCCTGGCTGGTGAGAAAGACACACAGCTCCTTTACATAATCCAGATATAAGCGCCCGGTACCGGTTTCCAGGGCACGGCTGCGGCTTCTGCCTTTGCCAAGGTCAAAGGTCTCGTCACAGCCGATATTGAAGTGATTTGAGGAAAACAGCGGCAGGTACTGCTGTATCAGCCCTTTGACAAATGCCAGGCTTTCGGGATTGGATGCGTCAATCGTATGGTGTGCCATCCGGCTGACGAAGCCAAACGGCTCATCCCTGGGATGCTCCAGCTCGCACAGGTGCTCACAGGTTTTGGTGCGCAGGATTTTATAAAGGTGCCCGAAGCAGGAAAGGCTCGGGATTAATTCGATGCCAAGAGACAGGCAGTAAGCGTCCAGCTCGAGAATGTCCTCTGCGGTTAACGGCGTATCGTCGCGCCAGGCTTCGCTCAGGCCTTCGAATAAAAAGCTGTGCTCAATGTAAAGCTGCAGTTCATTGATTTTATAAAAAGCAAGCCTGTCTGCCAGCTTTTTCAGATAGTCCGGTGTCGGAATCCGCCCGCGGGTTACATCCAGGTAATATCCCCGGTGCGCCATTGCAGGATAATCAAAAATATCCATGCATGGAACGATGCCGCCTGTCTGCCGGATAACCTGGCGCAGTGTCTGTGCGCCGTATAAAAGCCCGGCCCTTGTGCCTGCACAGATGCGGATGCCGTCCTGCGCAACGCTCAGGCGGTAAGCGCCTGATGCACAGCCTGCGGCATTTTGTGGCGGAACGGATAAATTGCAGCAGCTGTCCTGAGCCGGAACAGATAAAGTGCAGCAGCTGTCTTGTGACGGAACGGATAAATTGCGGCAGCTGCCCTGAGCCGGAACGGAAGCACCGTCCTGGCTGCCTGCCATGGAAAACAGCACGGCTGTCCGGGCAGAACTGCCTTTGGTAACCGCCAGGCGGCAGCCCAGCATATCCTGCAGTTCTTTTTGCAGCAGCCTGGCAGGGATATCGCCGTCAGAGCCGCAGGAAGGGTGGATGACAATTTTCTGGTCATAAGAAATGGTATAGGACTGCTTCGGATGGAAATCCAGCTTCTGTGGCTGCGGAATCAGGTACATGCATGCTCCTTTCCAGATGCCTGGGAGCATTCACGCACATGCGCAAGCACCATCATGGCCAGCTTGAAGGTCATGGCATCTTCAAATTTGCGGATATCCAGCCCGAGCATTTTTTCCAGCCGTTCCAGCCGGTATACAAGTGTATTGCGGTGCAGGTACAGCTGCCTGGCTGTTTCGGAAATATTCAGGTTGTTTTCATAAAATTTCTGAATCGTGTTCTGGGTTTCTTCATCCAGGTCATCCGGAAGGTGTGTCCCGAATACCTCGAACAGAAACGCATTGCACAATTCAGCCGGAAGCTCTGCAATCAGCCGCCCGATGCCGAGCTTGTCATAGGCAATCGTATCGCGTTCTGCAAAAAAAGTACGCCGGATTTTCAGGGCCGAAACCGCTTCCTGGTAAATCCGCGGCAGCTGTGCAAAGCTGTCTGCGACGGTGCTGTACCCGATAGTGGTCTGTACAAGCGCTTCGGCGCGCAGCGTGTCAGCCAGTGTCTGTGCAAAACGTTTCAGGCTGTAGGACAGGTGCTCGGCATCGGCGGGCGCGCTGTTCTTTTTGCGGCGCGTGCGTTTTGGCGCATCGAGCATTTTATATTCTTTTAAAATATTGGAAGTGTCTTTGATAAGGAGCAGGTGTGTTTCATCCAGCTCGCAGCAGAAATCCGTTTTATGTCCGGCAAAAGCATGCTCGAGCAGCTGGAATGCATAGGAACCGGAAAATCCTTCGTCACATTCCAGGACAAAGGCACACCATAAGGCCGCAGACAGTTTCAGTTTTTTTATCTGGCGGTTCATATCCGGTGCAGACAGGGAGCCGTTGGTCAGATTGCGTATAAATCCGGCTTTTGTGACAGATTCTTCCTGGGATTCGAGCATGTGCCGCAGCTGGCACACGGTCAGCCGCCCAATTGTGAAAGAGTCTGGCGTGAAATTCGACACAAGCAGTACATGGGACAGCGAATCGGAACAGATGACCTTAAAGTAATGGAAACGGCCGAGTGACTGGCTTTCCACATCGGAGCGGATAAATTCCCGGACGCTGTCTGTCATGGAAATATCCATATCCGGTGCAGATGCCGTGCAGTTTCCGTCTGAATCGTATAAAATCATGGGGATTCGCGCAATTTCCATGATTTCTGCAAGTATATCCTGAAATTTTTTCATGAAAGAAATCCTCACCTCCTGCATTTGAATAAAGAAAGGAAGCCAATACCGGGTTGGGGATTGCAGGCTTCCTTTCTTAAAAAAGTAACAGTCCGCACTCCAGCCAGAATCATGCCAGACTGTGAACTGTTACCCAATTCAGCCCGCCGCGGGACTATCTGCCGCCAGGGCTGGAAAAATTCTGATTGAAACGATACAGATTAGTTTGTAATGGTAAGCTCTGTATCATGGTCAAATACATGAATCTTTTCCGGATTCAGTGCAAGTGTTACATGGTCGCCAAGACGTGCCGGAGTAGAAGATTCTACTTTTGCGCTCATATTTGCGCCAGCAATCTGGTAGTAAAGAATAACTTCGGAACCAAGCAGCTCGTAGCCGGTTACATCAGCGTCAATCTTTGCTGCATAATTGCTCATTTCATAATCAGAGTCGCCCAAATCTTCCGGACGGATGCCCATGATTACGGTCTTTCCATTGTAACCGCCGTCAATCAGCTTCTTTGCTTTTGCAGGCGGCAGAGCGATAGAGAATTTATCAAAGTTCAGTGTAACGTCAGAACCGCTTACCTTACAGGTCGCATTGACAAAGTTCATCTGCGGAGAACCGATAAATCCAGCTACGAATAAGTTGTTCGGCTGGTTGTATAATTTCTGCGGGGAATCAACCTGCTGTACAACGCCGTCTTTTAATACAACGATTCTTGTACCAAGTGTCATAGCCTCTGTCTGGTCATGTGTTACATAAATAATCGTAGCTTTTAATTTATGATGCAGGGCAGAAATTTCTGTTCTCATCTGAACCCTTAATTTTGCATCCAGGTTGGATAACGGCTCATCCATCAGGAATACCTTAGGATTACGCACAATTGCACGGCCCATGGCAACACGCTGTCTCTGGCCGCCGGAAAGAGCCTTCGGCTTACGGTCTAATAACTGCTCCAGGTCGAGGATTTTTGCTGCTTCTTTAACCTTTTTGTCGATTTCGTCCTTCGGAACCTTTCTCATTTTCAGGCCAAATGCAATGTTATCATATACAGTCATATGCGGGTACAGAGCGTAGTTCTGGAAAACCATTGCAATATCCCTGTCCTTCGGCTCTACGTCGTTTACACGCCTGCCGTCGATAACAAGGTCGCCTGAAGAAATGTCTTCCAGTCCGGCAACCATACGGAGTGTTGTAGATTTGCCGCAGCCGGATGGCCCTACGAAGATAATAAATTCCTGGTCAGCGATTTCAAGGTTAAAATCTTTTACAGCTTCGAATCCGTTCGGATATTTTTTGCAGATGTTTTTCAATGATACACTTGACATTTTAAAATCCTCCTGATTTGTTTATATAATATTTTTTTAAAACTGAATAGCGGCTGCATGGGCCGTCAGAAACTGTTTGTATGTATTGTTTACAAGTGATACTATAGCAAATATGGCCAGGTTTGGCTATAGGGGGATTCGATAAAGATAAATGCAAGGCGCTGGGAAATTGACGAAAAACGGGGGAAACGGGGACAATGTTCGTCAAAGTGCCAGATGCAGGCGGGTATTTTTGCATAGAATGACTAAAAGGGGCACCTTCCCGGAAAGTAACAGCATGGCGGTTTTATGAATAAAACAGTAAGGAATCGGAAGGTTATCTCCGATAACACATATAAATGAAGCAACGGCTGTACGGGACAGGCGGGATTTCTCATCGGTTTGGAGTTCTGACAGGAGCTGATGAAAAAAATTGAGTCGGTAAACTGGGATGCCATCAAGGCACAGGAGAAGATGGCAAGCGGCAGGAAGGTGGATTTCAGCTGCTAAAGTGTGTTTATTTTAGAGCATTTTTAAGCATGTTTTGGGAAGGGGCTTTCGCAAGAAGGTTCCAAGGGTCAGGTTTTTTTCCAGCCAGGCATCTAACAGGCCAAAATACGAATCGCCATGCAGCTGGAGCGGATAAATGTCCGAGGCGGCAAGCTTCGCATACTGCTCCAAAAGGTCAAGTGCCCTGTCCTCCTGTCCAAGCGCCATAAATCCCTGTGCAGCCGAAACAGAAAGTGTCAGCAGCATGCCCGGGTGCAGCGTGTCCAGATGGAAGCAGCTGCATACGGCCTGGATGCGTGCATAGGTTTCTTCAAATGCTGCAGGGTCTGCAGTACAGGAATTCAGATACTATGCCGCTTGAAAAAAATGCTCCAAAACAGGAAAAAACTGTTGACAGGAACCGGGATAGCGGGTATACTATAAGACGTGCCTGTACCACACAGTTTTATATCTGTTTCCGCAGTTCAGCTGGATAGAGCGGCTGTCTCCTGAGAAAGTGTGAAAACACTCGTCCAGAAGGAAAAGGTAACAGGTAAAACGAAATATAGATTTTGTAACTGTCGCTATAGCTCAGCTGGATAGAGCGACCGCCTCC
>OFGA01002273.1_pt1 | contig 11983 bp, 6 predicted proteins | sample 1521471 | NCBI WGS metagenome assembly OFGA01 (sample SAMEA3504086, study PRJEB24116) | mouse gut metagenome | biome: mouse gut; feature: mouse-associated habitat; material: faeces | place: Denmark | collected 2011
ACCTACGATGGCGTTCATAGGCGTGCGGATATCATGGGACATATTGGAAAGGAAGATGCTCTTTGCCTTACTTGCCTGATTTGCCTGCATCAGCGCATCCTCCAGCAAACGCTTTTTCTCCATCTCCCCGCGGGTTTCCTCATCCACGCTGTGGAACCCTAAGACCACACCATGCATTTCTCCCCATGTTCCCGCACGGACGATCTTTATCTGGAAATATTCCAGTTTATTGTCATACAGCATCTTGTAGTTTGTGCAATATGATTTTTTATCCACAAGCTCTTCTTTGATCCGCTCCTTCGAAAGGGCTTCCCTGAGCATCTCCTTATCCTCATCATGCACGAACTTTTGTATGTAATATTCTAAGCTTTCCTCCAGTGATAATTCGCCCTGAAATAAAACGTCAAACATATTCCCGTTGCCGTCATCATTTCGCAGTGCGTGCCCCATCCCGGTATTCAAATCAAAAAAGCAGACTAAGTTATAGTCAATACTGAGAGCCTGGACCAATTCATTCTGCCGCTTTTCCTTCTCACTTTCCTGACGCTTGCGGTCCGTATAATCCAAAAGAAATCTCTGATAGACCAGCTCACCATTTTCTTTCAGGAGCTTCACGTTTCCCATAACATGGCGGATCTCTCCATTCTGATGGCGCACCCGGTATTCCACGCCAATATTATCCCCTTCATTCTTAAGACTCTCGATCCGTTTCCTAAGGATATCCTTATCTTCCTCAAAAACAGAATCTGCCACCATGTCAAACCCGCTGGCTGCAAATTCCTCCTGTGTCTGGAACCCCAGGATCTCAAGCGCCGCCCTGTTAACACTTAATATCCGTCCGTCTATCGTATGGTGAATCACACCGCAGTCAATGGAGGTGAAAATCTTTTCCAATGTATTGTTCTTTTGGGTAAGCTCTTCCTCGTAGGCCCGCTCCTGGGTCACGTCAATGGCAACCCCTACCGTTCCCATAACACTTCCATCCAGATCATACAAAGGAGACTTATATGTGGTCAAAGTCCTCATACCGCCGCCGGTCTGTATCACCTCCTCCGATATGCAGGTCTTTTCCTTGGTCATTACCTCACGTTCCGATTCAATACAGGCAGGATCATCAAATTCCACATCCCAGATATAGGCATGCCCGCGTCCTTCCACCTGCTGCTTGCTTTTATTCACTGTCTGGCAGAAACTGTCGTTTACCTTCTCATGTATCCCATTTTTATCCTTGTACCAAACCAGATTGGGGATATGATTGATCGTTGATTCCAGATAATGATCCGTCTGCCAAAAATCTTTCTCCATCTTATAGGCCTGCTGCCATCTTAAAAAGCGGAAGCGGATCTCTTCGTCCGCCATAGGTACCATCCACACATCTTTGACCTGTGATAAATCTACAGGTAAAAAAGCATCCTGCCTGCGGTCTGCCAATAAAATCAGCTCTGCCCCGGCCTTTTTGGCCGAAACGATCTCCCTCACCGTCTTTGCGGCATCCATTCCCTGCAGGTCCAGTAAGATTACGTCCGCTTTGGATGCCGATTCCCTATCCGGCTTTCCGCTTTCTTCAAATTCATGGGTAAAATGCTCCATGGGGGGCATTTCCTTTATAATTTCATACACTCTGTGCTGATGCCCAATTAAGTAGAAATGAACATGGCAGCGATACATTTCCGTTTCCTCCCAATCCTTCATAGATGATATTCGCAATAATGGTCACACATATTTTTATTGTACCAAAGCGTGAGCATCCATGTCAATATCCTGATTGCCTCGATGAATAAAAAGGATTAGGATCTCTACAATCTTTTATTCCCGATAGGGAAGCCAGACATCCATATCCGTCTCCCCCCTGTTCTGCCAGGTATAATACGGGATTGCCCTGATCCGGCATTTTTCAGCTTCTGCCGGCTTATCAGCATACAGTTTACCTTCCAAACTGCTTTTAATCCTATCTCCCTGTGTTTCTAAAAGCTTTGCGCCCTCCAATATTCCTTCCCCTTCTATTATTGTTATTCCGCTGTTTAGGGAAAATCTGATGCCATCCAATCCTCCCTCTTCCTGATCAAAAGCTTCCAGGCAATAGACAATCGGCCCCCTTACGAGCGCTGCCTTTCCCGCACAATCCCATACCTTTTCATTGACAAACACATATCTCGCTTCCATTTCCATATCCAAAATGATCGTCCTGTCCTGTAATAACTCTACATCCAGTATAACATAGCCATGTTTCGATATATTTAAGTTCCTACTCCTTTTCCCGTCAACAGAAATTCCGTATATTTTACACCACTCTGGAATCCTTAACGCAATGCGGGCTTTCGCCGGATACCGCTCTGTGCTTAGATGTATCCTGACCACACCGTCAAACGGGTAATCCGTATTTGTTGTGACAGTCACAATAGTTTCACCTGTCCTTATCTTCCATTGTCCCTGCATGTACAGTTGAAAGAATATCGTATCCCGGACCACTGTCAAAGCATAATTCTGGATATCAGTGATAAGGCGCATGATGTTAGGCGGGCAGCATGCGCACCTAAACCACCTCTGCCGCCCATTTTCCATATGCTTACAATCCTCCCTGTAATCCGTGACACCTCTTTTATAATGAAGTGTGTTCGTATAAAAATATCCCCTGCCGTCAAGAGACCAGCCTGCCAGCACGCTGTTATACAGAGCACGTTCCATTACATCCGCATAACGTGGATCCTGATATAACGCCAAAAGCCGCTTGGCCCAGAAGCATATGCCAATAGACGCACAGCTTTCCAAATATCCACGGTCAGAGGGAAGATCATAATCTGTCGTAAAGCGCTCGCCATACCCCTGCTGCCCGATCGCACCCGTCACATACATCCGCTTTTCCGTCATATTTTTCCACACGCGCAGCATAGCCCTTTCCAAGGTTCCGTCCTCATCCTGCCCTTCTTTGACAAGCTCTGCGACAGCAGAATATAAATACACGGCTTTTACCGCATGTCCGTCCGCTTTCTCTTGCTGCCTTACCGGCATATGGGCCAAATGATGGTCTGCCCCAAACCACTTGTCGTTTGCGCCTTCGTCATTATCCCCCAGCAGTTCCTCTGTTAAAAAGAAACATGGCTGTTCCCCTCTCTCATCAATAAAATGCTTTGCTAAGATCAGATACCTTCTCTCCCCCGTTGCCTGGAATAATCTGCATAACCCCAGCTCAATTTCAGGATGCCCGTCATAAACATGACAATATCCCTCCTGTTCCATGAGCCTGCAAAGAAGATCACCCGTCCGGCACATAACATCCAGAAACCTTCTTTTTCCTGTCGCTTCATAATACGCCACAGCTGCTTCCATTAAGTGCCCCATGTTATATAGCTCACAGCTGAATGCAAAATGTTTCAGACGGCTTTGCGGCCTTAGCACCTGAAAATAAGTATTCACATACCCATCCTCCATCTGCGCATCCGAAATCAGGCCAACCAGATCATCCATCATCTTTTCCAGTCTCTCATCCGGTTCATTTCTAAGGCTATATGCCGCAGCTTCCATCCATTTTGCTAATTCACTGTCGCTGTATACATATCCCTTGTATGTCTCATCTTTTTTCCCGGCCGCTATCTCAAAATTCAAAATACAACTGCTGTACTGCTCCGGTCTTAGCCCTTCCTTTTTGCCGTTTAATATCTCATATTGCTGATACAGGGTCTCCCCTGCAATTTTTTTTTGGATTTTTCCCCAAAAGCCCCCTGTCACCTTACTTTGGACCATCTGCGTCTTTCCCATATTATCTTTCCTTTCGTATCTTATCACCTACTCATTCAGCCCTGTCAAATTGATTCCTTCCACAATAAACCTCTGCCCAAACAAAAACAGCAGAACACAGGGAATCACTGCAACCACCGCAGCCGCCATCAACTGGTTCCAGGATGTCTGATAAGCCGTCATGAATAACTGCAGCCCGATTGAAATGGTATACTTCCTCTGGTCATTCAGATAAATGATCGGGTTTAAAAAATCATTCCATGACGCCATAAAGGCAAACAACATCACAACGACTAATACCGGTTTGGACAATGGGAGGATGACATTTCGATATATCTGCAGATAACCTGCCCCATCCATCCTTGCCGATTCATCCAGTTCTTTTGGTATCATACGGAAAAACTGCCTTAAAAGAAAAATATTCATGGCCCCGCCGCCAAACCAGGAAGGAATCACAAGCGGCAGATAGGTATTGGTAAGCCCAATGGCACTCCAGCCTAAAAACACCGGTATCATAGTCACCGCAGATGGCAGGAGCATACTGGATAAGACAATCGTAAATACCAGTTCACGTCCTTTCCATTTGATCCTTGAGAAACCAAACGCACACAAAGACGCTGTAAGCATAGCTCCCGCAGTGCTAAGTACTGTGATCCATAACGAATTTAACAGATATCTTCCCAGCGGGAATACGGAAAAAGCCGCCTTATAATGCTCTATTTGTATTTCCCTTGGAACATAAACAGGCGGCAGTTCAAAAATATCCCCCAGTTCCATCACGGATGTCCGCAGCATCCAATAAAATGGGAACAAAAATAGAACCGATAATATAATCAGGCAGCCATATATCAGTATACACATACATTTCTTTTTAACCTTATTCACCGATCAATCCCCTCCGTAATAAACCCATCTGTTCATGGTTTTTGACATCAGCTGCGTTATGATCAGAAGCACCAAAAACAAAAGCCAAGCTATGGCACACGCCCCTCCCATATTGCCAAACGAAAACGCTTCCCTGTACATATAAAAAATGTAAAACAATGAATGATTGCCGGGTCCGCCGTTTGTAACAGAATATGCCGGAACAAAGCACTGTACCGCATTCACAAAACTGACTATGACACAAAATAAAATAGACGGTGAGATCATCGGAAGCGTTACATGGATAAATTTCTGCACTCCTCCCCCGCCGTCTACATCCATGGCGTCATACAGGCTCCTTGGAACATCCTGCAATCCGGCAAGTAATACGATCATTGTCGTTCCACACCCCCACATCCACATCAGAATAAAGGTTAAAATGACCGTTTTCGTGCTGTAAAACCACCTCATGTCCGTATAAATACCAAACCATTTCAAGGTATTATTGATAATGCCAAGCGACGGATCACACATCCATTTCCAGATCAGACATGCTGCTATCGCCGGAATAACGGCCGGGATAAAGAGAACCGTTCTGAAAAAGCTTTTTCCGCGGCGGGCCTTTTCCAAGAGCATCGCTGTAAAAAGGCTGAATGTCAAAAAAACAGGTACTCCAAAAACAGTATAAAGAGCCGTCGCTTTCACCGACGATCCGAAAAAAGGATCCGTTCCGTCAAACAAGCGTGTATAATTTTCCAGGCCAGTGAAAACCGGTTCTTTAATACCATCAAATTCACAAAAACTATAATATAAGCTTACAAGCATCGGGATAATTGTAAAAACCAAAAACCCTAGGGTTGCCGGTGCTGTAAACAACCAGCCAGCCAGCTCCCCTCTCCTTTTTTTCCATTTCATCGCAACCTGCTTTCTATGCTATTTAAAGGTTATAAACCCGGAAACCATGCCATCTACCGAAGGCTTGATCTCGTTCATTGCATCCTCCGCCGTCTTTTCCCCAAGCCATACACTGTCCAATGCGCTTTCAATTACCGCATCTAACCTGGACCAGCCTGCAACACAACTTTCTGGGGCAAGCCGGTATTCATATTCCGTGTACCGGACCGCCGCATCATAAAAGCCTTCTGTGTGTGAAGTCGTTTCAGGCGATGCCCATGAATTTAAAAGTGCTTCATCCTCATACCATCTTTGCATGATCGGCATCCACAGTCCCGAGGAATACAGCTCTAATGCATTTGCAGGATCGGCAAGATACATCATGAAATCCCATGCAACATCTACATTTTTGCAGGTATTAAAGATTACACATGCTGAAGCTGTCGTTTCAAAACAAGGCTTTCCGCTAAGGCTCGGAAGACATGCCACATCATAATCAATGTCGATAGCTCCCAAATCCAGATTGGTCCATGTACCGTCACAGATAATGGCAACCTGCTTAGACTGCAGAGAAGAGGTTACGCTCATATTGCTTCCTGAGGAAGTAAGGGGATCCGGCGATACGTGATACACATTGATCAGATCGCCGATCTTTTGGAGGACATCCACCGTCTTTGGATCCGTCATACTAAATTCCGTTCCATCCTCGTTTAAGACAGACCCTCCATTCTGATAGACAAACGCTCCCCATGTCATATTATTTTTATCAAAATCAAAACCATATGTGGCAATCCTATCCGGGTCAAAATCCGGACTTTGGGCATTATTCCCATTCTCATCAATTGTCAGCTTTTGGCATACCTCCACAAATTCATCCCATGAAAGCGCTTCATCCGGGTTGGCAGGAAGGTAATCAACTCCATGTTCATCAAATAAATCCTTATTGTAATATAACTGGATCAGCTCATTGGCGATACTCCGCCCGCCGGCATAGCCCTCTGATATCTCAAAGAAACAATTGGGAATAAAGTCCTCCACTTCATATCTGTCATCCTTTTCGATCATCTCATACAAATTCACAAAACGGTCTTCATCAGCCCACCCGATAAAATCACTGGGAAACAAATTTGCTATATCCGGCTCATCCCCGGACGCAACCATGGCAGTCATTTTTGTTGTGTAATCAGCATTCGGAATGTAAATACACTCAATTTTTACATTAGGATTTTCCTCCTCATACTTAGCCGCTATTTTCTGCATTGCTTCATTTTCATAAGAAGACCCCCAATATGCATAACGAAGTGTAATATTTTCTTCGCCGGACTGCCCTTGGGATGACAGATTTTCTCCTCCCTCCGCTTCCTTGGGGCCCTGACCAACATCATTTTTCTCTGATGTATTCCCGCATGCTCCAACCCAAAAAACTGTAATAACCGTCAAAAAAAGTGCTAATATCTTCTTTTTCATATGATACCCCTTTCCGTCTGTCTCTCTATTTTCATGCGCCACGTGACAATAATATTAAAACACCTTTTTTTACATCCGGGCACCGTCTATTCTCCGCTTTTAAACGCCATTTTATCGCTTTTATCAAACATAAGTCCGGTTTTATCCTTCCGGCGGCAAAACGATATAAATTACCGTTCCATGCGGAAAATTGGAACCAATCTTCATAAAATAGTCCTCCCCATAGATCAGGAACAGCCGGTTTTTTAAATTATTCAAGCCATGATGCTCTTCTTTTTTCTTTGACCTGTTTTCTTCCTTGTCTATTCCTTTCCCATTATCCCATATCAAAAAGTTTCTCTTTCCGTTTTTCCCTGCCTTTCCCGTGATCTTTATGACTCCTCCTTCTTCCATACCTGCAAATCCATGTATCACAGAATTTTCCACCAATGGCTGTAACATGAAAAGAGGAACTTTGGTTTCCAGCAATTCTTCCTGGACATCAATCTCCACGCAAAAAGCATTATCATATCTTAAATTCATTATGTACAGGTAATGATCCAGATTGCTTAATTCCTCCTTAACGGTCCACCTGTCGCCTTTGATCTGTAATGTCCTCTGGAGCATTTGCGAAAGCCTTACCAATGCATCACTAATATCCTGTTTCCCACTTTCAATCGCCATCATATTGACCGTATTTAAGGTGTTATACAGAAAATGGGGATTCATCTGCATATTCAAAGCCATGATCTGTGTCTCTTTTTCCTTCAGTTTAATTTCGTAGTTTTCCACGATCAGACGATGGATCTTTCCATCCATTTCGTTGAATTTGTTTACCAGCATTTTCATATCGTGATCTTCCGTCTCGGGAATGCACAGCATAAACTTCCCTTCTCCAAGCCGCTTCATCCCGTCTAATACCGTTTGTAAAGTCTTCGTCATACTGCCGGAAAGCATTTTGAGCAGAAGCACAAGAAAAAAGGAACTCAACAGCCCAATCACAAAAAGCAGCTGGGGAACTTTTTCCATTGATGCGGTAAACAGGGTGCTTGGAAGCATGATAACCTGTTTCCATCCGGTTAAAGCCTGCGTATCATAGGCGATAATATATTCCTTTTGACCAATCTTTTTCAGCTCATACCCGGATTCACCCAAAGCGATCCCGGAAAAAGATCTGTCAAATGATGTTGACAAAAGGGCGTCCTCTTTTGCATATACAATATTTCTATCTTCGTCGATTAAGAAAAAATCTGCACCATCCATAGCCGCCAGTTCGGAAGCTTCCAAAATATCCCCCAGAAAATCCGGCCGGAAGCTTACAATCAGGATCGGTTTTTCTCTTCCCTTTTCCATATCACAGTTAATCTGTTTTATAGCAGAAAACAGATATGGATAATCATACTGTATTCCCTCATACTGACTTAGTCCGTACATTTCTTCGTATCGATAGGTAGGAACCCAGACGATCTTCCCTTTCGCCTGCTTTGCCATCTGAAACAAGCTGGACTGCCGAAACTCATCATAGGGAACATACATGGGCGGTTTATAATTAGGGATTGCTGCATTGGGATAATTCCCCACCATCATAAAATAATCCGTATATAGATGGTAAGAAAAGATTCCGGGAATACTGATAAAATACTGATCCAGGACTGATTTAATATCCAAATTGTGATGCAGTTGTTCTGACTTTTTCATGTCTGGATGATTTAACAGATGTTCCTTGAGATTTTTATCCACTGTAAAGATAAGGGCAGATTCCTCTATCCTTTTTAGCTGTATCTCAATAAGCTCATTATTTTTCTTTGCGGTTCCCAGCAGATCTGTCATGGCATTATCCAAAATAGTTCTTTTAGATATGAGAAAAGAAAGGCCGGAAAAAAGAACCAACGGCAAGATCCCAAATATGACTGCTACCAGAAAAAAACGCATATTAAGGGGCAAGCGCAAGAAAAATGATTTCAATCTATTCATCTGGCATTTCCCCCTTTTCTAACATTTGATCCCGGAACTTCTGTACGGACATGCCATAACGCTTTTTAAAAAGCTTATTGAAATATTTATAATCCATTATCCCTACTCGGTTTGCAATTTCCATATTTTTCATATTCTTCACTGGCATATATTCCACCGCCTTTTCCATCCGAAGACGGTTTACAAAAGAAATCAAAGTCTCCCCAGTGTACGCTTTGAATATCGAGCTAAAATAGTTAGGGCTGTAATGATACATTTCCGCCAGGCTATTAAGAGTTATTTCCTCCGTATAATGCTCTTCAATGTAACGGACCGCCTGCCGGATCGGCGATACCTGTAATTTCCCTTTTTGGCAATATTGTGCAAGTTTATCCAGCAAACCATAACTTTTTTCTTTCAGTTCCTTATACCTGGCACAAGATTTCAGTCTGATACATCCGATCATCAACCCTTCCCTTTCCTCATCCGTTACAAACTCATTCAATCCGTCCAAAACCTGAAGGAGTAGGTTCGCCGTTATTTCTTTTAAAATATCAGGCCGAACCATCCCTTCATATCCTGAATCCACAAAAAAACGCTCAAGTTCTGTTCTGGCCTCTTCCCCCTTCTCTTCCATAATCTGTTTTCGGATATATTTACTAAACGTAGCAATATTGCCATTTCCATATACCATTTTTTCCCTGCAGTCTTCCGGGTACATCACTTTTCCGTAAGGGCCATAAAACAATATTTCTTTCATCCTGCTAAATTCCTTATACACATTACTGACAAGGATCTGTCTGCCATCAAAACTGCTGCTGACCAAAATACTGATATCTTCCCCATATTCCTTTTTCATATTTCGCAGAAAACGATCCAAAACCATGGTAATTTCCTGCTTTTCATCAAACAGCAGAATCACCGCCGTTAAAATATTCCCATCCTTTCTCTCCCTGAAAGTAAATACCCACGCATTTTCCAGATACCGTTTCAACCATAAGGAAGCATTTCCCATCATTTCTTCCTGAATTTCGCTCTCCCCTGCATTTGGCATGGATAAATGCAGCAGATATCCGCACCAGAAATCCGGCACATATCCCTCAAGCTCCTTTTCCTCAATTTCACCATATAACCATCTTTTTAAAAGATGCTCCTTAAAAATATGAAGCGCAGTCAAAAGCCTTCCTTCGTCTGCCGGAAAAGCCTGTTCCCTGCGCTCTTTTCTTTTTGCCGCTGCCTTATTTAAGATACGGCCCAGTTCCTCTACCGAAACCGGTTTTAATAAATAACCAAATGCCCCAAGATCCAATGCCTCTCTGGCATACTCAAAATCGGCATATACACTGATAAGAATCATAATAATTTCCGAATCAACCTCCAACAGCCGGTTAGACAGTTCAAGGCCGCTCATTTGAGGCATCCTTATATCAGAAAAGATAATATCCACCTCATTATCATGAACATATTCAAGGACCTGCTCCCCGTCTTTCATTGCAATAACTTCATCTTCCGGCCGCAGCCTGCAGATGATCTCCACCAGCCCTTTTCTTTGTCGGGGTTCGTCATCAACCACAATTATGCGCAACATAGAGAATCCCTCCATCCCTATACAAAAATAATCAACCTATTTTATCGTATAGCGGAACCTTGCTCTAAACAAGTGGAAAATTTACACATCTGCTACTCATATTTTACGGAAACTTACCGGTACACCCCATACCCCTGCACTTCTCTTCCAAAGCCGCTTTCTTTCAGCGCCTCTTCCGCCCAATCCGGGTACTCTTTGACTAAGATACGTTTTTTATCCGCAAAGACCTGCCCCTTTTTATATTGCTCCACAAACAAAGAAAGCGCCTCCTTTAGCCCCTCTTTTTCCAACACCCGAAGTGTCTTCCCCTGCCTTTCAAACAGCGCCACCGGCACGCCGCCTTTTAACGCCACCAAAGTAGTCTGCACATTGGCAAATCCCTCTTCCCTCTGATGGGGCAGAAGTTTTCCCCACGGCTGCATGGGATCAGCCGCATTCATCCAAATAAGGGTTTTCTCAGGATGGGCAAGCCAGGCTGTGACGCCGCCGAAATCTTCCTTTCGGATGAATTGAGCGCCGGAAAGGCCTTCCACGAAATATCCTCTCCTCACCTGCCCGGTGTACTCCTGGATACGCAGGATAGACAGCGCTTCTTGCCATGGCAAGCCAAAAACCGCAGCCGTTTCCCTGCACAGTACCTTATACCTCCCAAAGCAGCGGTCCATCTGCTCTTGCACCGACAGATCCCGCACCGGGCGCACCAGATCCCACCTTCCCGCCTGCAGGGCCTTCACCCGGGCGCCTACCCGTACCCGGGCTGCGGACTTTTTCGTCTTTTCCCTGCTCTGCCATTGCCGCACCGGCAAAAAACTGTCTGCGCACACGATCCCCTTTTCCATCAGGGAAAACAACGTGTCATAAAGAGCTTCTCCTTGAAGTACGCTGTTTAATGCCTGCATAAAACTGGCGCCCCGCCTGGATAAAGCCGTAACGATCAATGTTTCCTTCTCGGACAATGATTCCCAATCTATCTGGGGTTCTTTATCCCAGTCAATTTCATCCGTCCGGTCAAAACGGACCTTTCCTTCCTCCATATGCCAGAAAAACTCCCCTTTTGCCAGAAAGCCATCCAGCAAGCTCTCCCTGTACCCTTTTACCCGATAGGATAATAATTGTTCTTCCCATGCCCCCGCCGGGAAAAACATACCGGAAAGATCCGACACCGCCATCCTTAACCCTTCTTCCGGCGGCAGCAAGCGGCAGGCAAGGGAAAGAAGCATGGAAGCATAAGCCGTCGGCGGACAGGTTGAAATCTCTTCCCTGCGGCTTTTTAACGTCTTAGTCCTTGCCCTTTTATAAAGCTGGGCATGATAATAGATTTCTTCTCCTCGGTCTGCTGCATCCACATCCTGCTGCCCCGTCTGACAGATCACTTCCCCTTTTCGGCACAGCTCCTCAAGCAATTGTTCCGCGATCGTTTCCGTCCACCCATAACGCCGGGCAACCTGTATCCTGCCTGCTCCCCCGCGGTAACGGAGCATCCTGCGCAGGATGCCAAGCCGC
>OFGA01002280.1_pt1 | contig 11952 bp, 9 predicted proteins | sample 1521471 | NCBI WGS metagenome assembly OFGA01 (sample SAMEA3504086, study PRJEB24116) | mouse gut metagenome | biome: mouse gut; feature: mouse-associated habitat; material: faeces | place: Denmark | collected 2011
CATGTATCAACCATGGTATCAAGAAGGGTATGAGCAAGGCTCAGACAGAGGAAGCGTTGGCAGTAGAGTGCGGATACTGGAATAACTTCCGGTTCAATCCGGCTGCAGAGGGCGCGAAGTTCACGCTTGACAGCAAGGAGCCTGCAGGAGATTATCAGGAATTCCTTGACGGAGAGGTTCGTTACAATGCGCTTAAGAGAGCGAATCCAGAGAAGGCTGAGAAGCTGTTCGCTAAGAACGAGGCTGAGGCTAAGGAGAGATATGCATACCTTAAGAAGCTGGTTACTCTGTATGGGGAGGACTAATCCTATAGGTTGAGGTTTTTAGGCAATACAGTGATATGATTTCATAAGATAAATTAAATACGAAGCTCTGGGAAAGTTGTTTTACACAGCCTTTTCAGATATGCAGGTACAAGTGGAAGTCCGGCGCTTAATATTTAGCGCGGGACTTTCACTTGTATTGTGATATAAAACTATCTATTTATTTCAGGCTATGATATACTGTTTTTTAATGAGAAATCTATGTAATATTGTTGCAGAGAATAGGATGTGATATAAGATATGCAGGAGATATCAAGCCAGATAAAAAAAGAAATCGAAGATTTTGCAAAAGAGAATAATAATGAGATTAGTCTGTTTGCTGTCTCAGATATTTTAAACAACAAAACGGCAGGAATTGATGAAGACTTATTAAATCACACTCTTGATCAGTTAAGGAAAGAAGGAATAAAGCTTCTCCCTTTAGATATGGATGAAGGGTATAAGGCGGATATGAATGAACCTGATCAATTTATTCCTTCGGATGTAAATATTACACAGATTCCGACGAATATTTCAAATATTATGGAACGGCTGGAGAATGAGGAATTTGATCTGACACCTGTATTTCAAAGGCATGGCGGTCTGTGGAGTAAAGAAGAACAGAGCCAGTTGATTGAGTCATTAATGCTGAAGATACCGTTGCCGGCTTTTTATTTTGATGCCGCCAGAGAGGATAAGTGGATTGTAATAGATGGTTTACAGCGTCTTACCTCTTTTCAAAATTATCTGGTGGGGAATATGCAGGAGAATGGCTTGCGAAAGAAATATTGTTTTACAGGTTTGCAGTATTTATCAGATTTTAACGGGATGACATTCGATGATCTTCCCAGACAATATATCAGAAGGATTAAGGAATCTTCAATCATTGCGTATACAGTTATAAAAGGAACTCCGGACGAGGTTGTATTCAATATTTTTCAGAGAATTAATACAGGTGGGATTCAGCTAAACGCTCAGGAGATAAGACAAGCCTTGTATTCAGGGAAAGGCACTGACTTAATTAAAGAGCTAGCAGAACTACAGGAATTTAAAGAAGCTACTCAATTTGCGGTAAAGCCGGAAAGGATGTTGGATCGGGAGTATGTATTGCGTTTTCTTGCATTTACAGAGCTGGATTATAAAAAAGAATATAAAGGGAATATTAATAACTTTTTGATAAAAGGATTAAAAAAAGCGAATACTTTTCGTGAAGAAGATATAGAGCGAGTCACAGAACGATTCATACGAGTTATGAATGTATGTAGAAATGTTTTTGGAAAATATGCTTTTAGAAAATATAATAAAAATTTTCGGCGTGGACCAATCAATAAAGCTATTTTTGAAATTTGGGCTATTTGTTTCAGTGAATTAGATGATAATCAGCTACAAAAAATAGTGAGAAATAAAGATAAGTTTATAAATCAATTTGGAGAACTTTTGCTAAAGACCGAGTTTGCAATGACATTAAAAGCAGGTGATCAATATTCGTTTATCAAACGAATTGGTATGACCAGAGAATTTGTAGAGGGATTTTTATGCTTAGAGAATTAGATTTAAAAAATTTTAAATGTTTTGAAAAACTTCACATAAATTTTTCTACAGTCAACATTTTGACAGGGTTAAACGGCATGGGCAAATCTACAGTTATACAGAGTCTTTTGTTATTAGCGCAGTCGAAAAAGAGCATTTTGTCGGATGAGACATTATGTATAAAGGGAAGGTATGTAAACCTTGGAACCGGACAGGATATCCTTTATGAAAAGGCAGAGGAAGATGAGATTGGCATAGGGATACAGGCAGATAAGGCAGAGGAAAAATTTCTTTTTGGATATGGTTTTGAAAAAGATGCGCTGCCGTTGAAAAAAGTATGTTCTGAAATTAAGAGAGAGGTGTTTATGAGCTGGGCCGAGCGGCTGCTTTATTTATCTGCCTATCGTATAGAACCACAGTTTTTGTATCAAATTGAGAATGAATATAATGTTTCGGAAAGACATTTTGGAAAGAACGGTGAATTTGCAATTCAATATTTGAAACTATATGGCGGAGATAATGTGGCAAATAAAAAGGTTATAATCGGAGATGTGGACAAGACCACTGTTGCGGAGCAGGTAAAATCGTGGCTTGATATTATATCTCCGGGGGTATCACCAATTATCAATATTGATATGTCATCCAGAACAGCGGAATTGAAGTATGAATATATTGAAGGCAGGGAAAAAACGAATTCATACAAAAGCGTAAATGTAGGATTTGGTATTACTTATGTGCTTCCTATAGTAGTTGGGTTGGTATCTGCAAAACAAGGTGATATCCTTTTAATTGAAAATCCGGAGGCACACATACATCCAAAAGGGCAGAGAATGTTAGGAGAATTAATTGCGGCTTCAGGGGCTGGTGGTGTCCAGGTGATTGTTGAAACACACAGCGACCATGTGCTCAACGGAATTCGTGTAGCTGTCAAAAAGAATAAACTGGATCCCAAAGAGACAGGCTTCTTCTTTTTTTATAAGGATGTGGATGATTCTTATAAACATAAAGTTATGTGTCCGATCTTGGATAGAAACGGGAGACTGGATGAATGGCCGGAGGGTTTTTTTGACGAGTGGGATAACGCGCTTCTGGAGTTGTTATAAAAAAGCTGGGATTGGAAAGGTGATGAGAATGATAGCCGTAATTAATGATGTATCATTTCAGTATCCATTTGCTACAAAAGAGCTTGCAGTACAATATATGCATCAATTTCTTGATATTTGTAAACGAATACAAAAGGATGAGATAACGAATATCAAGAAAATAAGAACAGGTTTAGTCGATTCTCAGACGTATATTGGACCTGATTACAAATTAATTCAGTTGATACAGGAATTTAAAGGCAGGGAAGAAAGGTCATTACTGCTTGGTATTTTAACGAATAGGGGCACATATCAGGAAGATGATAGACTGGTTTGTAAGATTGACGGGAAAGAATCGTTGATTTGCGCGCAGGGAATAGGCAATTTTTTGGTCAGTCTTTTATCGGGCCAGATATTTTCAGAAATTACAATAAAAGGAACGGTTCATGAGAAAGAAGTAGAATTGCGGAATCTGTCTAAGGATGAACATATAGAATATTATCGAAAAGAATTAGGGATTCGCAGGTATCATGCAAATGATAAAAAACATAAATATCACAGGGAAAATCCCTATGGAAAGGGAAAGATAGGAAGTCGGATGGATTTGCATGATGAAGATGCACAGGATTTATTGAATAAGGCGATCAACATTAAAGGAAGATTATATGCGAAGAAAAATGGATATTACTATGCCTTTCAAAATGAGATGGATATCATTTATCACGGATATCGGGCGGAGGATTTGGGAGAAGATATAAAGCGGCAATTAGACAAAAAATTTACATAGTTAAGACAAGAAGCTTAAGAACCAGATATCAAGGTTTTCCAGTAGATTCATAGAAAGAGGTAAGATATGAAAAAGCTGTTAGTTACGGGCGCTTCCGGTTTTCTCGGAAGGAGAATTGCAGAATTCTATAGTGAAAAATATGAGCTCTACACCCCAGGGCATAAGGAAATGGATATCACTGACAGAGAAAAGGTATCCGCAGTATTCCATGATTTCAAACCCAATTTTGTCATACACAGCGCGGCGGTTTCTGATGTGGGGATGTGTGAGAGAGATCCAGAAGGTTCTTGGAGGATTAATGTAGACGGAAGCAGGAACATAGCGACAGCATCGGCAGAACTTCACGCTAAATGTATCATCTGCAGCTCCGACCAGATTTATTTTGGAAGCCAGATATCGGGACCCCACAGAGAAGATGAGGAGGTAAATCCACTTAATGTCTATGGCAGAGAAAAGAAGAAGGCAGAGGAGGTATGTTTGGCAGAGAATCCAAAGTGTGTGCTGCTTAGGCTGTCATGGATGTATGACACCATAACGAAACAGGAGTGTGAGCATGGAGATTTTTTTCGCACACTGATTTTAAGCCTTGAGACTTCAAAGGATTTGTATTATCCTGTAAATGACGTGCGTGGGATTACTGATGTAAATGAAGTCATCCGTAATCTTGAAAAGGCGTGGGAATTGAAAGGCGGAAGCTATAATTTCGGTTCATCCAATAACAGGAATACATACGATACGGTTTTCGCAATGTTTTCAGAGCTTGGATGGGAGACGGGGCGGATTAAGAGAAACGAGGAGGCTTTTGCGACGGCGCCCAGAGATATCAGCATGAATCTTGAGAAGATAAATCATAATGGGATTATATTTACCTCCACACTGGACAGTTTGGTAAGAAATGGGGTGGAAAAATATCGTTAAAATATCGTTAAAAGTCAATCTTTTATTGACAAGCCATCCGAAAAGTGATATAAATGCACTATATGAATAACTAACTTGGTAGAGGCGCGGTCTTCATTAGTACTTTGTGACGATAGAATGGGAAGCTGTCACGAAGGAAAGGGGATGCCGCCGAAGGAGTGTAAGGAAGCATATTCCATGGGTCTCCCAATCCGCATTCCTGGGACGCAGTCAGAAGATGCTGCGGACTGTCACATCAGTGGAGCGCTATCATAGGTATAAGATTGTGAAGATTGCCAGATATAAGTATTAATATACGGTTTCATGCAGATCGGTATACGCATACCCTTCGGGTGGGTGGATTTCATCCGTTAAGGCATAGATGTGTATTAAGCATCAGTGGATGGAACGGTTCAATAATAATTTCTGTGTAGATTATGCCATGAGCGAGCTCTGAGTAAAGCGTTGTTCATGGCATTTTTAATTCCTGATATTAGGATAAAAATGGACCAACATAAGAATGGAAAGAGAGGAAATCTTTACAATGAGAGAAAAGAAAAGGGTATTCTTAAGGGTGTTCACATTCCTGTGTATTCTGGCATGTGGCTCTGTTACCGTATTGGGGGCAGACGAAGCTGCGGAGTATGTGCCGAATATGTACGCAACATTTTGGTCGCTGATACCGCCTATCGTTGCCATTGCTCTGGCATTGATTACGAAGGAGGTATACAGCTCCCTGTTCGTCGGAATCCTGATTGGGGGAATCTTCTATTCTGGATTTACCTTTGAGACAACAATTACTCATGTATTTCAGGATGGTATTGTAGGCGTATTGTCCGACAGCTATAACGTGGGAATCTTAGTGTTCCTGGTGGTGCTTGGAATCATGGTCTGCCTGATGAACAAGGCGGGAGGCTCTGCTGCATTTGGACGATGGGCCAGCGAGCATATCAAGAGCAGAGTGGGAGCGCAGCTTGCAACGATTCTCCTTGGTGTGCTGATTTTTATCGACGATTATTTTAACTGTCTGACCGTGGGAAGCGTTATGCGTCCGGTGACGGATAAGCACAATGTTTCCAGGGCGAAGCTGTCGTATTTGATTGACGCTACGGCGGCGCCTGTGTGTATTATTGCGCCCATTTCCTCCTGGGCGGCGGCTGTTACGGGATTTGTGGAGGGTGAGGATGGCTTCTCTATTTTTATTCGTGCGATTCCATACAACTTTTATGCTATTCTGACGCTTGTGATGATGGTTACAATCGTTGTTCTGAATATTGATTATGGCCCCATGAAGCTTCATGAGAAGAATGCTTTAAATGGGGATCTCTATACGACGCCTGACAGGCCCTATGCCAATGCCGAGGAGGATGTAGACGAAAGCAAGGGAACTGTAATCGATCTTGTGGTTCCGATTGTTGTGCTGATTATCTGCTGTGTGATTGGAATGATTTACACAGGAGGTTTCTTTGAAGGAGCAGGGTTTGTGGAGGCATTTTCAGGCAGCGATGCTTCCGTAGGGCTGATGCTTGGAAGCTTCTTTGCACTTGTGGTTACCATTGCATTTTACGCAGTAAGAAAGGTATTGAAGTTTAGTGAGTCTATGGCTTGTGTTCCGGACGGCTTCAAGGCGATGGTTCCGGCGATTCTGATTCTTACATTTGCCTGGACGCTGAAGGCCATGACGGACAGCCTTGGCGCGGCGGAGTATGTTGCGGGTATCATGGATTCAGCAGCCGGCGGTCTTGTGAACCTGCTTCCGGCAATCATTTTCCTGGTGGGATGCTTTCTTGCATTTGCCACGGGAACGTCATGGGGAACCTTTGGAATCCTGATTCCAATAGTGGTAGCCGTATTTGCCGGAACCAATGAGACTATGATGATTATCTCTATTTCCGCATGTATGGCAGGTGCAGTTTGTGGCGACCACTGTTCACCGATTTCTGACACAACAATCATGGCGTCGGCAGGCGCTCAGTGCAACCATGTGAACCATGTAACCACACAGCTGCCCTATGCAATTACAGTAGCAGCCGTATCATTTGTGACATACGCCATTGCCGGTTTTGTCAAAAGTGCGTTTATCTGTCTTCCGCTGGGAATTATATTGATGGTGGGTACTTTACTTGTTTTAAGAAATATGAAAGCAGAATAGGAAAAATGAAATCCCTGGGGTAAAACAGTCTCAGGGATTTCTTGTGTTTTTAGCAATACATTTGATTAGTTAAATAAGTTTTTACGATTTCTCTTGTAGAGTAGGGAAAAATTGGATAGAATGTATTGTAAAACAGAGCAACAGTAAAAGAAGAAGGAGTATAGCAGATGAGTATCAGAGATTTGAAGGCATATGAGATCATGAAGGAAGAAGATTTGATTGGAATCCAGGCAAAGGGGTATCTGCTTCGTCACAAAAAAAGCAGGGCCAGGATTCTTTTAATAGAGAAGGATGACAACAACAAGGTATTTAGTATTGGTTTCCGCACGCCGCCCAGTGACAGCACCGGAGTTCCCCATATCATGGAACATTCTGTCCTGTGCGGCTCCAAGAATTTTCCGGCGAAGGATCCCTTCGTGGAGTTGGTGAAGGGTTCTCTGAATACATTTTTGAATGCAATGACCTATCCGGACAAGACCGTGTATCCTGTGGCAAGCTGTAATGACAAGGATTTTCAGAATTTGATGCACGTCTACATGGACGCTGTGCTTTATCCGAATATCTACAAGCACGAGGAAATCTTCCGGCAGGAGGGGTGGAGTTACAAGTTGGATTCTCCTGCGGATAAACTGGAATACAACGGTGTTGTATATAATGAGATGAAGGGGGCGTTTTCCTCTCCGGAGGGAGTGCTAGATCGGGTAATCTTAAATACCCTGTTTCCGGACACCTCCTATGCAAATGAATCGGGAGGCGATCCGGAGGTAATCCCAGAGCTTACCTATGAGCAGTTTCTTGATTTCCACAGGAAATACTATCATCCGTCCAACAGTTATATTTACCTGTACGGAGATATGAATATGGAGGAGAAATTAAACTGGCTTGACAGAGAGTACCTGGGGGATTTCGATGCCAGAGAGGTGGATTCCAGAATCCGATTCCAGGAGCCCTTCGGGGAAATGTGTGAAAAGACGATTCCCTATTCCATAGCCAGCGAGGAGTCAGAGGAGGATAATACCTATCTTTCCTATAATAAGGTAATTGGCACCAGCTTGGACCGGGAGCTGTATCTTGCTTTCCAGATTTTGGATTATGCCCTGCTTTCTGCGCCGGGCGCGCCTCTTAAGAAAGCGCTTACGGATGCAGGCATTGGCAAGGATATTATGGGCTCCTATGACAACGGGATTTACCAGCCTATCTTCTCAGTAATCTCCAAGAATGCCAACGAAGACCAGAAGCAGGAATTTGTAGACCTGATTGAGAGTGTACTTTCGGATTTGGCAGAGAAGGGAATAGACAAAAAAGCGTTGGAGGCAGGGCTTAACTACCATGAGTTCCGCTATCGAGAGGCGGATTTCGGCAATTATCCCAAGGGCTTGATGTATGGCCTGCAGATGATGGACAGTTGGCTCTATGACGAGGATGAGCCTTTTATCCATGTGGAGGCTTTGGAGACGTTTGAATTTCTGAAAAAACAGGTGGGAACCGGATATTATGAGGCATTGATACGAAAATATCTCCTTGACAATCCACACGGCGCTGTGGTGATTGTTAAGCCTGAGAAGGGGCGTACAGCAAGGATGGACGCAGAGCTTGATAAGCAGCTTAAGGCGTACAAGGAAGGGCTTACCAAAGAAGAAGTAGAAGAATTGGTCAAGAATACCGAGAAGCTTGAGGCGTACCAGTCTGCACCAGAGAAGGAGGAGGACTTAGAGAGAATCCCTGTGCTGAAAAGGGAGGATATTTCCAGAGAGATTGAGCCGATTGTGAACGAAGAATTGAAGCTTGGCGGTGTTCCGGTGATTTTCCATGAGATAGAGACCAACGGAATCGGGTATCTGGACGTACTCTTTGACATTTCCGGTATCAGGGAGGAGCTACTACCCTATGTGGGAATTCTCCAGTCTGTGCTCGGTATCATTGACACAGAGAATTACGATTACGGGGAATTATTTAACGAGATTAATGTGCATACCGGCGGAATCGGCACATCCCTGGAGCTTTATAATGATGTCACCAACATTCAGGAGAAGGCGTTTAAAGCCACGTTTGAGATAAAGGGGAAGGCGTTGTATGGAAAGCTTCCGGTTGTATTTTCTATGATGAGCGAGATATTGACAACGTCAAAGCTTACGGATACCAAGCGGCTTAAGGAGATTATTGCTATGGTGAAGTCAAGGCTTCTGATGCGTTTCCAGTCCTCCGGACATTCTACGGCAGCCCTTCGCGCCTTATCTTATGCTTCGCCTTCTGCCAAGCTTAAGGATATGACCAGTGGAATCCAGTTCTATCAGACGATTGCCTATATCGAAGAACATTTTGATGAGGAGAAGGAACGCCTGACAGAGATTTTAAAGAGCCTGGCAGAAAAGCTTTTCAGACCGGATAATATGATGCTTAGCTATACCGCTTCCAGGGAGGGTTTAACGGGAATCGAAGGGTATATCGAGGATATGAAGAAGAACCTGTATCATACTTTGCCAGGGGAAGAAAATTGCGTGATTCACTGTGAGAAGAAGAACGAAGGCTTCAAGACAGCGTCCAAGGTACAGTATGTGGCGAGGACAGGGAATTTTATCGATCACGGGGCGGCATATACAGGGGCCTTGCAGATTTTGAAGGTCATCTTAAGCTACGACTATCTGTGGCAGAATATCCGTGTGAAAGGCGGAGCCTATGGCTGTATGAGCAATTTTAACAGGATTGGCGAGGGATATTTTGTATCTTACCGCGACCCTAACCTGAAACGGACGATGGAGGTTTACGAAAAGGTAGTGGACTTTCTCAAGGATTTTACCGTCAGCGAGCGGGATATGACGAAATATATTATTGGTACTATGAGCAATATCGACCATCCCATGACTCCGGCACAGAAAGGCGAGCGTTCCATGAACCTCTATATGAATAAGGTGAGCGCCGAGATGATTAAAGAAGAACGGAATCAGATCTTAGATGCAGGACAGGAGGATATCCGCGCTCTTTCTCAAGTGGCAAAAGCTGTTCTTGAGGCAGACCAGTTCTGCGTAATCGGCAGCGAGGAGAAGATAGAAGAAAACAAAGAGATGTTCCAGACGGTGACAGGCTTCTGATTGCTTGAGGAATTTTAAAAGAAACAGGAGAGAATATGAAAAATGACTATAAATCAGGTTTTGTAACTTTGATTGGCCGTCCCAACGTAGGTAAATCTACCCTGATGAACCACTTGATTGGACAGAAGATCGCCATCACCTCCAATAAGCCTCAGACCACGCGCAACCGAATTCAGACGGTTCTGACTACAGAAGATGGGCAGATTGTGTTCGTGGATACGCCAGGTATTCACAAGGCGAAGAACAAGCTGGGCGAATACATGGTGAATGTTGCGAAGAAGACTCTCAATGAGGTGGACGTGGTGCTGTGGCTGGTGGAGCCAACTACCTTCATCGGCGCCGGAGAGCAGCATATTGCCAGTCAGCTTAAGAAGGTAAAAACTCCGGTGGTGCTGGTCATCAACAAGATTGACAGCGTAAAGCGGGAAGAGGTATTTTTGGCCATTGCGGCATACAAGGACATCTATGATTTTGCAGAGATTGTTCCTGTGTCTGCAAGGAATGGAAATAACACAGATGAGCTGATTCAGGTGGTAATGAAATACCTTCCTTACGGACCGCAGTTCTATGACGAGGACACAGTGACAGACCAGCCAGAGCGTCAGATTGTGGCAGAGCTGATTCGCGAGAAGGCTCTCCATTGCCTGCAGGATGAGATTCCCCATGGAATCGCCGTGGCAATCGATTCTATGAAGACTAATAAAAAGGTGATGCATATTGACGCCACGATTATCTGCGAGCGGGATTCCCACAAGGGGATAATTATTGGAAAACAAGGAAATATGTTGAAAAAGATTGGCAGTACAGCGCGTTTTGAGATTGAAAAAATGCTGGAAATGCAGGTAAACCTTAAGCTTTGGGTGAAGGTTAAGAAGGATTGGCGGGACAGCGATTTTCTTATGAAAAATTTTGGATATCGGGAAGAAGAATAAAATCATATGCCTGCGGGACAACCTAATCTTAGTAACTGTATAGAGGATACTAAGGACGAGGTGATAGCATGGAGGAAGAATACTGGAAACGTTTCCTTAAGACGGGAGACATTAAGGATTATCTCTATTATAAAGGAATGGCAATCTGCAGGCAGGTGATGGAGAATTATGCCCAGGGAGCATGCCGTCATGTATGCCCCGATGGGACAGGAGGACAGCCAAAGCTGTCCAATCAGGAATGAAAGTGAGGCAGCAGGTGAATCAGATTAGTGTGACAGGTATGGTGCTTGCGGCGACACCCATGGGTGAATACGACAGAAGGATTGTAATTTTGACGAAAGAGCGGGGGAAGATATCGGCGTTTGCCAGGGGGGCGAGAAAGCCTAACAGCGCATTGGTAGGCGTCACAAGCCCGTTTTCTTTCGGAGAATTTACCGTATATGAGGGGCGGACATCTTATACATTGATGTCGGCCTCTATTTCCAATTATTTTCAGGAGTTGCGGCTGGATGTGGAGGGGGCGTACTATGGTTTCTATTTTCTGGAAATGGCGGGGTACTATGCTCGCGAGGCAAACGATGAGACGGGGCTTTTAAAGCTTTTGTATCAAACCTGCCGCGCCCTTGTAAACCCACATATTCCCAACCGTCTGATTCGTCGAATCTATGAACTTCGCGCGGTGACGGTCAACGGTGAAGGGCCTCAGGTGTTTGAGTGCGTCTGCTGCAGAGGCACGGAGCAGGACATGATGTTCAGCGTAAAGCGCGGCGGGCTGGTTTGCAGCCGATGTATGGAGGTGGGGCATGTTTCGGATGCAAGACCCCTTCACCCCTCCACCCTGTATACCCTGCAGTACATCGTTTCATCCCCTATTGAGAAGCTTTACACCTTTGTCGTAAAGGAGGAAGTGATGGAAGAATTAGAGGAGATTGTGACGGATTATCTTGCCGAATATCTGGGAAAATCCTTTAAATCACTGGAAATACTGGAAACAATTCTGTAATTAGCACTTGAAATGAAGATGTGTTGACGGTATAATAAGTAGAAATTGTAACATATAGATTATTTAAGAAGGTGAGGAAGAGGATATGGCAGAAAAGACGATGGAAAAGATTGTGGCGTTGGCAAAATCCAGAGGATTCGTATACCCAGGCTCCGAGATTTACGGCGGGCTTGCCAAT
>OFGA01002285.1_pt1 | contig 11923 bp, 10 predicted proteins | sample 1521471 | NCBI WGS metagenome assembly OFGA01 (sample SAMEA3504086, study PRJEB24116) | mouse gut metagenome | biome: mouse gut; feature: mouse-associated habitat; material: faeces | place: Denmark | collected 2011
CTGCCGATTACAGGCATCTCTTCCCCAATGCCTTCCGCCACCTTGCGCAGCACCAGGCTTTTGCCCGTATCATCAAGCACCGGCACATTCTCACAGCCCACCTCCTCCAGAATACGGTGCGTCAGTCTGCCAAAGCTCAGAACGTCAATATTCATGATGATATGACTGGAATGCTCCACCACCAGATCCATCTGTGTCTGCATGGTGAACTGATCCGGCACGATGAGCAGATAATCGGTTTTCGGACTGCGCTGCGATGCCTCGATCATATCGTCATGAAGCCTTTTGCTCTTGCCGGAGCCTGACGCTCCGAAGTAGAATTGAAGTGCCACCTGTCAAACCTTCCTTCCGTTCAATCTGTGAACCAGAATCCGCCTGCGGCAGTCCCGTTCTGCTGCAGTGCGAAATACCCCGCTACAGACAACGTTACCACCTGGACGCGTTGAATGCAACGGGGTATTTAAATAAAATCACAGTTGCCCTGGAATGGGCGGATTCCGTAACGGAATAGCCAAAAGCCGAACTGTTACTGCATCTTTATACGCACATACCGTCAGTCACCCTGTCAAACGGTCCGGCCGTCACATGTGCTTTCTTCGCCCCGAAATAGTCTTCGTCGAAGACGATGGCGCTTCCGTCCGGATTCTCATAGCGCTGTTCCGGCTCGAAGGCCATACCCAGCGTCTCCGTGGTGATCAGTTTCTCTTCGCCCGACGGCAGGAATTCGCCCAGATTGGTGTACAGCTTCCATCCGCCCTCTTCCTCTTTCAGTTCCAGCCTGATGGCATGTTCCGCATCCACGGTATAATCTTTCTCTTTCGCACACGGCTTCGCCCCGTTATAGTAGCGGTTACCGCCGGTCCATACCGGAAGCGGAATATAATACCGGTCACTGGGCGCAGAACCCATACCGCAGTAGCCGTCAAATTCCTTCTCCCATTCTTCATAAGTCTGGTAATCGTCATACGGCTTCGTGCCCACCGTGGTATTGAAATCATCCCATACCTTCTCGGTCACTTTCTCCTCGACCTCTTTTAAGAATGCCGGAACCTCCTGCTGCACGAACACATTATTATAGAAGCGCATGTCACCGTGCAGAATCGTCATGAAGCCCGCTACCTCCGTGCGGTGCGGCACATGATAAGGCGTATAACGCGGTGAGCGCAGCGTCTTTGCACCGTTATCCACGCCGGTTCCCACAGCGGTCATGGCTCCCGCAATCAGGTTATGTACCACTGCCACACCCTGCGTCGCCATCTTGAAGGATCTTTTCGAAAGCAGCAGGTTGTGGTCCACCAGCGTAGGGCCGTGAGACACTTCAATAAAGATATCCTCTCCGATGGCCTGCACTGCTTTCGCCTCTTTCGTCATAAGGTGATCGAAAGGAATCGTATTATCGTGGAACAGGTTCTGCGTCACACGGGTACCCTGTGCCTGCCAGTCAAGCCACAGGCCGCGGGTACAGTGATGGAAATGATTCCGCCTGATGATCACGTCGATGGCCGCGTGCATCTTGATTCCGCCAATCTCCGCGCCCGCCAGATTCTGACGGTTGTTGATATGGTGGATATGGTTATCCTCGATCACGGAGAATACGCCGCCCAGATGGCCCACGATACCGGTCTGGCCGCAGTCATGGATATTACACCTGCGGACGATGTGGGATCCGATCCGCTCCTTCGTCCAGCCTTCCCGCTGTGCCTGGCAGATGCAGTCACGCTCTGTCTGCGTACCGTCTTTAAACTTCCACTTCAGCCACTTATTGTCGTTCTCCGGCTGCAGATATTTCCCCAGAGAGATGCCGCTGCACTTGGAAAGGGAGACATCGCAGTCCTCGATGATCCATCCTTTGGACCAGTGCGGCCCGATCATGCCTTCCTGATAAGCCGTCGGCGGCGCCCACTGGGTCGCGGCCTTGGTCACCGTAAAGCCGGAAAGCGTAATATAGCCGATACCCTCCTGCTCCGGATAGAAACAGCTGCGGCGCACATTGATCTCCACATTTTCCCTGCGCGGGTCAAATTCCTGGAAGTTCGCGTAAATGATCGTCGCATCCTTCTTTGTATCCTGCTCCGTAAACCATGTGTAGATTGTAAAATCAGGATCCCAGGACGCCAGGACACGAACCGGCTGCTTCACCTGCTCTAAGGAAGTCACCTCGTACATGGCCTTGTCATTCAGATACACCTCTCCCGTATGGGCGATAAAGGAAGCGATAAACCAGTCCCCGCTGACAAGCGTGGTGAAGGGATTGTATTCCCCGAACAGGCTGTTGGGCACAACGGCCTTCCACACACTGCCTTCCACCTGTTCCCACTGCGTTACCGGCTCCGCCCCGGTGATCACCGCCGCTCCTTTTTCCTCCGAACGGTACACGATGGGCGCCTCCTGCGTTCCTCCGTTTCTGGGATCTACCGCCTCCCTGTAGACACCCGGCGCCACGATGACCTCATCACCGGGCTGTGCGATCCGTGCCGCCTCCTGGATCGTCTTAAAAGGGCTCTGCTTCGTGCCGTCACCGCTTTCTGCCACGGCTGCTGCTACATAATACTGCATAGATTTTTCCTCCATTCCGTCATAATTTCGTTTACTTTCTCTGTCTTGTCTGCTCTCTCTTCTCGCTGTCTATAATGTATCCTATTGAGACGGTAATATTTTTACAGATCAGGATATTTTTTAACAAAACAGGATGCAAAATAAAGAACGTAGCGGAAAGAACGCAGCCCGTAAATCCTGTCAGTAGAGTGTCCGCTGCTGCTTCCTCCGGTACGCTGTCGGCGACTGCCCCTTTTTCCGCCTGAACACAAGGCTGAAATGGCTGACGCTGCCAAAATGCAGATGATCGGCGATCTCGCTGGCGGCCTCGAAGCATGCTGCAGGCAGCCTCCAGTTTCTTGTCAGTGATATATTCGGTAATGGGAATCCCTTCATACTGTTTAAAAAGTTTCTGCAGATATTCTTTGGAAACCCCCACATCTGCCGCCAGCTCATCAATGGATATCCGTTCAAAGCGCCTGGTGACGATCGCCCGTTTGCATTCCTCCACATGCCGGTTTAAGGCGGATTCCTTCCGCTTCCTGTCACGGACGATCCGTGCAAACTGCAGATAACATTCACTCTGCACGACATGCATCGCCTGAATATCCCTGCAGGCCGCTATCCTTTTCAAGAACAGGTCATTGTACAGGAATGCCTCCTTGGAGCTGATCCCGCCCTCGATGGCCGCCCTGGCCGCAAGCGAAATGCCCGTCACCATCATGTACTCTTCGTTCTTTTTGACATCCTCCAGTATGATCGGGTGCGGCAGTGCAATGTCGTCTATGTGCTCCTTTAAATAATCCACATCCCCTTCCCGTATACAATTATACAGCTTCTCTTCTTCCTGATAGGTGTGGTTTTGCTGAAAAGCTTCCATCTGCCACACCTCCTCCGCCATGGATTCCTGGTCGGTCACGCCGCAGAGAACGGCTTTCTCTTCTCTGCCGTTCTCTGCTGTGGCTTCCGCCTCCCGTCCTGCTGCCGCCTTCCCACTGTGCAGCAGAAACCAGACCACATTCCGCGCATCCTCCATGCGGCACGCCGGGTACTCCTCCAGCCTGTTTCTTCGCAGAAAACGCCCTGCTTCCAGTGTCTGCAGCGGCCCGTAACAGAAAGGCCCCAGAATATAGATCCTGCCGCCCCGCCTGCACCCGTACAGCCCAATCGGCACCTGCTCATGATAGGGCAGGAATGCCTGATCCGTCTCTTTTTCCTCCAGACGCTGCTGCAGCTTCTGAAACATCTGTCTGTCATATGCCGCTTTGTTCTTCTCCCCTGTGCCGAAACTGCTCTGCAGCACCCAGTCCTTTGTATACACGCTGACCGGCAGCCTGCTCAGTCTGTAGACCAGTTCCAATACAAATTCCTCCTCCATCTCTGCCCGCAATCCTTTCTGTCCTGCCCGCTTACGGCCCGGACCATCCTCCGTATTCTCATCCTGTTCCCCGGCCTTATCCGGCGCTTTACCCTGTCAGTATTGTAGCATAAATACAACATCATGTACCCGGAATTTTTACAGCCACTAGTTTTCCCAAAGGTCTTGTTTTTGTAAGGGAGATATGACAAAATATGATTTGCAAAAACTCTAACCCCAGGTTATAGTTTTCCGGCAGACAGTAAAACCGTCAGACAGCAAAGCTGTCACACAACAAGGGAGCACTTACGGCAATGAGTCAGTACATGTCCATCGGGAAAGTATCAAAACTGAAGAATGTGAGCATCAAGTCGCTGCGCTACTATGACCAGATCGGTATCCTGAAACCGGCTTTCGTCAATACAGAGACGAACTACCGTTACTATACGGAAAGCCAGCTCTATCTGCTGGATGCCATCACCGTCTGCATCAAACTCGGCATCCCCTTAAAAGATCTGAACAATTACGTGAACAAGGATTCCATCAATCTGCAAAAGCTGCTCTACGACGGCAAGATTCTGGCAGAGCAGAAGATCCTGGAGATCCATAACTGCCTCGGCGCCCTGCAGGAGACGCTGCAGAAGATGGGCAGTTCTGTCACCGGTATGGCCAGGATCCCGGAGAGCAGGAGCGGCATCCTGCTGCCGGACGGTTTCTATCAGAACACTCAGAGACAAAGATGCCTTCTCACCGTGCCTCTGGAAGCAATGGACACCCCCAAATACTATGGGCAGTATATCCTGAAACTTTTTGTCACCGCACAGCAGGCCGGCATCACGGCCTCCTACCCTTCGGGTATACTGCATGACTATACGGACGGCGTCTACTGCCGCCATATGTTCCTGACATTGGACGCAAACTCTGCGTCCGCGTTGTTAAAAGAGCGCTCCGGCGATGCATTCGTTAATACCTGCCGCATCCTTCCGGAAGGTGATTATGCCTGCCGCAGGATCTCTACTCATATAACAGACTTTTCATCGGTGCGGGATGAAATGAAAGAAGTCCTGAAAGAACAGGATTTCTGCATTATCGAGATCGACACCCTCTCCGAGCAAAATAAGAAGGACGGGTATGCTTTCGAACTGGAATATTTTCTGGGAGTATGATATAATAACAAAGGTTTGCCATATCGGCGCATTCTATCTATATCTATCGTAAACGGCATGACAAATTATTGCTTCCGTTTTCTGTCAAAGTCATATGCGGAGAAACTTTTGCAGAACCGAAAGCATAATTTCCAGTGTCGCTGACTAAATATAAAATTTCAGGAGGCCATAGGGTGATGAACATGTCATGGAAACGGGGAGCATGCGCCCTCACGATTGCTGCAATTTTAACCGGCTGCTCCTCTGCAGAAGCCAGTAAAACTTTACAACCAATGTCAGATAAAGATTCCGATTCCGCTGCGCAGGTGCAGGAACCGGACGGTGCCGAAGCATTAGAATCCGGCACTGTTTCGCTGAATGTCTGGGCAGAAGAAAACGATTTCGAGATGTTGGAGGCAATGATCGCCTCTTTTCAGGAATACTATGCCGGACAGGCAAACTTCGAGATCAGTCTGACCGCCCAGCCCGATTCCGGCACCTGCAACATGGTACTGGGCGATATCCACAGCGCCGGAGACGTATTCTCCTTCCCCGACGATCAGTTTACAAGACTGATGGCCGCAGGCGTGCTGGAGCCGGTAGACAACGCGGCCGCAGTTTCCTCCGCCAATGTACCGGAAGCCATCGCAGCCGCATCCTGGCACGATACCCTCTACGCTTTTCCCTACACCGCAGACAACGGTTATTTCCTGTATTATGATAAGACTTATTTCACAGAAGCAGATGTGCAGACGCTGGACGGCCTTCTTGCCGCTGCCACGGCAGCCGAGAAGCAGATTTCCATGGAGCTGACTTCCGGCTGGTATCTGTATGCCTTTTTCGGACAGACCGGCCTTGAATTCGGCATGAACAGCGACGGCGTCACAAACTACTGCAACTGGAATACCACCGAAGGAGCCGTCAAAGGCAGAGACATTGCACAGTCCATCCTGAATCTCACCACCAACCCAGCCTTTGCCTATCATACGGACGGCGATTTTATCGCAGGCGTGCAGGACGGCAGCATCATCGCCGGCATCAGCGGCACCTGGAACGCCACGCAGATCCGGAATGCCTGGGGCAGTGATTACGGCGCCGCCAAGCTGCCTACTTACACCTGCGCCGGCAAACAGATCCAGATGGCCTCTTTCACCGGTTATAAGATGATGGGCGTCAACGCCTACTCGCCCCACAAGCAGTGGGCCATGAAGCTGGCCGACTGGCTGACCAATGAAGAGAATCAGACCATCCGTTTTGAGCAGAAGAACCAGATTCCCTCCAATATCCGGGCGGCCTCCTCAGATGCCGCCGCGCAGATCCCTGCCGTGCAGGCCATTCTCGACCAGTCACAGTACGGCAACCTGCAGCGGGTAGGCAACAAATACTGGGATGCCTGCACGGACTTTGCCAATATCATGATCGCGGGTAATCCTAACAACATCAGCCTGCAGGAACTTATGGACACTCTGACTGCGGAGATCACCGCTTCCATAGCAGAATAACAGAATCGGGAGGACGATATGACCGGACAGGAAAACCAGAACACAGCTATCAAAGGCAGACCGCGTCTCAGCATTAAACTTTTGACCTTGATTCCTATCTTTGTGCTGAGCTTCGTCTGCATTATATCCAATATCGTAGCCGTCCACAATATACGGAGCGTCAACCGCACCGCCAGCACCATCGCGGATGACTACATGACAGGCATTTTCAATCTGAGCAACATACAGCGGGAAACCCAGCGGCTGCATTCCATGGCGCTTTCCCACATCATTGCCACGGACCTGGATACCATGGTGGAGCTGGTGGATTCCATCCGTGCCGAGGAGGCGCTGCTGGATAATATGCTGTTGGAATACGGCGCCGCCATTTCCCCGGAAAACGCAGCAAGCTACGAGAAACTGCTGTCCGAATATGAAAATCTCAAATATGCCATTGTTACGCTGTTCGGTTACAGCGCAGCCGGCCGCAACCAGGCCGCATTCGAACTGGCAAACGGCGAGATCACACAGTACGCGGAGAACATTCAGGATGCCATCACCGTGCTGAACACCAATGCACAGACGGATTCTGATCTTGCGCGCTCTACCCTTGGCAGTACCTATTTCCGCGCCCTGCTGCTCAACGGCACGATCATGGTCATCAGCATTTTCGCTCTGCTCATCGCCCTGACCGTCGTCCTGAGGCGCGTTGTCAGACCCATAGCCTGCGCCAAGAACGAGATTAACGCCATCATCGCCGGATTGGACCAGGGGCACGGTGACCTGACCCAGCGCATCACTATCCGCTCCAGCGACGAGATCGCAGACTTAAGCCGCGGTATCAACACCTTTATCGACAAACTGCAGGAAATCCTGAAAATGATCATCGAGAACACCCACAATATGGAAAATGTGGTCTCCGGTGTGCAAAGGAGCGTGCAGAATTCCAACGACAGCGCTTCCGACCTGTCCGCTGTTACCCAGCAGCTGGCCTCTACCATGTCGGAGGTCGGCACCTCCGCTGGCATCATCAATCAGAATGCCGCCGCCATCCGGACCGAGGTGGAAGAGATTGCTCTGAAATCCACCAGCATCAACAGTTATACGAAGCAGATGCGCTCGAATGCCGACCATATGGAGTCCAGAGCCAGAACCTATATGGAAGAGACAGGCAGCCAGGTAGCCAAAATTCTGAAAGTCCTGAACAGCGCCATTGAAGACAGCCGGAGCGTTGACAAGGTAAACAGCCTGACCAATGACATCTTAAGTATTTCCGGGCAGACAGACCTGCTCGCCCTCAACGCCTCCATTGAGGCTGCAAGAGCCGGCGCAGCCGGACGCGGCTTCATGGTCGTGGCCGAGGAGATCCGTATTCTGGCTGAGGACAGCAAGGCGGCCGCGGGCAGGATACGGGATATCAACCAGGTAGTCACCGATGCCGTTCACAACCTGATCAAAAATGCCAACCATCTGGTTTCGTTCCTCAACGAATCCATTCTGCCGGAGCTTGACAATTTCGTTCAAAGCGGTGTGCAGTACCGAGAGAATGCTTCTTACATAGAGAACGTAATGAATGAATTTACAGACAAGACCGACCGCCTGAAGCTGACTATGGATGAGATCGCCTCCTCCATCAATTCCATCACACAGGCCATCGACGAAGGAGCCCATGGCGTAACCGGCGCCGCTCAAAGCACCCAGGTATTGGTTCGCGACATGGAATCCATCAGTGATCAGATGCAGGAGAACCAGCGGATCGCCGACACGCTGGAAACCGGCACCTCAATCTTCGAAATTTTCTGATAAAAACAGCAGGTACGGACCGTTTACAGTCCCGCCTGCTGTCTTTTCTTTAATCTCTTTTCAACTGATATAACACTTCCTCGAAGCATACCCCGTCCGTCTTCGGAATTTCCATCTCCACAGACTTTAAGATACACTTTTTCACAAAACCGGAGGCCTTGCGCACGGAGCGGTCAAAAGGTACGCCGTTCACACCGTCCGCGGCGATAATCGAGGTGAACACGTCTCCCGTGCAGGAGCGCTCCGCGTCCACCCTGTGGGTGCGGATAATCCGCGGTTCCCTGTCCTGCTCGTAGATATAGTTGGCTATAAACTCTCCCTGCGGGATGCCGGTGACGACCACCTTCGCCGGGCCATACGAAGAGATCTGCCGCGCCATATCATACAGCTCCCTTTTCCGCCAGCCTGCCGCCCTGTAGGGCGTATCCGTCAGCCTGCAGGCTTCCGTCAGGTTGGGCGTCGTCATATCACAAAGCGCCACCAGCCGCTTCATCTCCGTGCACATCTCCTCCGTGTACGTGGCGTAGATCCTCCCGTGATCGCCCATCACCGGATCCACGATCACCAGCGTGCCTTCCTTCGAGAAATCACGAAGAAATCCTTTCACGATATCGATCTGCTCCGCCGATCCCAGAAAGCCCGTCATAATGCCCTCAAACCGCAGGCCAAGCTTCTGCCAGTTCTCGATATACACCCGCATGCGGTCGGTATAATCATCTATAAAATAATGCGGAAACCCCATATGATTGGACAAAATCGCCGTCGGCACCGGGCAGCACTGTACCCCCAGATAGGAAAGTATGGGCAGCGTCGCCGTGATGGAGCATCTGCCGAATCCCGATATATCATTGATCACCGCTATTTTCTTCTGCATGTCTGGTCATTTCCCTCCTGCTCTGTTTTTGCGGGCTGTCACTGTCTATTCACAAATTAGCCTGAAAGTATCCCCTTTAATACCTTCAGGCTAATTCTCTCTGCCAAATCTATATCACAGTTTATCACAAATATTCCCGTCCAACAACCAGAAATCAGACCTCATCCTGTTACTTTTCCTCGTCCTCCTGCTCCTCGGAACTCTCTGCCGGCGTGTTTCTCATCTGATCGATCTCCTGCAGGGCATCCCTGCACTGCCTCACCTCGGTAATCTTCCGCAGGATCAGGTTGATATCTTCCGGCGAAAACATATCCAGGCACTTCATCAGGCTGTCAATATCATTCAAGTCAATGTGTACCGTACCTACCGAAGTGTCAACATGAATCCAGTTGGGATTCGCGCTGCCGCCCACCGTAATACTGTTGCCCCGCAGGTAATCTTTCTCCACCACCACACAGACACCGTTATGGAATACTGTCCTGCTCACCGTCTCACCTGCTTTCGGCTCTTCCATCTGCCGCAGGATAATCCCTACCGAATCCGTTGCCCCGCAGGATTCCCCCGAAGCTCTGAATTCATCCGCCCTTCTGAGCATGGATGCAAAAGAATCCGATGGTGCACCATCTCCCTTTAGTCCCAACTGCTGACGTCTGGCCAGGTTTTCGCTGTATTTCTTAAGCTCCTGTGCCGCATAATCCATGCTCCGGTTTACCGGAGCAAAACCACCAAACCTGTCATTTCCAATCATTTCTTCTTCCTCCTTTTTCCTTCTTTTACAGACTCCCGGAGTCTCCACTCTCTTTGTTATCAGTCATTTTCCTCTCGTTCCTCTTCCGTCTCCGAGGATTTCATCCCCTCCGCCGTCTCCATCGCAAACCGTTCAATTCTGTGCTGCGTCTGCTGCGGCACCCGCTCCATATCCACCCGATAAGCCTCCAGCCTGCCGTCATCATATTTCGCTTCTACATAGACCTGACTGCCCTCCAGCTTTCCTTTCAGAGTATACCCCTCTGTCACGGCAATCTCGATATTATCGCTCTCTTCATAGCTCATATGCCTCACCTCCGCAGCCTGTACGGCTTCCCGTCTCGTTACAGCATTCACCCGTATACCCAGCCCCGTGACCAGTCTGCCTTTTTCCATACTGACAGTGTCAATTCTTTGTCCTTCGCTTCCGGCTTTCTCCCTGCCGTCCTGCTCCTGGTATTTCAGATTCTGCATCAGACTTTCCTGAAACCGCTCCGAATGCTCCTTCCTCTTCCTGCCCGGATATCCCTGAAGACGCTCTTTCCCGCTCTTGCCGCTGCCTCCGATTTCCTGTACGCTCATAAATTCTCTGGCCTCCCTTCCGTAAGAATTTTTTTGACCTCTTCTCTGCCCCGTCTCAGCCTTGTCTTAATAGTTCCTTCCTTTTCGTTCAAGGCCCCGGCAATCTCCTGTATCGAATAGTCTTCGTAATAAAAAAGATAGATGGCATTCCGATAATGCACCGGCAATTTGAGCACTGCTTCCAGCGTCCTGTCATCCCTGATCTGATACGGCAGATAGACCTCTCTCGACGCCGCCGGCATGGATTCCTCCAGCGGCACCGTCCGGCGCCGCCAGCTGCTTTTCAAGATATCCATGCAGATACGGATCGTCGTCCGGATCAGCCATGCCTTCTCATGCTCCTTATTCGCGATCGGCTTCTCATCCTTCATATAACGCAGAAAAGCCTCCTGCACCACATCCTCGGCATCCGCCCGGTTATGCATATTGGCAAAAGCAACCCGGTACAGCATCGTCTGATATTCCGCCGCCAGATTATTCCACCTCAGTTCTCTCGCAAACTCCTGCTCCATCTTGTCATGATTCCTTGTGTTCTATGGTCTGTTTCTATTATTGCCCTCACAGCATCCGGATGCTCATGCCGACAGCATCTCATCCTCTGACTGTAATACGAATAAGAGACAGGAAAAGTTTCATTCTCAGAAAATTTTCCCGTCTCCCGTGCTGTTCTCAATAATCTTTCTTCGCTGTCGCCCTGGTGCAGAACACGATTCCGGCCATCATCACGATCAACGCCATAACAGCGCCTCCCCATCCGATCGCGTCAAGATTACCGCCAACCTTTTCAAGCAGCGCAAACGCCGCCGCCGGATTTTTCTGTATCTCTCCGATCAGCTTCATGGATACGAAGAAAAAACACATACTCGGAACCATTCTGACCAGACTGAGAAGCTGTGCTCCCTTACTCTCGCCCACCAGATAAAAAAACATATACTGTACCGTGATAATCACCACGCCGACCGCAAAAGTGAGCAGGCACATCGGCAATGACACAAACTCCGCCTTCCCCGTGAGCACACAGTACACGGCCGTACCTGCCAGCCCGATACCGATACCGGTCAGCAGCAGGAACATGCCGAACAGAAATCGTCCTGCCACTCTCTGAAAAGTGGTGGCCGGCAACAGCTGTTGGAATCCCATGTCCTTTCTCGTACAGGTTCCAAAAGGATTCGTCGAGAACACGATCGCTATAAACACCCCATACATAAAATTTACCTGCCCTACCATACTGCTGCTGTTCAGCATCATGATTACAATCACGATAACCGATATGCTCAGCATCATATACCATTGTGTCCTCGTCTTGATATAATCTATTTTTGCAAAATATAAAGCTTTCATAGATACCTCCCTATTAAGTCAAGTCTTTTTTCCTTATTTTTCAAGGAATTTTTAGTTA
>OFGA01002290.1_pt1 | contig 11906 bp, 18 predicted proteins | sample 1521471 | NCBI WGS metagenome assembly OFGA01 (sample SAMEA3504086, study PRJEB24116) | mouse gut metagenome | biome: mouse gut; feature: mouse-associated habitat; material: faeces | place: Denmark | collected 2011
CTGATAACATTCTACACCTCAAGTCAATGCACTGTTATTTTATTGGATTGCTATAGGTGATTATGTGTTGAATGGAAAGGGTGGAAAGTATTACCCCGCATTAGGTATTACCCTACCAGTATCCTATGACGGCACAACAACAAATGGAGCACCCCCTCAAACTGCTGAGGAACAGGAACTCGCAAAAGAGGCATACGAAGCAGCTAATAGATCATCAGAACACCATACTGAAAGCTGGAGTGGTATAAAAATGGGTGGTTAATACACTAATTGAGTAAAGAAAAGCAACGGATCATCCGTTGCTTTTCTTATATAGAATAAATCCCCATCATAGTGTGTACAAAGATACACACCACCAGAGGACACTCTATATCGCCTAAAATCTGGAGAGTGAATGGATATACACCCCAGAAAATGGAAGAAGGCGTTATAAACACAAACGCCTGGAGCAATATAAAGGTAGGCTAGTAATTAACATCTATAATCAGTAAAGGCAGTTGGTGTATCCAACTGCCTTTTATTTGCAATACATTCAAATAATATAATACCATTAAAAGAGCAAACAAACATTCAACACATCTTGAAATGGTATTATTTTAGGCCTATTTTATTACTTACTATTAAAGAAGATAAAACTTTATAAAGTGGAGATGGGAAAAACAGCGTCAATTAAACATTCAAACACCAAATAAGTTATTACATGGAGGTAAATGGAATGAAAAAATACGGTATCGTGGTTGTTCAAAATCTGTATAAGGACAGAATCGGAGAAATACACAACGAATATCACTTCGGCACTGAAAATGGTTTCTATTTGGGCTATTTGCGTTTCCCAAGTGATGGACAGTATGTTTTTGACGCTGAGGCCCTGATAGGATTTATGAAAGGGTTAGCAATTAGGTATGGTTATATTAAACCTAAAAAACGCAGTTAATAAAGTAAATAAGCAGATGGGCCAGATGTGAAAACATCTGGCTTATTTTTATGTTTATTTTGAAAAAGTGAATTTTCTAATACTGTTGAAAGGCTAGTTAAAAAATTAGAAAAATGACAACGGAAAACTTTCGTTTAATGCAATCAAGGGTAATTAACCAAAATTTCGTTTAATTTATTTTTTAATTTTACTGATGGATGATTTTTAAATTGAGGGGGTTTGAAGATGTGAAAATAGGGGGTTCCAGAAAAAAGAATGGGGGGTGAAAGGGAAGTTGAAAAATCTGCACTGATACAGAAAACAGGCTAGTTGAAATTGTGTTTCAGATGTTTCCAATAGCCTTTATGACAATGATAAGAAACAGTACCAGGTTGAGAAGTTTACCAGTATAGAGCAGTCGGAGAAAACAGGCTCTTTAATTGCTACAAACTCACTAAAATCAAGGTTACATCCCCTTGCACTATCACGTCTTGCCCATCAATAACCGCAGCGTTATAGTTTAGTTGTGGTTAGGAAAAAGGCCACAATTAAAATTATAGGAGGGCTTTAAAATGTGTATGCGCTATATGATTAACCGTGAGGACTTGGGTAAGAGAGTGACAGGCTATATGTTCTATGACGCAGATAGCAAGGGGTTTACAGGGCTGACTGAAAAGCAGATTAAAGACACCTTGAATAAGGGTGAGCGGCTGTATGGTCTGGTTCTGGATGGTGAGGGCAATATCACCATGGATAACGAGGGCTTCAAGACCAAAAATTATATGGTTCGCTCTGGCATTAACAGTCTGGCTCCGGCAGTTGAAACGGATATGCCGGCTAACATGATGTATGTGGTAGTCGGGATGAAAAAAGTGCAGGGCGGAGAGAGTGTTTACGAGGTTATCAGTAGTCGCTATGCCCGGGTGGAAATGCCTGAAAGCAAAGTCAAAATGCTGTTGGAGTTTGGCTGTATTCAAGGCGGTGTTTACTTCGACAGCAAGGGCAAGCTGATGATCTGCGAGGGGGTCAGGGTGGATGATGGAAAGGAGGTGGGCTAAATGCCCACCTCTTTTGAATGGCTCATAGGGTTTAGCTGTTTCGGGCTGTTGGCTCTGTTGTACCTTCTGTACCAGTTAATTGAAATATTCCGTGATTTTGTGTCAGTGCTGAAGGAGTTTATAGAGGACGATTAAAAGAAAGTAGCCAGCCTGTAAAAAGGTTGGCTACTTTTGTTTTATGCAAAAGTTAGGCTAGTTAAAAAATTATGTACATTGCAATAAGCATTTAGATATGTAAGGTGTAAATTAAAAGATAGAATTTTTTTGATTTACAGAATACATAACATTTAGGAGGAACAGTAAAATGAAATTCGATTTTATCATTAGTCATCCCAAAGAAATAAAAAAATACGCTCTTCTTACTACGGAAGATGGGACACCCCTCATTGAAGGGAATAAAAACATCGAGGTAGTATCAGAGACAGGTGAACACAGAAAAATATATCCAACAAATGAGCCTGACATATTTTCATATGAAATTCATGTCGGGGATTATATTCGGCTTTATGGTAAGTCAGATGTAGACTATGCTTCATATAAAACTGAAGTATACAAGGTTACTGATATAACAGCTAGTGAAGTTATAGCTAAATCTTGTTAATTGCTCCTGCAAAGCCCAGCCCAATGAAAAGGGCTGGGCTTTTTGTTTATTCCAGCAATCTACCTAATTTATATATAACAATTCCTTGCACTGTCACGGCTAGGCAAAAGATTAAAACAGCGTGATAATATGAGCAGTCATAGAAAATGACTAGTTGAAAAATTAAAGGCGCAAAAGTAGGCTAGTTGATATTAGTGGTATCCAGAATAAGGAGGATACCGCTAATGGATGTAAAAGAAACCGGACTGACCCCAACAGAAGCTAGTGCCTTGATTGGTTGTAAAGAATACACCATTAAGGAGTTGGCCAGGGGAAAGAAAATACCCCATTACAGGGTAGGGAACAGGTACAGGTTTACTCGGTCCGCCTTGATAAAATGGATGGTTGACCAGGAAGAAAAAAACTACATTAAATAAACAGGAGGAAAGAAAATGGCAAGTATTAAAGATTTGGGAAAAGGTAAGTACAGAGTATTTATCTGTAACGGCTTTAAAGCCAATGGTAAAGTCAACAGGACTTCCAAGGTTATTACAGCGAAGTCTATAAAGGACGCAGAAAAGCAGGCCAAGGCCTTGGAGGTGGACTTTACGAGAGGGCACCAGGTACAGCTGGCCCATGCTCCGACTTTCAATGATTTGGTGGAAAAGTGGAGGGAGATTAAAAAGCCTGATATGGAGTATAAAACCCAGGAACGGTATGAGGGCTTTTTAAATGGGTTTATGCTCCCCTATTTTGGGAATAAAAAGGTCAGTTCGATTAAAGCCTTGGACATTGAAGCGTACTTAAATGCGCTGAAAAAGGATGGGGTAAGGCTGGACGGTAAAAAGGGGGGCTACAGTGAGAAAACAATTCGCCATCATTTCATGTTCATCCAAACTCTATTTAATCTTGCGGTGAAATGGGATATGGTTGAGTATAACCCTTGTGTAAAGGTAGACACTCCAAAAGTGCATAAGCATGAAGCGAAATACTATGAGGACGAGGACATTGGGCGGCTTTTACGTTGTTTAAATGATGAATTCATCAAAACGATTAATGACGCTGGAGGGATGGAAGATTCCTTCTCTTTTGAAAATTTGACTTCCCGTCAGTGCACAGATATTTTTAATGCCTATATGAGAAAAACATATATCATGGTGGCTTTGGCTAGTGCTTGCAGACGGGGGGAATTGATAGGTTTAAAGGTTGAGAACATCGACTCTACTAATAATAGAATAATCATCAATCAGACAGGACATTATACGGTTGAAAATGGTCTGTATTTTGTGGACTATCTTAAAAATGGAAGTCCGAGTAAAAATATAGATATGCCTATTACAGTGATGGAGCAGATCAAAGAATATATACAAGCCCGTAAGTCTGTCATTGATTTGATGGACTGGGAAGATAGTGGGTATCTGTTTATCAGTTTAAAAACTGGTAAAGTGACCACGGCAGGAGGGCCGATGATGCCGGACGTTATAAGTCAGTGGTTTACCAAGTTTTTAGAGAGAAATAATCTTCCAAAGATAACTTTGCATGAGGTACGCCACACTAGCATTAGTTATCTTATCAACAAGGGCGTTGATGTAAAGATGGTGGCAGACCGGGCAGGCCATCAGAATACAAGAACGACAGAAGAGGTATATAGTCATATCTATGCCAAAACAAGAAGGGCAACGGCTGATATATATAATGACCTATTTACTGGCAAGGAAATCAAGGGAGAGTGAAATTAAAAGGAAAAAGGTGAGAACTACAAGGTTCTCACTTTTTTCCTCACTCGAAAAAGGGAGAAAGTGAAAAAAGTGTATAAAATGATATACATTATGTATAAAAGAGACAGAACATAGTGAATAATGTTTGAATTCCAAAATATGGTAATAGCCCTCATAACCCGGAGGTTGCAGGTTCAAGTCCTGTCCCCGCAACCAATTTCACCTAAGACGGATTTCAGCGTGCTTTGCATGTTGAAATCCGTTTTAGTTTCTCCTGGGGTGGCTTCGATCCGCTCAATGAGAAGATGGACGGCCTTTTCGTCTGCGCTGGCCTTCAAGACATCCAGCCAGGCCTTGATTTGGTCAACGGTAAAGTCCGTTGGCGGGGTGGTCTCCTGGAGCTGGACAATCTCCGCCTTGATGGTCTGCATTTGTTTGCCAATGTCGGCCACTACAGCGGGCGGCAAGGCCCCTGTGGCCAGATTCTTCATAAGGGCGTCATATTCCCCCTGCTTCGCCTGTATGCGCTTCTGGAGGGCCTTGTTGAAGTCCTCGACCCGGTTCTTCTCCCCGGCCTGATACTGACGCAGAGCGGCGGCGATCTTGTCCTGATTCTCTGGAGACAGGAGCTTGTGGAGGTAGTCCACAGCGGCCTTGTCCACTTCCTCCATGCGGATTGAGGGAGCGCCGCACTTTTTGGAACAGTAGTAGCGGAAATATTCATGCCCCTTGCTGACGGACCGCGCCCCGTGCATTTTTGCTCCACACTGGCAGTACACCAGGCCGCTGCACAGATACCCGGCCTTTTTCCCGGTCTGCTTTCTCTCTGTCATAATGCGCTGCACCTCCATAAACTGGGCCTTGCTGATGATCTGCGGCAAGGCGTTTTCTATTCTGATAGCGTTGGGCTTGCTCCGCCGGTCCTCCCGGCGCTCCTCCTCCTGGGGGGTGTAGATGTATGTCCCGGTGTACTTCTCATTGCGGAGCATTTCATATATCTGCGTGTACTTGATGGGCTTGCCCCGCTTGCCGGTGATCCCGGCTGCGGCCAGCTCCTCAATGACGGCGGTGAAGCCCTCACGATTGGCGGCGGCGTCAAATATCTTACGGACATAGCCCGCCTCCAGCTCATTGACCACATACTCCTGATTGACCACATCATAGCCAAAGGGAGCATACCCGCCGTTGTGCTTCGCTTTCATGGCCGTCTCCCGATGGCCCTTTTTCGTCTCGCTGGAGAGGTTGTCCAGATAATACTCTGACAGCGACCACATGAGAGTTTTCATGATCTTCGCCTCGGCGCTGGAACCGAAGTCCTGGGCCACGGCGATCAGCTCCACGGCCCGGTCTTTCAGCTTCTTCTCCAGGTTGACGTGTTCCCCCAGGTTGCGGGCCACCCGGTCATACTTGTGGATCAGGATGGTATCGAACCGGCCCTTGTTCACATCCCGGAGCAGCTTCTGATAGGCTTTCCGACTGGCCGTCTTGGAGCCTTTACCGCTGACTGCTTCATCTGCGTACACCTCCAGGACAGCATAGCCCTTGCTGGCGGCGTACTCCCGGCAGGCCCGGACCTGGGCGTCTATGCTGGCTTCGTCCTGCTTGTCTGAGCTGTACCGGGCGTAGATTACGGCGTCCTTCATAGTTCCCCTCCTTTTCTGTTGCATTTTGTCGGCGGCTATGGTATGCTGGTGATAGGAAAGAATTATCTTTCAGCGCTGCTAGTAACGGTAGGCGGTTGGCCCTCTCGACAGAGGGCAGCTTCTTTGCCCTCTGATCTCACGAAAGGGGGGCTTGCCCAATGGTCACATACAGTGAACTGTTCCAGTACTCACTTGTCATCATCGGCATTATCGGCCTCTTTATTGCGGCCAATAAAAAGAAGTAACCGCCCTCGGTTCCCCAACCCGGCGGTTACTTCAATCGTCTAACTAGGGGGCCACCCGCTTACCGGCAGCGCCCTTTCTATTCTCAGTATAACCGCATACCTTGATTTTGTCAATGCCCTGTACCATCTGGTACGGGGCTTTTTGCTCCCCGGTTCGGGGGATTGCTTGATTTTCAGCAGACCCCAGATTTGGGGGCAGTTCATCAGGGGGCGGTAATTTCCACCCCCCTACGCCCCCTCCTGCGGCTCCTCTGCGCCCTCCGGAGCCGGGGTGGTGTCTGTACTCACTTGTGGGGACGGGGGCGATTGTGGGGCGGATGTGGCTTGATATTCTGGTATCCTAGCTAGGTCCTGGGCATAGTCCTCCACTTTGTGCTGTCCTTCATCATTTAGTTTAACCATGCACTGGCCTAACCGGTTTAAAATGTCTCCCAATTTCACAAGAGATTCTTGAATTGATGGTAATCTACTGTGCAGGTCAGTGAGGCGTTGCAACTCTTCTTCTGTAATGGTTCCGTCTGTTTGCTTCTTCATCAGTCTGCTGTATTCTCGCTGCTCCGGGGACACATGGACACGGATAGAGCCATCAACCTGGGCCTCTATGTCCTTATATCGTTTTGACATATAATCCTTTTGATCTTGGTCCCGTTGTGCCAAAGTATAGCCGTTCATTAACCAGTTTACATCCACATTGAGAGCGGCGGCCAATCGTTTAAACTGATCTTGTCGTGGTTCACGTTGATTTTTTTCATATCGCATTATGGTAACACCAGTTACCCCTAGTTTTTGTCCAAGTCCCTCTTGCGTTAAGTTAGCCGATTCACGAGCGGCCTTTATTCGACTTCCATAGGTATTCATTAAATCACCCCATATTACGATAACATAGAACACATCAAAAAACAACCATTTTGGAAAGATTTTTTATTTCCCTATTGGCAAACAACCAGAACTGTGATATTTTATTTTTGTTCCAACCAAATCGGTCGCTTCGGAGGTGAAATAATGAAAGTAAACCGTAAAAAACTGGAGCTGGCAATGGCCCGGGCCTGCATGAATAGTGCCGACCTTCCTGCCGCTGCTGGGCTTCCACGGCCCACGGTGCAAAATGCAATCGTAGGAAAAGGAGTTAGGCCCGCCACCCTGGGCCGAATCGCTAAGGCGCTGGGTGTGGACCCGACCGAACTACTGGAGGAGGTGTAACCGTGAAGGATAACATATGTCGTGTCCCCGTGTCTGCTACTTACACCGTCTATCATGGCAGCAGTGAGCCAGTTATGACGGCGGCGGAGTACGCAGATATCCCGGCGGACGCTATCGCCCGGTATCTGGTGGAGCGGTGCGGGGTAGACGCTATTTTTTGGGGTGAGGCCGGGTGAGCGATACATTATCCTGGAAGCCCCCTGACTACTCCGACGCCGGCAACGCTGTCGTCCTGGTAAACGAGTACCACGGCCTTCTGGCCTTCTGTGACGCTCTGGGCTGGCTCTCCTGGGCCGGTACACACTGGGAGCAGAACGACCATAAAGCCGTTGAGAAGGCCATTGAGCTGACCGAGCACATGATTATGGAAAGCGGCGTTGAACTTGACATAGCCCTTCACTCGGAGGCCGACGCCAAGATTGCTCTGGCCCAGGATAAGGAGGGTGCGAAGGAGCAGCTTGCAAGAGCAAAGGAGACTGTCAAACAGGCAAAAGCCTATTTTGCCCACGCTTCCAAGTCAAGGAATGTTTCCCACATTAACGGTATGCTGAAGCTGTCACAGCCTCCCCTTCATATCGCTGCGGACAAGCTGGATGCGGACCCGTTTCTACTGAACACCCCCGGCGGCATGGTGAACCTCCAGACCGGAGAGATCAGGCCCCACAGCATAGACGCCCCCTTCCAGTATTGCACCCGGATCACCAACGTCTCTCCGGGTAGCCAGGGCGCGGCGGTCTGGACCGAATTTCTCCAGACAATCACCTGCGGCGATGATTCCCTGGCGGGCTTTCTTCAACAGGTGGCCGGTATGGCCGCAATCGGGAAAGTGTTCTACGAGGGGATCGTCACAGCAAACGGCGGAGGCCGCAACGGCAAAAGCACCTTTTTCAACACGATCTATGGCGTTTTGGGGACCTATGCGGGCACCATTGATTCCAATGTGCTGACTACCGACCGGCAGAACCGTGGCGCGGCCCTGGCCACGCTCCGGGGCAAGCGGCTGGTTATCGCCGCCGAGCTGGAGGAGCACCAACGCCTAAGCACATCCACGCTGAAAAAGCTGGCCAGCACCGACTACCTGACCATTGAGGAAAAATACCGCGCTCCGGAGGATATTGCACCCTCCCACACGCTGGTACTCTTCACTAACCACCTGCCCCGTGTCGGTTCCACGGACGACGGCACATGGAGACGGATTATCGTTGTCCCCTTCAACGCTGTCATTCCAGAGGAAACCGGTGTGCAGAATATGTCTGATTTGCTGGTGGAGGAGGCCGGGCCCGCTGTCCTGTCCTGGATTATTCAGGGAGCTGTGGACTTCACCCTGAACGGCTTCAAGCTCACATTCCCTGACGCCGTCGCTATGGCTACTGAGGAGTACCGGAGCCGGGAAAACTGGCTGGAACGCTTCATTTCTGAGCGGTGTATCAGGGAGCCAAGCGCCCGAGTGGGCGCCCGTGAGCTCTACACCGAATACAAAACATGGGCACAGGACACAGGCGAGTACACCCGCCGGGAAAATGATTTTGCTGAGGCGATGGAAAAAGCAGGATATCAGAAAGTCAAGCCAAAAGGGAAATTTCACTATGCCGGGTTGAGGCTGGACCTTGCAGGTATCTATGGAAACCCTTGTGCCGCAAGGGGTTGAGAAATTGGGTGGATCCTGGTGGAGCCTGAAAACGGAACTTTTTATATAACGATTCTATTTTTAATATCTTGATTTACTTATACGAAAGTATGTATTTAGATTCCACCTGACTCCACCCCCAAAAAATGGAGGGAGAAAAAATGAGTTATTTTCACACCTGCCCCCACTGCGGGGCGAACCTGGACCCCGGCGAGAGCTGCGCCGATTGCCGGGAAAAAGAAGAAGCCGCCCAGGGTGCTGCGAACACCCAGGACGGCGAAGCGGAACAGATTAAACCGGCTGTTTCCGCCTCCATTGTACATTGACGAAGGAGGAAAATCAAGTGAAAATTCTGCAAGATATCAAAACCGCCGTCAAATTGACGGCGGAGGTGCGCAAGGCCCGGGAAGCTGGAGCCAGCGGTGTCCAGGTTAAGCCAGTGTATACCGTTCCGGCTATCCGCTTTGGCTACTGGGGGTTCACTATGGAGGGCTGTCTGTTCTACGGTCCAAAGTGGCAGCCGCTCCGGGACGTTTTCAACAGCTTTCCCGAGGAGACCCAGCATGAGCTTACATTTGCACCAAAGGCTGGAGAGTGGGGCAACCGTGTACGTTTCTGGAAGCAGGAACTCCGCAATGCGCTGGATCCGGATTTGTACCACGAAATGATTTCCACGCTTATTCGGTGGGGTATTCGGTGCCGCCGGAGGGCACTTGAGGAGGTCACAGCATGAAAATCACGATTGCCTACTTACCCGAGGAGGAACGGGAGGCCGATCTAATCAACCGCTTTGTCCAGGGTTTACTGCCTATCGAAAAGGTCCGCAAAAGTGACCGTCACCCCCCATTTAAGCACATCTATTTGACCACTAAAAGGCCCGAAACCCCCTGAAAATCCAAGGAAAACGCTTGACTATACTCCCCCGGTATGGTACAATAGTTCTATTGAAATGGGCATGAGTACCGCCCCAAGGGGTTAGCCAACACAGGCATGGGAACAGCTTCAACCGCTGTCTCATGCCTTTTTCATATATTCAGCCCAACTCAGGGCGTAAAACGGAGGTTTTACTATGAACGAGAACACCAACCTGAACACCGAACAGACCGCCGCCACTCCCACCCCGGAGGTAGCAGGGGAGCAGGGCACTGAACGGCTGTTCACCCAAGACGATGTGAACCGTATCGTTTCCGATAGATTGGCCCGAGAGCGGGCAAAAGCGGAGCCCAGAGAGGCGGACCTGCGTGCCAGAGAGGCGCGTCTGTCCTGCCGGGAGTATCTGGATGGCGAGGGCTTCCCTGCGGCGTTGATGGACATTCTGGACACATCTGACGCGGAGAAGTTCAAGGCGACCGTGAAGGCACTGGATGAGATCGTCTACCTGCCTTCTCCCAAGCGGAAACCTGCTCCCAGTTTCTGCACACGGCCCGTTGGTGGCGGAACAAGCCGGGGAGCTGCCGACGCCATGATTGGAGCCGCTTTCGCACCGCCGAAAATCTGATTTCAAGGAGTGATTTCAAACAATGGCTATTGAATTAGTCACAAAATTCAAACCTTATGTTGACGAACTTTTCAAAAACGAGAGCAAGCGGGACCTGATGACCAACCAGGACTTTACCTGGACAGGGGCGCACACGGTGAAGGTCTACAAGATCAGCACCAGCGGCATGAACGACTATGACCGCGCCGGGACGGGTGAGAGCTGGAGCCGCCGGCGCTGTGGCTGGCCTGGACGCCACCACAGAGGAATTTACCCTGACCCGTGACCGCTCTTTCACCTTCGTTGTTGACCGGCTGGACAAGGACGAAACCGGAATGCAGCTTCAGGCGGCGTCTGCTCTGGCCCGGCAGCTGCGTGAAGTTGTGGTCCCTGAGGTGGATTCCTACACTTACGCCACTATGACCGCCAACGCAGGGCATAAGCCCGACGCCGTGACCCTGACCAATGATAACGTCTATGCGGAGATCATGAAGGGCTCTGAGGCCCTGGATGATGCTGAGATTCCAGAGGTGGGCCGGGTGCTGCTGGTTAACCCCGCTACCTATGCACTCATGAAGCGGTCCGGGGACATCGTTCTCGATACGGATGTTGGCCAGGAGGCACGTTTGCGGGGTGTGATCGGCATCCTGGACGGTGCCGCCGTGGTCAAGGTGCCCTCCATCCGCTTGCCCAAGAATTTCGGCTTTATGCTGGTCCATCCGTCCGCCACGGTCAATCCGCTGAAGATGGAGGATTACACCATCCACCAGAACCCGCCCGGCATCAACGGCAGTTTGGTCGAGGGCCGTGTCTGCTACGGCACTTTCGTTCTGGACAACAAGAAAAACGCTATCTACTACCAGGAAGTGTCTGCTGCACCTACTGTACAGTCCAGCAGCAAGGCTGGTAGTAAGACCTGACCGAATAGGGGCGTGTGGGCAATCGTCCATGCGCCCCGCTTTATCAATAATTACCGATTTTTACCGAAAAAGGAGGGCTGCAATGACACCCAAAAAGCAAAAGGCACTGTTGGCCCTGCTGACCGCCCCCACCAGGGAAAAGGCTGCTACGGTGGCTGGAATCACCTCCAAGACCCTGCGGGGATATCTGGCCGACCCGGAATTTCAGGCGGAGTATAAACGCGCCTTTTCCGGGCTTGTGGAGGACGCCGCACGGCAGGCTCAACAGGCCATAGCGCCCGCCCTGTCCACCCTGCGGGAAATCGTGGAGGACATGGACGAAAACGCCCAGGCCCGGATCAGCGCGGCCCGGAGTATCTTGGAGTACAGTATGAAGCTGACCGAAACGGCGGATATTCAGTCCCGGCTGGACGAGCTGGAGAAGCTGGCGGAGGGGAGACTATGAAGGATCATCTTTTGGACCGTATAAATCGTGTAAAGGTGGTGCTGGAGCGCCGCCAATCCTCCAAGGTGGCGTTGGTCTAT
>OFGA01002292.1_pt1 | contig 11903 bp, 6 predicted proteins | sample 1521471 | NCBI WGS metagenome assembly OFGA01 (sample SAMEA3504086, study PRJEB24116) | mouse gut metagenome | biome: mouse gut; feature: mouse-associated habitat; material: faeces | place: Denmark | collected 2011
CCCATTAGGTTTCATCAGGTTTAAGGACTTCAGCATGACTGGAGACCAGGCATTTGGTACATAGCCCAATGCCCCAAGCTCAATGATCAAATTTAACTCTAGCATCCAGAGTTTGTGGTTTCTCAGCAAAACAACAGCACAGACGATGTGAGTTTGAAACTCTGGAGACTTCCACCATATGAAATCAAGGCATGGAGGTTGGGTTTGGTAAAATGATCTAGAAGAAATCTGTAAAACAGTGAAAGGACAATTGAAAAGACTCATATGGAAAAGATCAGCAACAGGGAATGCCTCAGGAGACCATCCTTGTATTCATAGCTTCTCAAGACAAAATTCAAATGACCAATAGTACTGGAGGAGAGTCTGTGAATGCATCAGGGAGGGGAGAGTAAGTGTTAGGAGGGAGGGTGAGATAGAGAAAAAAGTAGAAGGAGAAAAAGAAAGAGAACGAGAAGGGAAAGTAGAAGGAGAAGAATATGGAGAGGGAGAACAGAAGAAGGAAGGGAAGAGGAAGGGGTGGAGCAGGATGACAAGGAGAAAGAGATGGAAGAAGAACAAAAAAAAGAAGAGGAAAATGAAAAAGAAGGAGCAGGAGGGGAGGAGAAGGAGAAAAGGAGAAGGTGAAATAAGGAGGAGAGAAGGAGAGAAGAAGAAGGAGAGAGGAGGAAGAGATGGGGAAGGAGAAGAAGTAGAAGAAGATGTGGAAGAAGAACTAAAAGAAGAAAGAGGGAGAGGAGAAAAAGATTGAGAAGGAAGAAGAAAGAAGGAGAAGAAAGAAGAAAGAAGAAAGAAAAGTAGAAGAAAAAAAGAAGAAAGAGGAGGAGGAGGAGGAGGAAGAGGAGGAGAAAAGAGAAGGAGAAGGCAAAGAAGGAGAAGAAGTAGAAGGAGGAGAAGGAGAACATGGAGAAGAAATGAGAAGAGATGAGAGGTATAGTTAGGCAGACACAGACAGAGAAACACAGACACACAGAGAGAGTCGTGCACATAAACATTCACACAGAGACACACAAGTAGGCACAGAGACAGAGAAAAATATACATAGAAAGAGAGACATGCACAGAGACATTCACAGAGTTACACACATTCACACAACTTAATTAAGAAGTATTTAGAAAAATATATCTATGAAATCACGAGGATATTAAGTACTAAATTATGTGAGCAATGAGGAGGAATGAGATCCAAACAAATTTTGCAAGTCCTCCAACATTCTCCATGCTTCCACACAGCTTTAGCTGTGGGAGTATCAGTTATAGGGCTGTAACTTTTGTTTTCTTCATTTATAATTTACTGTGAATCTCCTTTCTCCACCATTCAATATGGTCAGTAGTTTCCATGTCGAATGACTTTCCAATGCATGGCATCTAGTGAGAAAGAGAAAACAATTTAAAAAAAAAAGAGTCTCTATGCTGGAGCCAACTGTACAAACAATTTGTAGTTATTCTCCAAATGCAGGGCTCAAAGAACTCAGAGGCTCCTCTAGCTTTTACACAGATCTTAAGTTTGGTCCCCCAGCATCACTGAGAACCTATTGACAATTCTCACTCAGGTCATAAAGCTATGGAGCATTCCAATGTATTGAGTTCCAGAGAAAAAGCCATTTGGAAGCTTATCTCTCTAAAAGTGAAGATTGCGCTGAAAATTATGAAAAGTGAGAATAATTTTAAATATGAAAAAACATTCCACACACACACATTAAAATAATACATGTAGACAAAATTGACAGCAATCTATATGACACAATACCCACATACACGAGAGGGGAAGGGGCAGGGGGAGAGGTGGAGAGACATATGTATACTTACAATACTTTTTTTTTTTTAGTCAAGTTGTCAAAACTGACACAATCAATGTACAGGAAGAGATGTATATGGCAAACACTGGGGACAGACTGTCATGATAAGGACAGCATAGGAGGAAACAACAAGTTGATCTGTGGCATTGAGAGCCTGAATGGGCCCTTCTCACATTTGGTTGGATTTAGAATCCAAGATTTAGTTCAGAACCACCCAGCTCGCTCCTTCTTGCCCCACGGATCTACTTCTCCTAGGGCACAGTCACAAAGGTTCCACAACATTTCTAGACAGTTTTCCCAGTTTTAGACAACTGGGACTGTGGGAGATATAACCCCCCCATCTTAATTAAACTAAGCCACGCAAATGCAAAATATTTTTGAAAACAGTTTAATTTCAATTTTGGAAAGAGAACAGAGAGCTCTACAATGATATGGACTGAATTAGTCTTTAGGTTCCATTGTGCACCCTAAATTAAATATAGTGTAAAAGATTCTGTTTTCTATGTAGCAAGTGAGGGCTGAAAACAACACACTAATGGAGATAAAATGCAAAAAACTGGGATATACAGTAACAATTCAAAATGACACTGTGAAAAACGATGTATTTATACATGTTAACTGTCCTATTGACCACAGTGTCATTCATCATTGTGTTAGGGGATCCAATCTAGTGATTAATCATCAGGGTTTGACAGTAAAATCTTTAGGCTCAATACACCAGACATTAGCTGGAAAATGATTTACAAGAATGTAATGCCCTTTGGTGTCTTCTCTGTGAATCTGTTGTATGGATGCCCTGTCGTTGGTTGTTTTAGTTGTTGGTGTTGTTTTAAAATAGAAATATTGAATGCAAAAGCAAGTGGCAGGAGCCCAAAAGGTCTTTGCATCCTCTCTTTCTCCTTCCCATAACTTTCTAATTTTCCCAATCCCCACATTCATTCAAAAATTCAGAAGTTCAAAAAATACAGAAACTCATTCATCATCTTTACTTTGTGCTTGCATGCTGGTTGCAATTATCTTGTAAGCATTAAAAATCAGGCTAACATACTGCCTATGTTCAACAGGGTTTCATTGATGTGAAGAGACATCATGACTCAGGAAAGAAACTCTTATAGGGAAAATTTAATTGAGGTTGTCTTACAGTTTCAGAGGGTCAGTACATTTTGATCTTGGTAGGAAGCATGGCAGCATCCAGGTAGAGGAGGTGCTGGGGAAGGAACTGATTGGTCTATATCTTAGTCTGAAGGCAACCAGGAGGAAGCTTGTGGCCACAGGTAGCAAGGAAGAGGATCGATTTTCGTCACTGGGCAGACATTGTGCACTACATAAAAGCAAGCCTACACAATGATACACTTCCTCAAACAAGCCAACACCTTGTAATAGTGCCACATCCCATGGGCAAAAGATATTCTAATCAACACACTGCATCATAGGAAAATGGCAGAGAGACATAAAGAAAGATACTGCATGATTGCATTCCTCTAGTCACAGGTGCTACATATCTACATGCTTATATGCACACACATGTGCACACACACACACACACACACACACACACACACACACATATCCTATCTGATATGTATGTCCATCCAAATTTATTTGTCTATTTATTTAATTACTTACTTATTTACTTTGTTTTAAATTTGTTTGTGAAGAACTTTCTACATACATGTAAATGAGTTTGAGCAAATCCATCACTATCTTCTCCTCCTTGAAATGTTCCCCACTTCTCCTGTATCACTCTTATCCTTAAGTCCATGTGCATTTTTATATAGATAGCTGAGTCCATTTAGTCCTGACTACATATGTGTGGGTAGGGACAAATATATACTGGAACACGGGCAACCTTTCACTAGCCAAATCCATGAAGAAAACTGGCCCTCTCACCTGAAGCCATTAATTTCCAATAACTCCTTTGTTGGGGGTGAAAGTTTCTGAGTCTCCCCAATCTATTCTTGGATTTGTCTGTGAAAATTTTGTTGATGGAAACTTAGCCACGGTGAGTAACACACAAACACACACACACACACACACACACACACACACACATACACACCAAATTTTAAAACCAGAGGATTGTTTAAAAGTTTACACAACGTCCAAAATTCAATTCATTTTTGTTGAAACATTTGAATTCCATACGAGATCTTAATACTATCTGTATAAAATTAGATTATAACAATGAATATTTTAAAATTCAGTGGATCTTTATGTGTTAAATAGCACCTACTGAACAAAATCCGTTAGTGCCAAAACACTGATGGCTGCACAAAAAAAAAGTGTAAATCAGTGTCCAAAGGTAAGAATCCACAAGGTAAGGGGGTTGTCAGAGATTAAGGGCATGCAGGATAGTGTATGGAAGCTCTGTAGACCAAAACAGGTATACCGTTAGCAAATAGCCTGGAAAATCTGCCATTCATTCCTTCACAATCTTATACTAGGGAAAATTCAGGTGTAAGTACCCTCAAAAGTGGGAGTAAGAAAACGATAATATACTCCAGGTCTCTTGACTACTAAAAGGAGTGTGGACTGATATCTACAGTGTGAAAGAATTTAGAAATGGCAATGTCCGTTTTTATCTTTTCTGTGACAAAACTTTGTTATTGAGGGGCTGGAGAGATGGCTCAGAACCCTTTGCACCCTCGCATCTGTCTCTAAGTCTGGGAGATCTGACTTCTTCTTCTGGCCATTCCAGGTACTGCAGCCATGTGGCATACACAAAACCTACTTTATATATTTTAAATGAGATATTTAGTTGTTATTAGTGCCCCAAATTTTGAGACTCTCTTATAAACATCATCTGTCAATTAAATAATGTGTATGACAAATGAGCTGAGGAAGAAAATATGAGGTGAGACTTTTCAAAAAGAGAGTATTCTATGAAATATTAGGAGAATAAACAGATTCAGGGACAGATGCTGGCACATATGCTAAGGGAGATATTTAGGAAGATGCTAAGTAAATAGATAAAGGGGTAACTAAAAATGTACAAAACATAAAATATTTTGAATGTGTTAAATACGTTATTCTGGGAATAAGCCACAGTTTGTGGCCCAGGCATTTGTTAATAAGTAGTCTAAGACAAAACTGTCTTTTTTTTTCCTTACAAATTTTATTTTCTCCTCATTATTGTCATACAAATTTGTAAGATGCTAACATATGGACATCATGAGTAGGGAATACAGGAAATTGCGAGTATCCTAGAGAATTCTAAAATAAATGTGTTTTTTTAATTTGAAGTTGGTAGAGGTTTTTGTTTTTTTTTTAATTTACATTTTTAAGTTTCAGTATATTCTAAAATATATGTGCTTATATGCACTGTAGAAAATATCTATGTGATGTAAGGAGACATTAATCAAATCTACTAAATTGCTTTCTGGAATTCAGTTAGCTTTAGACACTGACAGCTGTGATGATTTAAGATAGGCAGCAGAGTGCTCACAGTATCACTAAGAGATGAACATTAGCTTGTTGTCATATTCACCCACACTCACACATACATAAACACACACAAACACACACACACACATAAACACACACAACACTCACACAAACACACACGCACTCACACACCCACACACACACACACACAAACGCACACCAGCCATTGGAACACAAACCCCAGTAGTGACTCCCGTGACAGTTCTAAATATTTAGACACAGTCCCTAGTCAAAAAGTTCATGGAAACTAAGTCTTCAGGAACCATCCTGGAAAAAATGCATCAAACTTGTCCTTACATTAGTAAGTGATTGAATCTTTGTGACTTCTTTCAATGTTGTTTTATTATAAGTGCCTCCAAGTAATGACTTGGCAAATATCTAAGCAATATCCAACTTTGTTCCCTGTCCTTCACCAATATTCTAGGTAGTCCTTGAGCGGATCCTGGGCTTGGAATTCAGTAAGAATGTTACCTGTAACAACCAGAGTTACCTCTAGTATTATAAGAGAGATTGTGACAGCCATTGCTATATACTACATAGAGTTAGAAATCTCAGGACAACTTTAGGAAAGTATGTTTAGAATATTTGTTATACTTATGCATGGCAGGCTACATTAGTTGTTAGTAGAAAGATTCCCCCATACAATCCCTCTCATATACAGGAATTTACAATGGTTTAGGAAATAACTTGTGCTGTGGTTTGAGGGGGAACAACAGTTTTGAATTATTCATGAGAAGATTAGCTAGAAAGAAACTCCCTAATTAGAACCATGGCTTGAGTGTGAAATCCATTTGCATGGTGTGATCATAAAGTGTTCAAACCTAGCTTCAAAGAATATAGCTGACTTTAGAGAAGAATTCATTTCAGTTATTTTATTGCTCAGTCCCTGCCAGTCATTATGTTTTTATTGCTCTATTTTGGACATGAGTCTTTAAGAATTCAGTAACCTCATTTACCTGGCTGATTTGAAAACCAACTTCCCTATTTGTTTCTATATTAATAATCTGATGATTTCTTTGAGAAATTACATTCAGATACAGCACCCCCTCTGTGTTTGTATCTGATTGACACTTAAATGTCAGCTTCCTGCCCACCTATACCAGGACAACGATTTCTCCCAGAGATTGAGGAGGGCTGATTGAGGCCAGTCTGCAGCAGGCCATCCATTAAAAGCAGTACCTAAGCTTTGGTTGTGGCTTCAAGAATCTGCAACAGTGGCATTGGCTTTTGTTATTTCTTATTTTAGCCATTCTGTCTAGTCTTCCCTATTCCAGAACTTTTTTTCTTTTCTGCATGTGTTTATGTGTGTGTGTGTGTGTGTGTGTGTGTGTGTGTGTGTGTGTGTGTTTAAGAGATACCATGCGTGTTGGCAATTATAAGAGAAAGAACAGTATATATGAAGGTTTTTCCTCTACATGTGCATGCAGACACTTGTTGAAGCCCAAAGTGGATTCAGGAAATGACCCTAATGTGTTGTCTATCTTTTCACTGAGGCAAGGTCTCTCAATTAGAGGAAAAGCTTCTTGGTATGGGTCATCTTTCTAGACAGGTTTCTCTGGGCATCCTTCCCCTGCATTCTGTGATCCTCTAATAGATGATTTCTACATCCACAGGGCATTTATGTTAGTTTTGTAGGGAGCAAGTGATTAACTGCTAGGCTTTCAGTCTAGCCCCTTCCAAAACTCTCTGTTGCAACTCTTTGTCACATTTTCTTTTTAGATGTATCAAGCGTGCTTCACAAACGGAAACTGTATGAATTTGGTGTATGAGGCATGGGGTTCTGAAGAAAAGAAATATTGTAAAAATGATTCTTTTTTTCTTTCTTTCAATATTACATTAGATATTTTCTTCATTTACGTTTTAAAATCAAGACCATCCATCATCTCATCACCCCATTCTATTTCTCTATGTCTCTGTCTCTGTCCATATCCACTCTGTCTCTGTCACTCTAAGATCTATTCCCTTGACATATTCCATATACAGAGAACACCACTGACAATTATTTTCAGTTCACTGTTGCCAGGCTCCAAGGTAAGTTCATTTTTTACCTGTACATTGTTGTACATTCTAGACAGTCTATTTCTCAAATAGAAAACTAAATACATTTGTTATCCTGTTAAAACCCTCTAAATGGATACTTATTGTCCTGAGGGTAAGTTGAAAAGTCTTTCTGATGATAGTTGGATGCTATTCCAGAAAGACAAAATGTTGTGTTCTACCATCCTGAATCTGAGAATACATTGGTTTAATTTCTGGAATTTAAGAGAAAACAGGATTAACAAGACAATGAGAATATAAATCTTCCCATTTCATACTTAGAGACACATAGGTTATGGAACTGCTGAACTCAAGGTTTCATGTGTGGTATGCAAGAGGGTTTCCTGGCTTCATATGAGTGGAGTGTCTGTTCCCAATTGTGAGGTCACACCATGAACATACACATATGTTCAGATATGAGTAGAATGTCCTCACCGTTTGGTCTCTCAGAGTGTATTACACCCACCATTTTGACGAGTTTGAATAGCCAGTACACTATTGGGATATCTACCTGTTCCCACCCACAGTGTTGCAGACATGAATAGAAATGCCTGGAATTTTACAGAGGTGCCAAGAATATATTCTCTCCATGGAGCCTTCTTTCCAGTGCCCAGCAGGTTATTGTTCTTTTAAACCAATGCCCATATCAGTAGAGAAATGAAAAAGACATTACCCTGATATTCTACTTTACATCCATGTTACAACAAATAACTGAAATTTAAATATAAATTTAATGTATATCTAACTGAATCCAGATTATATTCTAATGAAAGGTATAATTGGTGTGGATCTAGATAAAATTATGTTGGGAGATTTTCCCAGATAAAAACTATGTTAGGAGATTTTGGCCTTTTATATGGAGAACAATCCATATTTTGGGTAGATTAGGAGAACAAATGTATGTAAATTAATGGAACAAAAGAAAAACTCTGTTCCACTGTATTTCTTTGTAAAATGAACTTCAAAATCATGGAATTTCAGTTATATGTGTGTGTGTATTTTTTAGTTATATTTTTGAGTGTGCTGTTATGTGAACATGTGAGTTTTCTTGGATTATGATTAAAGAATTAGAGTATATGGGGCGTGGTTACTTGGCAGTATTCTTTTTTATTTATTAATTCATTCATTCATTGAACCCTGTCCACCCTCCTACTGTTCCACATGCCATATCGACTGGCCATCCCCTGTCTCCAAGAGCATGTACCCATTCCATCTGATTTCTAAACACCCTGGGGTCTCTAGGTTCTTGAGAATCATTGCATCATTTCTGATTGAACAGAGACCAAGAATTTTTTTTTCTGTGTATGTTTTGGGGACCTTCTAACTATAGTTGGTGTAAGCTGCCATTTTGGTTGTCTAGCATTTGGGAGAATTCTGGGTCCATATTAATGGAGACATCTAGTCCTCCTACAGGGTTGATCTCCTCCTCAGTCTCCTTCAGTTTTTCTCCAATTAAACCAATGGTTCAACATATTCTGTCCGTTGGTTGGTTGCATACAACTTCATCTGATTGTTTCACCTACTTGTTAGTTCTTAAGAAGTACAGTCATGGTAGTATTAATATTACAAATGTGTGAATTCAGAAAACTGCAGAGGTTGCTTACTGCAAGAAGGTATTCTGCAAAAGCAATAGATGATAAAAGTACTGAAATATCTATCAGTGCTCTACAATATTATATTCTAGGTGATGAAATTTCTCTTTCTCTCTGTCTCTGTGTCTCTGTGTCTCTGTCTCTATCTCTATGTCTGTCTGTCTGTTTGTCTCTCTCTCTCTCTCTCTCAATTTCTACTTCTCTAATACTTATTATGAATTATGATTCTTTTATCTTATTCCCTCCAATGGGAATGATATTGGAATGGCATCTGTAACATTCATTCACATTCCTACACAATTTGTGCTTTCTATTAACAATCAACTAATATCAAAGTCACACATTCACTCAGATTACAAAATAAGATATCTGAGCTCATGTAAAGTGATATTCTGAATCAGAGTAGGGGAAGGGCACTTCCAATGTGTAGTTTCACTCAAGAGCATGGCTTTTAAGAACTGGTCAATTGGAAGAAGATGAGACAATGTATAGAAGAGGGTGTTTCTTTTGGTTTAGTTTGGTTTAGCTTTGTTTCTTTAGGTTACCCACAGTCATTTTAAGAAACATTGAGAAACACTGTTTATTACCTATATCTTGAACTGAATGTGAATAGGTCCCTTAGAACCAACGTTATATTTCTCAGTTACAATATGCAATATATTTTTGATATTATTTTGATTCATTATCTAGTACATACACTACAACAAGTTTAAGACATGTACCTCATTAGGAACTAGCAGGTGAAGGATTCAGCTGCAGATATTTGCAACCAACTAATGGACTGGAGCATCTGACGCTTGTTGTTGAATTAACAAAGTTTAAAAAATGTTAAAAACAAGGGTATCCCTCTAGGAAGACCCACAGTCTCATTTAAACTGTTCAACCATGAAGTCTGAAACTCTGACCCTTCAAAGATACAGAATTCACCTGCTCATATGAGGCCTCCAATACACATACAGAAGAGGACTGCTGGGAGAACTCTACAAGTCCCCTTTCCCAACTGGAGGGCATTTCATCTAAGGTCACTCCCTTTGAGTCCTGGGAGTCTCTCAGCTCCCAGGTCTCTGGTACATTCTAGAGGGTTTTCTCACCTCCTACCTCACAAAGTTGCCTGTTTCCATTCTTTTTGCTGATCTTCATCAATGCACTCCTGTTTCACAACCCCCCACAGTACTTGATCAAGTTCATCTCTTCCCCTCCGTGTGTGGTTTCTCACCCAGGTCTCTCCCTCCCCCTTCTTGTAGTAATTGTTTAACCTTCTTAACATTTCTAATTATTTTTATCATAAAGATAATTGAATTTTTTGATTCATTATCTTATAAACTTCCCAATGCACTAGATACAATTATCGAAGGTACATTTGTTTGATTTTATTTCACTTCATTTTAGTGTTGAGGTAGGCACTTAGTATGTTATGTATTCTCTAGGAAGTGATAGAGTGTTGCGGTTCAGCATTCCGTGTTGGTGCTAATACAGGTATGTTTAAACATACCTGGCTTTAATTGTTCTTCGGAAAATAGACCCAAAAAAACTCCTATAACCACAATAAAATTTCCACAGGCAGTTCTGAGAGATGGAAATATTTCCTGTTCACTTATAAAATTCATTGAAAGAAAGTATATTTGTTTCTTGAACCAAAATAAACTGCTACCTGAGAGGAAGGATAAAATGACTGATTGGCCCCTTTCTCTTTCCCAGGACCAGCCCCTACTCTCTGTTCCCATTGTACTTGATGCTCCAGTACAGTGGAATTCCAGGACAAAGAAATGGGAGTGAGTGGGTAGGGGATCAGGGCAGGGGGAAGGGAGGGGAAAGGCTAAAGGTGACTGTTATGATAGCATTTGAAATGTAAATGGAGAAAATAACTACTAAAATTAAAAAAAAATTTAAAAAAACATAAGTGTATTTACATATGTGCACAGGGATATGTGGCTAACAACCACATAATATAAAATTATCATTCCTTTCCAGGACTGTCTTTTTTGTTTGATTGTTTGTTTTTTGTTTTGTTTGTTTGTTTTGTATTGTTTGTTTTTTATTATAAGTATTTTTTTTTTTTGTATATCTATTAGTCCTGGAAATTACTTTGTAAACTAGACTGGTCTCAATTTGAGATCTGCCTACTTCTCCCTCCAAAAACTTCGAAATATGTGTGTGCCCCCACCACGTGGCTTCAAAATTATTTTAGACTTAGTGGAGAAGGTCCATTATTTTTTCTTGTTAGGATATTTTAAAATCATCAAGATGTCATTTTTCCTTAATATATTTATAAGATTAAATCCATTCCTATAAAAATATGTCAGATATTTTTGGAGACAGGCAAGTTTGCAAGAAGCATCATTTAAAAATACTTCTGGAGCCAGTGCCTTGAGCAGGCCATGCATGCAAACTCTGAAGGCAGCCCCACAACACCGAGAGGCTGCTTCAATCCAAGGTACTCCAACATTCTAAGGATCAGATAATCAGACAGGAGGAAGAACATCTGTCATCAACACATGGAGTAGCTGGAATCAGAAGGATCCAGGCATGCAGGAACTGTGCCGGACAAGTGGCATGGGTTATTTCTATTCTGTCTTGGCCAAGGCCCTGAACAGTCCTTGGAAGAAAACTCAGCAGCCAGCCCCATAACACCCAGAGTTCTAACATGGCCAGGTGCAGAGGATCTCAGGATCCCAGGATCTTGGTCCCACCAGGATTTCATGGTCCCAAAGGCAACTTGACTCCCAGAAGATCAGACAGACCAAGGATATCTACCTTTTCTATAAACTTCTTTATCACCTGTGAATACAGCCGCAAACCTAGTTACATTTTTTTCAAGGCTTCTATCTCGTCAATTTTCTCTTTCCTCAGCCTCTCTCTTTTTTATTTGTCTTTTTTCTTTTTCAGTCTCAATCTCTTTTTAATATATTTTATTAGGTATTTTTTTCATCTAAATTTCCAACACTATCCCAAAAGTCTCGCATACCCTCCCCCTCCCCCACTCCCTTACCCACTCACTACCACTTTTTGACACTGGCGTTCCCCTGTACTGGGGC